>Ga0123355_10022186_pt1 | contig 10176 bp, 5 predicted proteins | sample TergutEmb28metaG_3_FD_89872 | JGI IMG/M metagenome (GOLD analysis project Ga0123355, IMG submission 89872) | Embiratermes neotenicus P1 segment gut microbial communities from Petit-Saut dam, French Guiana - Emb289 P1 | ecosystem: Host-associated > Arthropoda: Insects > Digestive system > Gut ... | reverse complement strand
TGAGCAACAGTTACCTGCATGAAGCAATTCACTTTTTAAGCAAGAGTTACCTACATGCAGCATTTCACTTACTAAGCAACAGTTACCTGCATGAAGCAATTCACTTTTTAAGCAAGAGTTACCCACATGCAGCATTTCACTTACTGAGCAACAGTTACCTGCATGAAGCGATTCATTTTTTAAGCAAGAGTTACCTACATGCAGCATTTCACTTACTGAGCTACAGTTACCTGCATGAAGCAATTCACTTTTTAAGCAAGAGTTACCTACATGCAGCATTTCACTTACTAAGGAACAGTTACCTGAATGAAGCAGTTCACTTGCTGAACAAGAGTTACTTACATGCAGCATTTCACTTACTGAGCAACAATTACCTGCATGAAGCAGTTCACTTTTTAAGCAAGAGTTACCTACATGCAGCATTTCACTTACTGAGCAACAGTTACCTGCAAGAAGCAATTCACTTTTTAAGCAAGAGTTACCTACACGCAACATTTCACTTACTGAACAACAGTTACCTGCATGAAGCAATCCACTTTTTAAGCAAGAGTTACCTACATGCAACATTTCACTTACTGAGCAACAGTTACCTGCATGAAGCAGTTCACTTTTTAAGCAAGAGTTACCTACATGCAGCATTTCACTTACTGAGCAACAATTACCTGCATGAAGCAATTCGCTTTTTAAGCAAGAGTTACCTACATGCAACATTTCACTTACTGAGCAACATTTACCTGAATGAAGCAGTTCACTTGTTGAAAAATGGTTACCTACATGCAGCATTTCAATTACTGAGCAACAGTTACCTGCATGAAGCAGTTCACTTTTTAAGCAAGAGTTACCTACATGCAGCATTTCACTTACTAAGCAACAGTTACCTGCATGAAGCAGTTCACTTTTTAAACATGAGTCACCTACATGCAGCATTTCACTTACCGAGCAACAGTTACCTGCATGAAGCAATTCACTGTTTAAGCAAGAGTTACCTACATGCAAACATTTCACTTACTAAGCAACAGTTACCTGCATGAAGCAGTTCACTTTTTAAGCAAGAGTTACCTACATGCAGCATTTCACTTACTAAGCAACAGTTACCTGCATGAAGCAGTTCACTTTTTAAGCAAGAGTTACCTACATGCAGCATTTCACTTACTGAGCAACAGTTACCTGCATGAAGCAGTTCACTTTTTAAGCAAGAGTTACCTACATGCAACATTTCACTTACTGAGCAACGGTTACCTGCATGAAGCAATTCACTTTTTAAGCAAGAGTTACCTACATGCAACATTTCACTTATTTGGGAACAGTTACATACATGAAACAGTTCAGTTATGGAGCAACGACTGCCATCACTTACTGAACAATAGTTAAGCATCTGAAACCGTTCACGTATTGAGCGACAGTTATCCGCACGAAACAGTTCACTTGTTGAACAACATTAACCTACGTGAGATTTTTGAAAACTTTTATTTTTCACGCGGTATGCGAAAGTTTTCTTAGTTTCCTGTCGGCTGCCTTACGTGAAGGGATGTCACGGTCTCACATTCGAAATACGGTACATGTATTTCGGTTTGCATAAAAGTAGTCTTCACGCAAGTTACAATAGATCTGTTGCTAATGCGTGCCTTTCTTTTTCTTATGAACCATGCTAAGGGAAGTGTGTGACATGACCATTGTGTTTGCTTCCTGTGCACGAGGGACAGAGCAGTTGGTTATAAGTGGGTTTTATGATGGCTCAGATCGTAAACTAGGGCCACTAAAATTTATTGAGACCGATTTATTGAATTAAACGCCCGGAAATTTCATTTATATGGTAAGGAGTAACTATTTGTCCTTTTTATTTGAAGATTCAATTCGGCCTGGATGAAATGAGTAAATGTTTGCATATAAGTATTTGGGAAGATGTACGGTCACTTTTTGTAAGTTACCGTCTCATTTTACGCCCGGAGAGACTAAAGACAATTAGGAAACATGTCAATCGAGATGTCCTGTAAACAGGCCTAGGATCTAAAGGGTACATAACTAATGTAAACGTGCGGGTATATCGGTATTGCTGCACCAGCATGCTTGGTGGCCGAAGATGAGGGTGGTCAATAGTTGTTGAACGCTGTGAGTTTGGATGAGTGGGATACTACCAAGTAAGGTTGGATAGCTCAATGAGGGTATACGGGCTCTTGAAATGACGGAACGAATTTGAGTCTGGCGGGATGGTGGTGTTAGTGGCCGAAAAGTCACATTGCGACTTGCAGCCAATGTTATTGCAAATTCCATTTCACATTTCGTCTTCAGTGTTGTAACGTTCTGTAATTTACGAATCAATCACTCTCTTCTGACCGACACAACAAGTATATCCTTTTTTAATATTATCCTTCTTCCTTGCAGTAAGATGTTTTTACAGTGCTTATTCCAACATCGTGCTCATCCACACTTGGGGATATAAACAACCACAGACAATACAGGGACAAGTCCCTGAAAAGATGATGACATTCTGCGATACATGCTTGCTTGAATTCAAATTGTAAATGTTATGATATGCTTACATGCAATCTGCACTGTACTTCTTAATCACTGTTATACAACTTTACGAACTGTTATTTTACACCATAACTGTATATCCATGCATAATTAGCCAATTTTGTGTTTTTCTTTTTTTATATCGAATTCTTCCCTGACGTTGGCCGAAAAAGGCCGAAACATGTACTGTACAAGGCTTGCTTTATTATCGAAATGTTGTGTAGTTGTTGGATACCTTCGTTTTTAATGTTTGTAACTTATTAGTCATGATTCAAACCAGTGACTTACCTTCAACAGTTTGTAGTTAGAGGCTTTGCAGCAAGTTGGTGATGTACGATTATTGAATTCAATAAACACACTAAGGTTCATGTTTAAGCCGTAATGTGTGATTTAGCGTATTATCGTATAGATAGCACCAACCGGATGTGATGCTTTGATAGATGTATCAGTACGACAGCCTTGATGATGAGCTACCGGTTCAAAATGTATTTGCGTAGCTGTAATGTAATACTTAACAACAAAGCCGTTATATTTGGTGGGCAGATCTGATTAATTATGCGCTTTAGTTTTTCTACATAAGCCACTGTTGCGGCAAAGGGGCTTATACAAGGGAAGACTAAAATAGGCCATGTGAATTTATTCGTGTGTACGCAACATACGAAGCACACCTAGCCAACTACGCTCTGTACAACAGATTCCTACACAACATGATATGCTGCCACAACACCTTGTTTACGAAAAAGAACTAAATCGTGAAAATGTAATAACTTTAGCAAGGAACGACGAAACTCCCTGATGATGATCTGAAAAGATCGAAACGTGTCGGAGTAGTTTTAGGTGTTTTAAGTGAAAGTTATATATGTGCATTTGTTGGTTAATAGTTGAAGTGATTTTACGAAATGCACGGTCCAACGATGAGATCTATTCCTGTGTTACCCGTGAAATATTGCCTTCGGGAGGAAGATTAGATTTGAGTGCCATGTTTTTGTCTGTGGAATGAGCACAGGTTTTATAATTATACAGTTCTTGCCCGAGGAGCTGGTATAGCGAAGTCAGTGTATGCTGTGTGCTGGTCGTAAGGCGAATTGTCTTTCGGTTCTCGGCAGGAGCAGCACAATTATCTTTTCTCCAAAGCGTCCATACTGGTTGCGGGGCCCTCCCGGCCTCCTATATAACGTGTATCTGGGGTTCTTTCCTCGGCAGTAAAAAGGCTGGAGCGTGAAGCTGACCACCCACTTCCGTCAAGTTCCGAGGTTAAGAATGTGTGAATTCAGTTCCTACACGCCTCCATATGACTACTTGGCGTGCCCGCGGAAAGCAATTCTTTCCTTTTTCTTCACCAGCCGTTTTGCTTTACAGTTGTGCCATATTTCAGACTTACGTGCCAGGCTGACTTAATCTACTTTGTGAAGTGAAACTTGAAGTAATTCAGTTATAAAGTAATTTTCTGTAGTGCAGGTGTCGGCCCTCACACACTTTCTTATGACAGGCCAGATAATAGTTAATGCGGCGAGAATCCTTTGTTTTGTAGTCGCCTTAATTCGATATACACATATTTATGCTTTGCTTCAGAATGTCTCGTGTCCCTATGTCGTGGCTCACGCAGTGCTAGGAAAACTCGTTTAGGTTGATTCTACTTGTCGTCTCATTGTTTTTCGGGGGAAAAAATATGGCTGTTAAAAATAAAAAGTTCTGTCTCTTTAGTCCATCTTTGTAGTTTCGATGAAAAAGTTTCCATGACCTTACTGAAGTGAAATACCCTTTAATAATTTGAAAAATCTTAAGTGTAACAGATCTGTGACCAACAGATAGCCGGCCTCGTATTTGTCGCGAGTGGGAACACGAAGAGTCTGGGGAATTGGTTAGGGGATGAACAAGTGATATAGGGCTGTGGATCGTGTTATTTCTTTGACTGACCGTTACTCATTTTAATATGCGTCACTGCAGTAACTGTGAAAGTTATGCGCTGGGGTAGCGTAGGCTGTAATAACAACTTGCTACGGGCTGGATGGTCCGGGATCGAATTCCGATTGGGACTAGATTTTCCGTGCCCGTCCTGACCGGCCCAAACAATCTCGTGTACAATGGAATCTACGGATAGAACACGTGGCAACAAGATACTGTTTATTCTCTTTAATAATATGTGTTGATTGAATGTTCTTGTTTGTCATAAGTGCACTAGGTTGATACAGGTCTGTAATTGGATCACGATTCTTTTGGTGTTGTGGCTTATGCTGTTATATGTGTATATAAAACCTTCGGTCATCCTAGTGTGCTCTTGTGGCAGCGAAAATATGGGATTCGAGGTTTTTTTTTTCTGGTTAGAAGATGTTGGAAGAAATTTACGTTTTGCTCAGTACGATTGTTGTTATTGTTGTTGCTATGATGGCCGGCAGAGAGGAAATGAGCTTAATAGAGGGTTTTCAGCACGTAGGTTTGTGGTATTCTTGACATAAACAATTCTTGTACTTGGTCAGGGATGAACGAAGGAAAAGGTTTTCGAAAATATCGCTTTTTCTGTCTGGCTTCGAACCCTCAATACTGCGCACGCACAATTCCTATACCATTGGGCCTTCACTAAACAGAGGTCAGACGGCATTGTGACTGGCTGAATAAGTGTTATACGGGGTTGTTTGAATGCTTGTTATGTTATATTTGTCAGTTGTGGTCGGTGATTGTTGTGAGTAGGTAAGGCTTTGGGACGAAGCGATTATGGCCTGTTTCGAGTCACAGCATTCGTCGGGGTGTCTGTGGAACGCCACTAAGAACTGTATAATATCCAAAAGTCGGCCAAACGTCGAAACGGATAAGCCAGAATAAAATTCTAGAGCAATCTGTGTGTCTATTCGAGTTTAATAACATTACATGAAATGTAACCGAGAGTCATATTTCGAGTGGAAGTCTTAAGGGAGAGTATTTAAACTCGTCGCACATCGTTATGAGTTGTCTTCTCTGACAACAGTAAACATCGGAAACTGTACTCTCGAACTTAATCTTATTTCTCTTGTGACTCATTTTCAGAAGCTCACTGACAGGACTTCGCAGGGTACAAATATCGTCGTTCACTATAACATTTGGCAGGAAGTTCCCAATCAGACTCAGATCCTTAACGTTATTAGTTTCAATATGTGCCTCGAGCTAAGGCTTACATTAAAAAAAAAAATTTAATTTTACTCCGAAAAAATTGAATTGCGAAAGCGATGGAGGGACTGAGTAGCTCCCTTTCCTCTCAGTTATTACAGTCGAATACAGTTTGCAGTCGAAAGGAAGGTACGTTTGAATTGGATTTGGATGATAGTGTGGTCCCACTATCCTGCTATTAATGTTAATGACAGTACTGTGGATAAACTGGAAGGGAACATAGTCTGAAATTTGCAATTGAACAGTGGCGGCTCCTTCCTTATTATTGCATACGGGGATTTTGGAACTGCATATTAGGATGCCCATAACTTGTCAGAAAATTCCGAAAAGAGATTAGAACCTTGTAACATCTGAAATATGACAGTGGGGAAGGATGTACAAGAACAGTTTCACCGATCGTGTGAAAAATGAAGACGTATTACATGGAGTTAAGGAAGAAAGGAGCACCCGATATACAGTACAACGAAGGTGGGGAAACTGGATTGATTACATCTTGTGTAGGAATTGCGTTCTAAAACACAGTACTGAAAGAAGACGGAAGAGATGAGGGGACGAGGAATAAGATGTCAGCAGCTTCTGGATGACATTAAGGAAACATGAATGTACAGGAAGTTGACAGAGGAAGCACTAGGTCACCCTGTCTGGAGAACTTCCTTTGGAAGGGGCTGTCGACGTGTTGCACGACAAACAACTCATTGAATGAATGAATGAACGAATGAAGTCAGAGAAACATGTGTTTAAAGTTGATTGCTATGGGTCAGCATATTCTTGATAGACTGCTTTTGAAATGTGATGGCACACGCACAGAAACCACATTTCGTCTTTCAGCGAAACGGACGAGTCCATTTAAATCGGCGGGGGCGTCAGTTCCGTCGACTACTGGCAGCCGAAGTGTGCGCATTAGCGGTAGTAATGCTGGATACACCATGTTCCAAGGTAGTGTGAAGAGTACTGGCTACGCACTCCATTCGCCAGTTTCCCCTTCACTTCCCCTCCCGTACGTTACCGTGTGCCATCACATTTCTTCTGGACTCTACGAGATTGTCACATAAATAGCTAATGCGGGGTTTATGTGAAAGTATAGAAAGAGTCTCAGCCTGCTTCAAGGTGCTATTTGTTGGGTTATGTACGACGCAGTTAGAACAACCTACAATGAAGCATCTCATGAGATAGGAGTATCGTAAACAACGAAGGGACAGCTTTGGAGTTTTCCTTAGACCGTAAGGAAACCAAGAAGAACATTGGTCACGGTAGCTGGTAGTTCGGTCCAGATTTGAACTGGGGTTCTCCGTAATACAAGTCTAGAACTTGAGTTCTGTACTGTCATCTGAGATACAGGATGGTATGCGTTCTGATAAAAATGTACGTAATCTGACAAGTTAACAAGACCATGATGCTGCACGCATATATTTTTGCAGCACAGTGCCTCACAACTAATTGCTTCATAGGGAGCTGAGAGCATGCTGTGCTTGCCATCGCTTTCTCTGGTCTATTGAACCAGATTTGTCTTTACCTTTTCTACAAAGTACACCTTTGGAATTTATCCTAACCCAAGTGTAATCCAATTCAAATTACCACAACTGTTGTGTTTATCGTAATTTTGGCAGATGGAAAGTTGGCAGGACAATTATTAACGGACGTGCACTTTATGTTGGGTGCCGTATGTCCGTGAGTGGTGAGTTATTGTTGTTGGTTGTGGTGGTGGTGGTGGTGCTAGTACTAGTACTAGTAGTAATAGTAGTAGTAATAGTAGTAGTAGTAGTAGTAGTAGTAGTGATAGTAGTCGTAGTATTAATAGTAGTAGTAGTAGTAGTAGTAGTAGTAGCAGTATTAGTGCCAGTGGTAAATATTTCTAACCTGTTTTCACATTTCGCCCCTTCAACTTTATCTCAGTTGTGTTATTAATTATGGACGAATTAACATCTGAGTTGAAAGAATTCGTATGAAGACAGTACAGAAATGCCATATTGGCCCAAAATCAAAACTTAATGACGTCGCCCCATGACGTGCCTTTTCAGGCACAGAGGGGGAAAAGTAGATCTAGCTTCATTCCATTCGTATCCCCTTCCATTAAATCGAATTAGTCAAGTAAGAGACCCATTTTGTTTGAAATCACATGGACCTCTCTTAAAGTGCCATTTTTATTTAACCAGAAATCTCTTTCTTTTCAACAGTCATTAATTAGTAAGGTTATTGTGGACCAATGACTGCAAATTGGACAACCCTTATGTAATTGATGAGACGCCACTTGTAATTAATAATGAGTTTTCAAAATTAATGATCCTTTGTTCATGTCGGACATTTCTGGACTTGCAGTTCGCAATTAATTGTCCGTGGACCGCCACTGCTGCCGCGCACTGCTCTCATGTTCCTGTCGCACACATGTTGGCGTCTCTGTGTAATTCGCAATTAATTGCCACTCTGTACTACACAGAGGTGATCATTTGATTATATTGGATCGCGCTGAATTCATGATAACCACTGACGTGAGCTGGGTGTGTGTGTGTGTGTGTGTGTGTGTGTGTGTGTTGTGTGTGTGTGTGTGTGGAGTGTTACATACACATTTCGAGAACTGGGCGCTTCTGTGCTCTTATAATATGAAGCACCAGTTAAATGTAGGAATTTCCCGTTGATTAAGTGTTGAAATCCAATTAAGCAACCTACCGCCATTTACACTTGTATATATGCGAAACCACTAAGCAAACCTATACACGTAATAGGGAGGAAGTTCTTGAAGGGTTTTAGAGATTCTGAAGGGGTGTTGTATGACCTTTCTTAAATGAGAGCTCCTCGAAGAACTTCCATGAATCACTGTGGGAGTAATTCGACGCTTTTCACGCAACTTAGACTCCAAGTTGTGACAGTGGGTTTTTGAGACAGTCTTACTTCACGTCCTACAGTGAATTAGAACTGAGTATGCGGTATAGGTTGTTGGTTTTGAAGATAAACAAGCTGTCATAAACAGTTTCAAACGCAGCTGTGTCTACCGCCTTACAGGATGTGGTCTGTACTCATATATTTATATTTTATTTCGCGATTATATAATATTGTTAATTAGAAAAACAAAGGAAAAACCCAGAAAGTGTCCTTTAGGGCAGCAAAGAAGGCTGTCTTTGTTTTTCTTACACTTAGTGCGTACTACATATCTCGTCCATCTCATATTCCTTAAGTCAAACTAACTACGTATGGTGAAGAGGAGAGCTTCTCGTTTTTCCATTTTCTCAACCTCCCTCCTCTTGCTTCTTATCCCTTATGTCCATATATTATCATCAGCACGCAGTTTTCAAATTCACTTTATGTTCGTGCTTGGGAACGAGAGGCCAAGTTTCGCATCCATATCGAACAGTTAGGTAAATTATAATTTCATATAATTTGTAATGAACATTTTGAGATGAGAGAAGAAAGAGAATACATTTTGAACTTTATTATGTCAGACGTTCCTCAGATTTAATCTGCTCTTGATACTTTCTCTAATTTAATTTTATTCGTTACTGTCATCCCAGATATTTGTATTGTGTCACATTTCCGAAGAATTTCTTTGGTGTGGTTATATTTTGATTTTATCCTGAATTCTGATCAGACACAAACGCGTAGGACTACAAACATTTTTCTGCTGTCACTTGTAGACAAGGCCCCTTCCTACATCTGATGGATCTTCTGTGCTTTCCTTCATGCTGCATACTCTTTGGTCTGCTGCCAGTACGACTATAATAGGAGGAAGAAATTAGGATATCTTCTTAGTTGTATTTTCAGAACAGGAGTCCGCCTATTTTACGCTGTATCTTTCAATATATCGAAGCCCTTGCCCGGCACTCGAAACATGTAGCGGTACCACACACTACAGCTATAGCCGCATGTGCCTGTGATTGCGTATTGCGCAGAAAGAGTTGATAGACCAGCCACTGCTCGTATCTGAAAGGGTCAGAATTGGCGGGTAACAGAAACTGTGTTTATGACGCTAAGCTCCACTTTAATAGTTGGGCGCAAAAAATGGACAGAATTATGCACGGGATCTCGCAGGGTCTTATGTCTTATTCTTATCAACAGGGATTAATTTCAAAAATATAAGATGTTCATGTCGTGCAGACGGTCCATGCTCTTACGAACAGTTACATTCCAGGAGATAAAAGTAAATCGAATGCCGTTCCCCGTAACAAAATTGTTATAATATATGTTCCTGAACGACGAAAAAGGTGACCGAAAAGTTAAAAATCGAGGCTGTATTGCCTGCAGGGAATCTAAGGCTTGTACAGGCGGTGGAAACATGCTGGGTAATTGCATATACAGTGATACCTCGGCTAACGAGTGCCCCTGCTAACGATTTTTTCGGCTAACGAAGATTTGTTTCGCTGTTTTTCGGACTCGGCTAACGAATGTTTTGGTGGATGCGCACGCTAACATAAAGCAGCAAACATGAACGGTCGGGCCATTCCAGGAGCTTATCTTTTCCGTCTGTATGTGTGTGACAAAGAAATGAGCTGACCACAAGAGGCCAACTACTGAAGAAGAGGAGACTTACCT
>Ga0123355_10022185_pt1 | contig 10176 bp, 19 predicted proteins | sample TergutEmb28metaG_3_FD_89872 | JGI IMG/M metagenome (GOLD analysis project Ga0123355, IMG submission 89872) | Embiratermes neotenicus P1 segment gut microbial communities from Petit-Saut dam, French Guiana - Emb289 P1 | ecosystem: Host-associated > Arthropoda: Insects > Digestive system > Gut ... | reverse complement strand
GATTCCGGCCCAAATGATAAACAGGGCAAAAATTTTGCGCAGCCAAGCCCCGGGGATTTTGGCCAGCAGCAGGGCACCTGCCAAGGCTCCGGCCGCACCAGGTAACAAATAAAGCCAGGCATCGCTTAGCGCAAAACGGCCAAGCCACACATACGCACCTGCGCTTACGATGCTCAGCGGAAATATCACTGCCACTGATGTCGCATGCGCGCGGGTTTGATTCAAACCAAATTTTTTCAGCAGCGGCACAGCCAGCATCCCGCCGCCTGCACCCAGCAGACCATTGATTACACCAATGATAATGCCCCCAAGGGCTGACAAAACTTTATTTTTCATGTAAATAGTATAACCCGCATAAGCTTAGAACATGATTGTGATAAGAATTAAACTCAAGCACACGTTTTTGGCTTTGGGTACAATTGCGCTCATGTTTGCAATGGTGCTGCTAAGCTTTTATTATGTGCGCCATACTACACGTGAAATGGGAGCTGCGGAACAAGCCCCTATCATTCCTGTTGTGCTGCTTGATGCCGGACATGGCGGCGAAGACGGCGGTGCAGTGGGCCTTGACGGCCTGGTTGAAAAAGACCTTAATCTTGCAGTCACGCTGCAGCTGAATACTTTTTTGCGAGCCATGGGTTTCGAAACCCAGCTTACTCGTTGTGAAGATTGTGATTTGCATGACCCTGAAGCTGGTTCTTGCCAATCAAGAAAAGTCAGCGATATTCGTGCGCGCTTTGCCATGATGGAAGCTTTGGGTGACAACGACTTATTTGTGAGCATTCATATGAACAAATTTGGGCAGGCGAGTGCCCGCGGCACACAGGTGTTTTATGGCGCCAACAACCCGCAAAGTGTTGTTTTGGCCGAAAGCATTCAGGCAACTGTAGTTGCGCTTTTACAGCCCGAAAACCACCGGCAAATCAAACCTTCAGGCGATAGCATTTATTTGCTATACCGCGCCGAACGCATTGCGGTGATGGTGGAATGCGGGTTTATCTCGAACCCCGGCGATGCCGAAAACCTGCAAGAAGAAACATATCAGCGGCAGCTTTCGTTTGCGATTATGGCGGGGATTTTGGGCTATTATGAATAGGAGTGTTTTTATGAAAAAATGGACAAGCATTGTACTTGCGTTTCTTATAATAACTTTGTTAGCCGTGCCAGCAGGGGCGTGCATGATGCCCCAACCGCTAGGGCCATACTTTAGCTATGGCTTTTTTGACATGAACGGCGATGGCCAGCGCGAGCTGCATATTGTTTTTCCGCAAGAGGCTGCTGGTTTTTTTGCCTATGATAACGGCACAGCGCGGCGCTTTGTGCCCAGCGAAACAAGCGCAGATTTAGAATTCGAATATTTTCAGGTACAAGGCTATCGTTATATTTACACTGATGAACTCACTTGGCTTGTTGTGCTGGACTGGGAGCCGCCGGTGGTGCATGATATTATCTTCAACTTTGAGGATTTCACCTATACCGTTGGCCAACCGCTTGATGCTGAAACTCTTCGCAATGACCCGGCCTGGCAGCTTATATTTTTCTGGCAAGAAATCCAGGATCAACAGCCCTATTTTGAAAGCGACCACCGCTGGATGGATCATATCCCAGACTATCCCGGTTATGTGTTTGCCGCGGGTTATGCCACGGATGAGCTGCTGCTGCGTATGCTTGCCGAGCCCGGCTTTGTGCCCGAACCGCCTGAAATGAACTGGGAAAGTTGGCCTGAATGGGATGACTGGGAAGAGCCGAGTTACTCCGATGCGTCCTCCATCAGCTGGACTTGGACGTTGCTTGCTGCAGGCATGGGCGGCATTGCGGTTGGTGCCGGGCTTGTCTTGATTATTTTATTCATCGTCCTCAAAAGGAGAAACCGTCATGCCCAAAGCAAAGACGATATATCTATGTGAACATTGCAGCTATGAATCACCCAAGTGGGTGGGGCAGTGCCCCGGCTGCGGCGAATGGAATTGCCTGCACGAAGAAGTTCGCCGGCCAGAGGTTAAGACCCGCACGGCAAGTTCTGCGATAAAACTCAGCGGGCAATTGCTGCGTGATATTACATATGACGGCTCCATTCGCTATAACACTGGGCTGAAAGAGCTCGACAGGGTGTTGGGCGGCGGGCTTGTGAAGGGCTCTGTGGTGCTGCTGGGCGGCGACCCAGGGATCGGTAAATCCACGTTGCTGCTGCAAATTTGCGAACACTTGGGTCAAAACGCAAATATTCTCTATGTCTCAGGCGAGGAATCTCCGCATCAGCTCAAGCTTCGCGCAAATAGGCTTGGCGTCACCACAGGCAAACTAACAATATTATGCGAAACTGATGCAATGGGCATCTGCGATTATGTGAGCCGCGAAAAGCCGGGTATGGTAATCATCGATTCCATCCAAACCATGCAACTGGCAGACATTAGCTCCTCACCGGGCAGCGTGACCCAAGTGCGGGAATCCACAAATTTGCTGATGCGCACAGCGAAAAGTTTGGGTATTCCCATGCTGCTTGTCGGACACGTGAACAAAGACGGCAACATCGCTGGACCCAAAGTGCTGGAGCACATTGTGGATGCCGTGCTTTATTTTGAAGGCGAGCGGCATTTGAGCTATCGCATTCTTCGGGCAGTGAAAAACCGCTATGGTTCGACGAACGAAATCGGCGTGTTCGAGATGCTCGAGCGCGGCCTTGCCGAAGTGGAAAATCCGTCGGCGATGCTCATCGCTGGGCGGCCCAAAGGGGTGTCTGGCAGCTGTGTGGCTTGTGTGATGGAAGGCTCGCGGCCCATTTTGGCAGAAGTGCAGGGGCTTGTGTCGCCCACGGCATTCGGCAATCCACGCCGCAGCCAAAACGGCGTAGACGGCTCCCGCGCAGCAATGCTCATTGCAGTGCTCGAAAAACGCGCCGGCTGGTTTTTTGGTAACATGGACACTTATATCAACGTCATCGGCGGATTAAAGCTGGATGAACCCAGCACTGATCTTTCTGTTGCTATGGCACTTGTATCGGGTCTGAAGGACATGCCGTTGCCCGACGATGCTCTTGCTTTTGGTGAAATCGGCTTAGGCGGCGAGTTGCGTTCCGTTAGCCATTGTGAACAAAGGGTGCGCGAAGCTGCAAGGCTTGGGTTTACGCGTTGTATCATTCCCAAGCAAAACTTCAGCAAGCTGCCCAAAGATGCAAAGCAAGAAATTCAAGTGATCGGCGCCGGGGATGTAAGAAGCGCATTTGAGGCGCTATGCGGGTGAAAGGCGCTGCTATTGCAGCATAAGGCAAACGAACACCTCGTCCAGCCCCAGCATACACTGAGCATGGAGAGCCAATCAATACAGTAAAGGAACATGATCCATGCCAGTGTTTCCAGTTTTCCCGCCGGCACAACCTGTGCCGCCCATTGGGGATTTAAGACCCCCATGCCCATGTTGGGCGCCTTTGCGACCCGAAATCTTGCCGTTTTGCGACCCAACCAGGGCTTGCACATGGCCCGGCACAAACCTCCCGCCTGGGCCGCCGCTTGTGTCAACACCGGCACCTGCGCCGCCATGCAACAGCACCCGGCCACCAATCACTCCTGTGCCGCCCATTGGCACACTGCCGCCGTGCAGTAGCACCCGGCCGCCAATCACTCCTGTACCGCCCATTGGCATACTGCCGCCGTGCAGCAGCACCCGGCCGCCTTCTTGTTGGTGCAGCGACGAATGCTAGATCACTTCACACAGACGCAGAACATAGGTTCTCTGCGTCTACATAACAACACAAAACAATTCAACGCTTTATCTCGTTGAAGCGTTTGATTGACAATAACAGGGGAGGGCTCTTCCGCATTTTGCGAAGTTGACATTTGCTCTACTACACAAGATTCTGCAAAATCCTCATTGCTTGGAGGCATAACATGACATATGAAATCCGGCAAATTGACATCTGCAAACATCTAATTCCGGTTGGCGATTTGATCCGCCGCAGCCATCAAACCGTAGCTGAACAATTCGATATTACGCCGCAAATCTGTCCGCATCATCCCGCATTTTGTGACGATGCTTTCACGCTGGACAAGCTTTCAAAACCTGGCACCATCTGTTTTGGCGCATATGTTGGGGGCGAATTGCTTGGCTTTGTTGCCTTGGTTACAGGCTTGGACGGAAACTTGGCTGAGTGCGTGCGCCTTGCCGTTGCACCCGAAGCAAGATGCTTTGGCCTAGGCCGCAGCTTGATGGATGAGTGCGTGCGCGTGGCTTGTGAGCTTGGCGCAACCGTGATGGCCATTGAAGTCATTGATTGGAATGAGCCGTTGAAGCAGTGGTACCTCGACTATGGCTTTGTGGAAATCTGCAAGCAGGACTGGGGCGGCGCACCATTTTTGGTGTGTTATATGGAGCTGAAACTATAACACGGGAGTTTTTGTCATGAATTCACCGCATATCATCCATATTATGGGCGCATCAGGCTCAGGCACAAGCACACTGGGTCGCGCGTTGGAAGCACAGCAGGGCTACAAGTGGCTTGACATGGATGATATTTTCTGGCTGCCAACAAACCCGCCATATCATCACAAACGCCCAAAGTCCGAACGCTTGCCATACTTAACCAAGGCAATGAAACATCATCCGCGCTGTGTTCTTTCGGGTTGCTTGTGCGGCTGGGGCGGCGGAATTTTACCACAGTTTGACCTGGTTGTGTGGCTGCAAGTGCCCACCGATGTGCGTGTGGCGCGATTGTTTCGGCGCGAAGCACAAGAGTTTGGCGCGCAGATTCTGCCAGGCGGCAACATGCACGATAATTTCGCGGAATTCCTGGCTTATAGCGCAAGGTATGACACAGGAGACACGAACATGCGCAGTTTTGCGCTGCACGAGCAATGGGTTAGGGGTTTGAATTGCTCAGTGATGGTTCTTGACGGCACGAAGCCAACGGATGAATTGATGACTCTGGTTTGCAGCCAATAGAAATTTGTCGAACGACCCATAGGCCATTTTGCGTAAAGTTATTTGAGGGGATCATTTGCGATGACCAAAGTGCAAAACACATAACTTCGCATAAGATATAATTCCCCAGGCAGCACGAAACCCGTCACGGCTCTAATTGCAGGATGCGCGGGACGCCCATAGGATTCGTGACCGCCGGGTGCGGGAGCGAAGCGACACGGTGCGAGGCGGGTTTATTAGTCGAATATTACATACAAATGCCGGGCGCTGGGTAACACGGTGGTCGGTGGAGAAGAAGAGGGATGGTAGCACGCTACGCGTGCACCATCTCTCTTTGCTTTATTTCGCTAAAGAGGGTAGGGTGGTAGTTACAATTTTGTAACCTTTCAAGCTTAATTTTTCGTTTTGAAATGGGGGGTATAGTATTACCCCCCCATTTCTGTTTGTTCGATGTTCTGTTCGATAGATTTTGTAACTTTTGTTACTTTTTCATTTTCTAGCTTCTCTTTCTTGTCTAGTTTCTTTCTTAGCTTCCTCATGTATTTTTCTTTTTCGCGCCATCTTGCTTTTCGTCTTAATTTTCGAATAAAATAACCCGCAACGTGTGCTATCACGGTTATTATTGTTATTAAAATCAAAACTTCTAATAGGCTCAAGGTTGCTCTCCTTTCATTTTCGTTCAATTATGTCATAATAGGTTTCTAGTACATGTTCAATCTCTTTGCTTATACTTCTTCTATTTGTTTCTGCCATTTCGACTAATCTTGACTGCGTTTTTGGATTTAGTCTAATTGATGTTGGCTTAATTGTTTCGTTGTCTTGTTGTTTTTGCATAATTATTTTCCTCCTTTTTGTATATTGTACCAAATTTCATTGAATTAGTCAAATTGCTATTGACTACAAATGACTATTGTGCTATAATGAATTGTAGTCAAAAATAATATTCATGACTAGCACGCAACAGTCGCTTCCCCACACAGTTATCCTCCGCTCCCGGCTGTTAAGAAAATATTAGGAGGATTTCACTTATGTCCGAACGTTATCTTTATTGGGTTCGTCTTTCTCTAGGGAGCGCTTACCACAACTATTACTTTAAGACTTATTTTGAGCTTTTTGAACTTCTTGACGACAGCCCTCCCGGTTGTCAAATTCTTGGTGTTTATTCTTCCGCTGGTGGCAAGTGGCATGACTTCCCTTGTGATGCTTATTTGCAGAAGGGTTTGTGTTGCAAATGAGATGCACCATGTTGACAGATAATCATGGATTTAAGACGGATTATTGGTACGACAATGGTACTGTTCAAAAGCACCAAAGTATAGAGTGCGCCCTTGTAGAGTACCTTTCCGTGATTGTTCAGAAGACGGACAATGCTATCGGAGTGAACTACGCTGCTGTGGTTGCGGAAAAGACATCAAACCTCCATACGCATATTGTTCTTTGGTCTGCGAAGTCTCCCACCTTTGATTACATCAAGCGTGTCTTCCCTGGCTATCGCTATGACGATTGTAAAACAAGGCTCACGGCTTCAATAGACTACCTTTACAAACGCAATGGCCATGAAGAGAAAGGCCATAGCAACATGAGCGAGGTAATCCAGTACGGGGAATTGCCCCTCGTAGATGTAGGCTCACAGCCCTCAGAATGGGTTGAGTTCGTTAAAGCTGGTCATTCATACAAACAACTTATTGAAATGTATCCTAGCGCCCTAGGCCGGGCATATGGCCTGAAACAATACATAAATGAAAGAGGTATTTCAAATGAAAGTGGTTCTTGAAGGCAATTTCCTAAGCACACGCAAAGGCACATCCCAAAATGGGAAAGATTACGTTTTTACGTCTATTGTTGTTGGCGATGAAGCCAAGCGTATCTACGGTTATGACCCTGGTTCTAACGTCAAGCGCTTTGATCCTGTGAAGGTCAATTGCGATATTCGTGACGGCGATAAGGGTATGTTTATTTCTTACGCTAAGGATTAAAGGAGGAACGCCATGAAGCGGATATGTCAATGCGGTATATCCGCTTTATTGGTTCTTGCTTTAATTCCGTTCTTTACGTTAAGGTCAAATGCAGCAGGTTTTTTCCCAGGGCAAGTTTGGCATCAAAGTTCAGGTTTTTTGGCTCCGAGTTCTTTTGTTCAGTCAGCGCCTTTGTCTAATGATCCTGTAAACTCTGGCCCTACTCCACCAACGACTACGACTTCTGTGTTCGTTAATGCTAATACAATTCGCACATCTGTTAATGTTTATGTACCATCGCCATTGGCTTCTTATAGAGATGGTAATCCTACTGCTTCTTTTCGTGGTGCTAGACTTCGTGTTGTTGTTGTTTCTTATGCGTTGATTGGTTTTGGTCCTGGTATGCAATCTGGTTTTGTCTATTCATTTCCTTCTTTTCCTCTCCCTTCGCTTCAAACTGGTCATACTGGAACCCCGGATATGCCGTTTCAGCATCGGATTGAAACTTCAAGTGTTGATATTCAGCCTACTCTTATTCATAACAATGTTGTTCTTTTGCAAGGTTCGCTGGTTAATCTTCCTATTAATATTGTTGGTCCTAATCGTTCATTAAATTTTACTTTAACTAATTTTAATCCTAATACTCGTTTCCCTTCTGGCTCTGCTATGTTTCTTCGTTTTAGAACTACAATCTATGTTTCTTTGCTTGGTTTTGGTGCTAATACGATTCTTCGCGAGGGTGACCTTGTATCTTCTTTTGCTCTTCAACTTGTTGTCCCACGCCCTTCATTTGTCAGCTCTAATGGCCCGCCTATTTTAGTTTCAACTGATGAGAGTGGTATTGCTGATGCCATTAACCCGCCCGGTCAAACCATACCTACAAGCCCTCCCGAAGATAGACCTGACATTGATATTGACGTTGGCGATTTTGCTCCGCCGGATTTAGATTTCATGGGTGACATGGATTTGAGCGATTTTTGGTCGGCATTTCGCTCTACTAGCTTTTCTACTATCTTTTTTGGTCTGTTTTTCTTGTCTGTTACCATGGGTATTGTCGGTTTTACTCTCCGTAGAAAGGTTCGTTGATGAATGCTATCATTTCATTTTTTCAGAATATCGGCTCAGCTGTTTCTGCTTTATTCGGTTTTGTTGGAGATATTCTTACTTTTGTTATCTCCATTCCCGGCATGGTTGCCGACATGGCTCGAACAATTTCGGACTTATCTAGAATCTTGCCAACCGAGGCTACGATCACCATCGCTGGCGGTATTGCTCTTATCATTACTGTTGCTGTTATCAAGTATGTTTGGATTGGTGGTGCGGTTGAATGAGTATTTGGGTTGAATTTTTTTCTATTTTTGAGGGCTATTGGCTCTTTCTTTGGAATTTTGCAGTTTGGGGTATTCGTCCGTTTCCTATTATGGTTGCTGGCTTCGTTGTTTCTATCGTGTTTTCTGTTGTTTCACTTCAGGTTAAGGTTAAGGAGGGCGAGTAATGTATCGTATGACATTTGCTGAGTTCTTTCATAGGCTTTTCGCAGCTTCTTGGCTCCCTGGTCGTGGGCAGAATTGGCAGATTGTACAGACACAAACAGCCAATACAACAATTGCACAAGTCATGCCTTTTGACGGCATTCTGTTAGACCTTATTGTCCTTATTGTTGTTCTTCTCCTCATTGACTGGATGTTGAAAACCGTGCTAAGGCGGTATGTTTGATGCAGGTTTTTTTGCATTTTATCCCACCGATTTCAGGTCTTTTGGGTGGTGGTCTTCTTTATTTGTATTTGAGAAAGAGGTTCTTTTATGTTTCAACTCATAGAAAATGTAATCGGTGTTCCTCTCCTCAGCTTACCCATGCCACAGCAGTTGTTCATGATGGGGATGGGTGGGACTGGGGTGCTTTTGATGCTTACAAGCGCAATTCAAATGATTATACAAATCGGAAATCCTAATGGAAGGAGGTAGCTTATGGGCGGTCTTAGCACCATTTTAGCCGATGTTCTGGACTGGCTGACGCAGGTAGCATCTTGGATTTTGATGCCTGCTAACGTTTTGTACCTTACTGGCTTTGGCATTGCCATTGCGGGTATGGTCATCGGCCTTATGCGTCGTACGTTCCGCAGAGCCTAGACACAAGCCCTGGGAACACCCAGGGCGTCTTTATTTTAGGAGGTTTTTTATGGCTATCACTGGTGTTTTTGCAAAGCCTGGTTCTGGTAAGACTATTTATCTTGCTTTGGCTGCTCTTGATTATGATGGTGATTACGTCTTTAGTACCTCATCCATTAAGGGTACTCTTCAGGTTACATTTGATGAAATTGCAGAAAAGCAATTGCCTCCGTCTAGTCTTATTCTTATTGATGAGATTACAAGCTATGCGGATAATCGTGATTTTAAAACTACAAAAAAGGAGCTTGTTCGCTATGTTACTAACCACAGGCATTACCACCATAAGATTGTTTGGTGTTCTCAACACTTTGATGCGGTCGATAAGAAGATTCGTACGAATACGGCGACTCTTTATCAGATTAGTATGTGTGGTATTTTTGCTGCTGGCAATTGTGACGGCCGTCCTTTGCTTGGCAAGTACGCCAATTTCCATCCCGCAGTGGCTCGGGTCATCGCAAGCATCCCATTCGTACGCCCAAGGGTCAAGCTTAAGAGGTACGTTCCTGCCGTGGGTTACCAGCGTGCCTATAAGGGAGCCTTTGGGCAGTTGGTGGACGGCCACGATGCTCCGTCCGAGGGTCTAGCGGGGCTTTTTCAGCGTATTTTGCAGCCTGGCTTTTGGGTGAAGAAGCATACTATCACGCAGGAAGCTTTGAGGTCTTACGATACGCATGATGATCAGATAGGCTATAGGGATAGGCCTATGGTTGAACCCAGGCCGTGGTAGATGGTAATTATACAGCGGAGGCAAAGCTTCTCATGATTAGCAATTATATGTACATAAGAGGGTGTGATCTTGAGGAAAATCTCAGGGTCACGCTCTGGAGGCGTTTTGTTCGTCACAAGGACTGTGATCAGTTGGATATCCTCGAATTGTTAGAGCTGATGAATCGGTTGGAGTATCACAATGAGTTGGCGCGGATTATTGGTTACTTGACTGATTAGGGGCTATGTGGTAGAATGGCCTAGGGCTTCGTTATGCGATGAGTTTCGCATAAGATATATTTTGCGAACTTAGGGGGATGGAATGAAACGAGAAGACTTTGTATTGCTGCCGCGGCTGGTGCAAGAATACCTTCAGGCGCTGGAACGACGCATTCACTCTGAATTGACCATTTTGGAATATGCCAGCGATTTG
>Ga0123355_10022184_pt1 | contig 10176 bp, 8 predicted proteins | sample TergutEmb28metaG_3_FD_89872 | JGI IMG/M metagenome (GOLD analysis project Ga0123355, IMG submission 89872) | Embiratermes neotenicus P1 segment gut microbial communities from Petit-Saut dam, French Guiana - Emb289 P1 | ecosystem: Host-associated > Arthropoda: Insects > Digestive system > Gut ... | reverse complement strand
TGCTTTGAAAAATGCTGTTCTTTCTGCGCAGTTTGTAGGTGTATAGGATGCTGATTCAATGTTGCAACCTGTATAAACCTTACCATTCTTAGCAAGCAATGCTGCGCCAACTTTGAATTTAGAATATGGCGAATACGACAGCTCCTTTGCTTCAAATGCCAACTTCACTAAATCTTTATCATTCATTGTACCATCTCGCTTTCAAATAGGATCAATTCCTTAGTTCTATTTTAATATACTACTATACTACGCTCACGATTGCAAGCGATTACTGAAAATTTTACGAAATTACTTGCCAAAAACTCCCATATGATTTATAATTAGTTTATATCATTATAATGATATGCAGGTGAAATGGGAGCTGATTATAATGGACTTACGTTCAGAAGAAAGAAAAGCATTAGATGAATTAGTGATTAAAAAAATTGAAGACAGAGGTGTATCGATTAAGCAAATTGGTGAACTTACATATTTTCTGCAAGAAAAGTACTATGCAACACTAACAGTTGATGATTGTGTTGAAAATGTAACAGCAGTTCTAAAGAAAAGAGAGGTGCAAAATGCGATTCTAACTGGCATTGCACTAGATGAATTAGCAGAAAAAGGATTACTTGAAGCACCACTGCAAGATATGATCGCAAAAGATTATAGCCTTTATGGAATTGATGAAATCTTAGCATTCTCCATCGTAAACGTCTATGGTTCAATTGGATTTACAAACTTCGGTTACATTGATAAAGTTAAACCTGGAGTCTTAAGAGAGCTAGATATCAAAGATGATGCAAAAGGTGTATGTCATACATTCCTTGACGACCTAATTGGCGCAGTTGCTGCTGCTGCTGCAAGTAGAATTGCACATAGCGGAAAATTTGATTAAGAAATAGCAATTCATAAAAAAAGAAGTCGAGCAGAAAAAATTAAAACTGCTTAGCTTCTTTTTATCTTTTGGACGATATATCAAACCCTGTTAGTCACCCAATCATTTGAAATTCTTTTCATCAAATCAATGACCACGTTATAGACTTACAAATTCCGACGTCTAATAATCGTGACAACACTCCCCAACGTATCTTCTACCCGAACACTTCCATAAATTCGACTATCTACCGCTCGACTCCTACTGTCACCTAAGATAAACACCTCTCCATTTGGCACTACAAGTGGAAAGTTAATACCTTCTACAAACTGGGCTGTATACTCATAAATGTTGAGCTCTTGTTGGGGTCTGCCGTTTATCATTAATCCTTGATCTGTAATATCTACTGTATCGCCCGCAACTGCTACAACACGGCGCGTTTGACGCTCTCCCTCAAATTGGACAACAATCGTATCCGTGGCTACATAATCGCGATCCATTCGATTGAAAAATACAAGATCTCCTTCTTGTATGGCTGGTATCATTGATAAATCCCCTACTTGCCACACACCAAATACAAAAGTAAATAACAACGCAAGCACTAGTATAATGCCGCCTGCCTTTGCACATAAATACATAAACTCCGCAAGTAATGTAGGTGGCTTACGCTTCTTTCTAGAAACTGCTTGTGGCTTTAATGATTCAGCTTCTTCCACCTGCTCACTCATTATATTTGCTTGATATTTCTTTCTTTTTTTCACAACCAACAACGTGATAAGCACCGTCACTAAAGTGATAGTCCCACCTGTAATAACCCCACCCAATATTGTAAACGGTTTACCAAAGATTCCCAGCCATAAACGATCAATGTCCCGTACTTGATTCACTCCATCGACAAACGGATCCAATTCAATATTATCCGTTAGTCGACCAATTAAAACAAAACGTCCGTTCGTTGCTGTTTCAGTACATGTACTCAACACAACCAAGCGGTCTGCTGTTGTGACATCAATTCCTCGAAACTGCTTAGCCTCTGCAAAAATACGATTGATGTGCTGCTGTTTCACATCTCCATTCGTCATATTTGGATTATAAAAAGTAGCATCATGGGCATCTACCAACATAAAAGCGAAAAATTCAATACCATAATGCCTCTGACCGGTGAAAATCGTTCCAAATTGACGTGCATTAAAATAATCTTCATATTGGAAATTTGAAACTTCACCAAACATGGTATCCCGTGCCATATCATGACCATAAATGATGTTGTTAAAATCTTCAAAAGACCTGTCATTTCGAAAATCAAGAAAAATCGCCCCTGACATCGACGGCTCTCCACTCGCATTCGTGTCGACATAGCGAAGATTATCTGTTCCTTGTACCAATGGATAATCAATATTTGTCCCATAAATTGTAATCCAACCAAATACATCTGGATTAATTTCTCGTAACTCATCAAACCCTAATCGATCATTCCGAGTCGGACGATACTCCTCATAAGCAAATGCACTCGCTTGAGCAAACACCCGGTTGGTATCCCATACCGAATACCCACCATACAAGAAAAATAGCAGCAACAAAAGTAGCAACAAAAAATTAATAATCTTATCTACCATTCTAAGCGCTGTTTTAGCCATTCCTTTACTCATACTCTCTTCCCACCTTAGATAAGAAAAATCGTAAAAATTTATTACGACCTTTACTTTTCGTTTTACTCATATACGTCTCTGCGCCTCTTATTAACAACAATCATTACAAATACTCCTGCAGCTGCTAATCCTACTAGAATGAACGGTAAACTATTCATGATAATACCAGTAATCGGCACTGCATCATTTGTATTGGTAAATGCTGCTATGTTAACATCTGATCCAATAATTCGATCACCTGTAGTTGCACCTTCTGGAGGCGGAATAACATCTGCACCCGCCAATGTCAAGTTGATACTCGGTACATAATCTCCCGGATCCTCGGTCGCTACAAACGTATATCCAATCGGAACATTACGGAATATTAACTCTTGTCCGTGGCGTAAATTCACATTAGTCACTGGTAACGTAACTGCAGTTTCAATCCCAGTTCCATTACTGTTTCTAATATGAGCTGTTATGGCTGGTAGTATATCTGGATCAAATAATGATGAAGTAAGATCACTACCTGTAAAATTAACGGTGAATGAGAAATCCGATGTGGTCATTGACAGAGCACCCGACACTTGTTTACTGACAATAAGTTCAGTTGTTGGAATGTAAGTATTTGTAAATAAAACAGATTCCACCTTACCGGTTTCATTTGTTAAACTACGATCTTCATCAACAGAATTCCAAATGTATAAACCAACCACAGTAAGCGTTCCATTAATTTCCGACACAATCATATGCACTTCAAACACAGTATCATCAAAATCAACCACGCTACCTTCTGGAATGCTTGACCCAGCAATGCCTGGTTGTTCATGAATATGGAAAACGTAATGTCCAGGACCAGGCCAAATGGCATTTTGTAGTAAATTATTTGATGCTCCTATCAAGGTGGTTATACCATCCGCTGTTGTAGAAGCACTGCCGCTAAAAAGCGTAATGGATGGAGATGCGGTTAACACTGGCATGGTTGCAGCTGAGCCTGGAATAAGTTCACCTGCTGAATTAAGTGCTCCTATTCGAGTAACAACAAATGTGAAGATTGAAAGTCGACCAGGTGTTCCTTCTGGCATTCTATAATGCTTGTTGATTACCAATGAATCAATAGACGATGGCTCATCACGCTCATCTGCTCTAACTGTTGTTGTAAATAATGTTATCAAGGCGATTGATGCGATTAACATCATTACACCTAAATTTTTTACTAATTTTTTCATCTTGCTTTATTCCTTTCATAAATATTAGTCTAGATCTTCTTGATACCGTAGCATCATCTCCAACAGCATCTCCTTTAACACCTATATTCTTGGAAATTTCGAAGTATGAATTAATTCAGAACTTTTGTCATTTCTTGTAAAACTTTGTACATTTTTTTATTTTCTCCAATTTTTTTCCGAATATTCACAAGAAACAATATCCATCATTCAAAACGAGACTTCTCACACTGTAAAAACATATTTTGTCCAAAGAAAATAACGAAGTCAAAACAGCCATAATCATGATCCTATCACACTTAGTGGTTAAATATTTAAATTAAGTTTTAGCTTTAATTTCTCACATCAAAAAGTCTTCTTGTTGTAACAAAAAACCAACGAATTTCTCGCTGGCTATTTATCTATTAAATCTTTAATTTTCTCACATAATGCATCAACTTCGTTTACTCATATACTTCTCTACGCCTCTTATTAACAATAACCATTGCAACTACTCCTGCAGCTGCTAACCCTACTAGAATGAATGGTAAATTATTCATGATAATACCAGTAATTGGTGCTGCGTCATTCGTATTGGTGAATGCTGCTATGTTCTCACCTGATCCAATGATTCGATCACCTGTGGTTGCACCTTCTGGAGACGGAATAACATCCTCACCAGCCAACGTTAAGTTGATACTCGGGTCATAAGCTCCTGGATCCTCAGTCGCTACAAAAGTATTTCCAATCGGAACATTACGGAATATTAACTCTTGTCCATGACGTAAATTCACATTAGTCACTGGTAGCGTAACCACAGTTTCAGTACCACTTCCATCACTATTACGTATATGAACAGTTACATCTGGTAGCGTAACTAATGCAACTAGAGCATGGTCAGTAAAGTTAACTGTGAATGGAAAATCAGTCGTTGTGCTTGATAAAGACCCTGTTACTTCCTTACTAACGATAAGATCTTCAGTTTCAACATAGGTATTCATAAATGACATGTAGTCTACTTTTCCAGTTTCATCTTCCAAATCACGGTTTGGATCTACAGAGTTCCAAATATATACGCCTGTTACAACAAGTTCTCCATCAATCTCGCTTACAATAACATGCATTTCATAAACAATAGGATCAGTTGCTATTTCACCATCTGTTGGAACACCACTGACGGTTGTTGATTCACTTACATGGAAGACATAATGTCCAGGAGCAGTCCAAGTAACACCTTCTAATATATCCGATATATGGCGTGTCACTGTCCAAACAACATTAGGAGAAGTTCCTGACTCCACAACCCCATCTGGGAGTGTGAGTGCGAATGCTGCAATCGTATCTGTAGCTGGAAGTGTTGCATTAGCAGATTCTCCTTCATCTCCTGCCTCCGGACAAAATGGCATAGTTGCTGATGGTATTGTAGGCAGACTTCCTGTAGTCGGTTCGCCACTTGCGTCTAATCTAGTTATCCCTGCGATATCGAATGTGAATGTTACACAAGGAACTGGCGTTCCAACCGGCATTTGTAATCTTTTTTCTATTGGTGCTGTTGTAGGATCAACAGGTGTTGAAACAGGTCCAGCCTCATTTGCTATTGCTGTTGTTATAAATAATGTCGTTAATACAACTAACGGTATTAATATCATCACATATATTTTTTTCATTGACTTCATCATCTTTGTTCATTCCTTTCATAGATGTTAATCTAAATCCTTTTTTTGCTGCTCGCGTAGTTTCTCATCTTCACGGTCAAATTTTTGTTTTATTGTATTATTCGCTCATAAATAGTTTCGCTTCATGATTACCATCTCCTTTAACACCCTATACTCTTGGAACTTCAAAGCATAAGTTGAGTTCGAATTTTGATTAACTTGTAAAACTTTTACATTTTTTTATTTTTTCCAATTTTTTTCTGAATATTCACAATGAAGCGAGATCTGTCATTCAAAACAAGATTTTCACATTGTAAAAATGCATTTCGCCCTCTGAAACAAAAAACCAACGAAATTATCGCTGGTTATTTATCTATTAAATCTTTAACTTTCTCCCATAATGCATCAACTTCGTGTTCTTCTAAACTTGCAAGCGGAAGTCTCACACCACCTACATCAATTCCATACTTACTAAGCAAAGCCTTAATTGGTGATGGATTTGGATAAGTACAGATACTTTTGTAAAATGAGGCTAATTTAGCATCCAGCCATTCAGCTCTTTCAACAAATCCTGTATTATACAACTCAAAGATCCTCTTCATTGATTTCCCAATTAGATGGCTAGCAACAGAGATGACCCCTGCCCCACCGAGTTTTAATGTCTCAAGATATAGGGTGTCATCACCACTGTAAAGGAGGAAGTCCTTGTCGAGTTTATGCTTTAGCTGACTAAGTAATTCGGTATCACCGGTTGAGTCTTTAATTCCAATAACATTTGGCACTTTAGCTAACTCTAAAATTGTTTCCAGTTCTAGCTCAATGCCACAACGTGCCGGAACATTATAGAGTATAATCGGTAAATCTGTTGATTCTGCGGCTAATTTGAAGTGATTCAAGAGTCCTTTTTGCGAGGGTTTGTTGTAATATGGCGTCACGATTAAAAGTGCATCTACACCCACTTCTTCAGCTAGTTTTATGTTGTGCAAGGTCGTTTTCGTGTTATTCGTTCCAACCCCAACGATGATCGGGATTTTTTCATCAACATAATCAAGTGCTGCTTCCCAAATTTTAAGCTTTTCAATTGAATTTAGCGTTGATGCCTCCCCCGTTATCCCCGTAACGACAAGTGCCGTGCTTCCAGTATCAATGACGTGTCTCATCAACTTCTCGAACTGATTCGTATCTATCTGAGAATGTTCATCAAACGGTGTAACAACCGCTGTTATCAGTGGTCCGAAGTGTAATCTACACATTTAATAACCCCCTTTTTCTAGAACTCAGAACCAAGAACTGAGAACTAAGCTTTCTTTTACTGAGTTCTAATTTAGAGCTTTAACTCTTAACTAATTTTTCCGCACTTATAAACCGATATCGAACTTTAAAATTCAAGGGTTCAAGGGCGTACAACCGTCCCAACAAAGTCTTCGAATGTTGACCTGAATCGGATACTTACTTCACAGTCCTTTGCGAGCTTGATTGCTTTTAAGTGGATAACTTTTGCACCAGTTTCTGCAATTTCGATTAACTCATCATATGTCATTTCTGGAATCAATTCTGCATCTGGATTCGTTTTAGGATCTTCACTCATAACACCCACAATATCTGAATAAATATCGACAAATTCGGCGTCGAGTGATGCACCTAAAGCAATAGCTGTTGTATCACTTCCACCACGTCCAAGTGTTGTGATAAATCCATCCTCACTAACACCTATGAAGCCCGGTGCAATTAAAACATCATACGATTCAAATTTATCCAGTAAATCTTGCGTATCTACAATTAAAATGTGTGCATCTGTGTGATTCGTATCTGTTATAATCCCAATCTCTACTGGTGCAAGACTCGTCACACTCAAGCCATACGCACGTGCCAAATCTGATGTAACGATACTTGAGATAACTTCTCCACAACTTAACAATCGATCACTTTCTCGTGAGGAGATTTTTTTTGATACTAAAGCGCCTAATGTATCTGTGGCATAAGCCGCTCCAAGGCGCCCCATGGCAGATACGACGACTAATACTTTAAAACCGTCTTCGACTTCACGTATAATATGACGAACCATTAAACTTCGGGCAGCTTCATCGGCGACAGATGTTCCACCGAATTTCATAACGATCGTTTTGATTTGCGCCATTTGAAGCACCTACCCCTCACTAATTTGTCTTTTGATTAATTGCACTAGATACGAGGCAGCTGTTTTAGGGGCAACAATTCCAGGTAATGCTGGTAGTAGTTCAGCTTTGATTCCAAGTTCTTCAGCATAATCAAAGTCAACACCACCAGGTGCCGACGCGATATCTGCAATATAAACTTCTTTTTTGACTTGTCGCAACTGATTGCGCCCGAGCATCAGTGCGGGAACCGTGTTGATAATGACATCAGCTTCTCGCAGCGGTTGACCATCGATTGCCACAACTGGGATTCCCGATTCGAAGAGTCGTGCCACCAAGGAGGGGTTTCTACTTGATATTGAAACGTTCGCCCCTAATGCTCGCAAAGACTTAGCTATTGTTTCACCACAACGCCCCGCCCCTATAACGTGGATATTCGCGCCATGGATCGTCTGCTCAGTATTTTTCATGATGTAGTAAATGGTTCCCTCTGCTGTCGGAATTGAATTGTAAATCGCAATCTCATCGTAATCCATGATAATTTCTATTTTCTGTGGCAACCCTCGCAAGAAATCGCGCATAATAGGTGTGAAAATAATGCAATCAGCTGATAACTGACTAACCAGCATTCGCATTTCAGTTGTCTCAACTTTAAATGGCAAAACCACGTATTTTATTTTTTCTATATCAAAATCTGATCCATATCGAACCACGTTAAAAAATTCGGACAACTCGTCTGCAACATACGTCATCCGCTTGTCATTCGCAATCACTAAAATCATATGATCAACTCCTAGCTTGATATGGTAGTATATGAGTTAAGAGTGGTTGTTGACACAAAGAAAACGACCAGCTATGCCAGTCGCCTATTTCTCCTCAGTTTCTACTTCCATATATTCCACCATCACACGCATAATACGACGGTTCTCCACCGACGTAATCCTAAATACTAAATTCTCATAAACATACTCATCATTCACATTAGGAATATCCTCAAGCTTCTCATACAACCAGCTGCCAACTGGCACTACATCATCTTCATCATTAATATTAACATCGAACAAATCACATAACTCATCCAAAGCAAAATCAGCACTAACTTCATAAATAGTATCCGACTTCTTCGTAATCAACTCTTCATCCGCATCATGCTCATCATAAATCTCCCCAACCACTTCCTCAATCACATCTTCCATCGTCACAATCCCCGAAGAAGCACCATGCTCATCAATAACAACAGCTAAATGTTGCTTCTCATCTCGCAACTTCTCAAGCAAACTCGATACGCGCATAGAACTTGACACATACACTGGTTCCTTAATCAACTCACCCAACTTAACAGCATCAGCATTTTCAATCAACGCTGCAAATAAATCACGTTCATACAACAAACCGACGATATTATCATGTGCTTTTTCATAAATTGGAATCCTTGAAAATTTATACTTCAAAAACTTCTGCTTCGCTTCTTCCACATTGGCAAGGATATTAACAGACACAACATCCGCCCGCGGGGTCATGATATTTTTGACAAATGTCTCACTCAAATCCAGGACACCCTGCAACATATCAACCTCATCCTCTTCCAGGACACCTTCCTCTTCCATTGTGTTGATAATCACATCCAATTCATCCTCTGTCACCGATGGCTCTTCTTCTTCATCATCGCCTTTACTAAAAACATTTTTGATAACCTTCAAGACCGCGGTTATCGGCCTCAAAACGAAAATCAACAGCTTATACGTCCCACTTATGTGAAGAACTAGGCGTTCCGCATTATCGCGGGCATAAGATTTCGGAATAATTTCCCCAAAAATAATCATAACGATCGTGATGATCAAGGTTGCCAGTATCGCTGCCGCTTCTCCAAATGTTTCGATCGCAACAATCGCCGCAATACCAGCAGCTGCAAAGTTAACAACATTATTTAACACTAAAATAACAAGTAATACATCTTCAAAACATTCAGATAACTCATAAGCAACCGTTGCACCTTTCTTTCCATCTTCCATATATTGGCGCAGCCTGATTTGATTAACACTCGAAAACGCCGTTTCTGATGCACTAAAAAACGACGATAACATAATTAATATTAATAAAACAACATACCATAAGGCTGGATCCACGTAGGGTCACACTCCATTTAAAAAATACGGGTCTTGCCCAACTATTGGACTCAAACCGCAAAAAATTTTCCATATTTCACACATCAGCTAGCCAGATAGCACGATGATGTATATAAGCAGTGAAATAATAGGCACGATAATAAACGATAATGCTAAGAATAACAACACAATTTTCGTCCATTTTTTTCTATTCAAGTTATATTTTGGCACAAAGCTCACCTCAAAATTCAATATTTTATAATTTAATAATATCTTCTCATTATATCATATTTTGCTCAAAATGCAATTTTTAATCCCCAAGCGCAAGTTTACTCAAAGCAACTTTTGCCGCTTGCTGTTCAGCTTCTTTTTTCGTCGTAGCTGAACCGACACCAAGGGTCATCTCATCAAGCATGACCGCAGTCTTAAAAATTTTGGCATGTGCTGGTCCTTCTGCACTAAGCATATGATAACTAATCGCTCTCTTAGAATCAGCCTGCACAAATTCTTGCAAGCGACTCTTATAATCACGATCATCCTTCACATCAAGGGCATCATATTCCCGTGCTAAAATCGGCGTCAAAAATTTTAAAACATGCTCAAAGCCCAAATC
>Ga0123355_10022183_pt1 | contig 10177 bp, 5 predicted proteins | sample TergutEmb28metaG_3_FD_89872 | JGI IMG/M metagenome (GOLD analysis project Ga0123355, IMG submission 89872) | Embiratermes neotenicus P1 segment gut microbial communities from Petit-Saut dam, French Guiana - Emb289 P1 | ecosystem: Host-associated > Arthropoda: Insects > Digestive system > Gut ... | reverse complement strand
ACAAACCCCGTACGTTGAATGATTTGAAGGAAGCCATCCGTCAGGAAATTCGTCCGATCGATCGTCAGTTGTTGGCCCGTGTCGTGGACGATTAAAAAAAAAAAGGCTTGAAAACTGCATCCAATCAGACGGTCGTCACCTTACCGATATCATTTTTAAAACTTAACCATCTTGTATGGCATGTTTTAAGCTTTAATTTTGTATAAATAAATGTGAATTTACTTGAGAAACAACTGAGTACTGTTTATTTTAAAGATATCAGGTTCCCGTGGGTCACCCTGTATGTTGTGTAAGATTTAGGACTCTCTACCATGGAGTAAGTAAGTAAGTAAGTAAGTAAGTAAGTAAGTAAGTAAGCAAGCAGGACTTGATTTTAAATTAAATTTGAAGATGTATTTGTGCGAATTCTGTAATATCAGTTAGATAAACTCTGTGTAAACATGGGAGTAGAAAAAATGTTACTGGCAAAAATAAACTTATTTCTGACGTCTGTAACTTAAATAAATAAACAAATATATACATATTAGGTTTTGATGTTGATGAATTATAAACCGTTAATTAACATATCATTTTTTTCTATTCTGTACAGCTTGTGACCTTGCTGAGGACAACAGCAGCACCTGTTGATTGGCAAGCCAACTAGACTGCGTTCAGAGGGAAGATTGAGCGTCGGAGTTGGAGATAATAACTACTGACATTTGGCAGTCTTTCACCGCGAGCAATTTGAAAAGCTTTTGAATTGTGGTGGAATGCGAATCTTACAGTACATTATTCTGGAATATCTTTGCCCTGTGTTTGTTAGATATGGCAGTACAGTCGTGATTAAACAACAGTATTACAACTCAGAAGGGTGAAGAGATTTATTGAGTGTTTCGTTTGTTATAATCCATCAATGACCCTTTAGTTTCCAGTGAATACACCTTTGTCACGATACTCTTATTGCCACTTGTGCTGGGATACGAAATTCTTCAAAATGTAGAGAAAGACAGGAAACAAGCCTTGCCAATGTAGATATAGATATTTCGTGGTTTTGATGAAATGTGTGAAGTAGAGTAGTGTTTTGTTTTCGTTTCAACTTGAAGTGTTCGTGGCATTTTTTGACGTGAAATAGGGGGCGAAGTGCCGCTACAATCAGTTAACAGATGCTATCAGAACGGATTTGAAGAAATAAATCTAAACGTCAGAGGTAGAAGACAGCACATCTGTTGGATGTGGGGATTCGATTCTATCTTTCGTCTCACTAAAAGCTTGTTTGCTGAAGTGATATAAAAGTGGACTTTGTCAGTACTTACCCTTCTGTTTGGATTTTCTATCAATTGTTGTGCAAACCCTTTAAAAGAAAGGGGGAAAAATACTGAAAAGTAGAAAACAGAGAGGTCTGTGAGGGAAAATAAGTTGAAATAAAGGAAAGGTGAAAGAAATGGACTTAATTGGAGATGTAGACGCGTTGGCAAGAGGACTCGTTACACAAGACGCCGCATGGAAGTTTTGAAAGTAGGTCTTTGATTTTAACGAAGAACCAAGAAAATTCTATATTGAGATAAAATGAGTTTCTTTAACTCCTTGCAACAGTATGTGACCAGCAGTGTTGCCAACTTAAGTCTAAGTCCAAAACGTTTTTCTCTGAGCCGCGACTCTTCTGCGGAAGGAAGTACAGATGGAACGGGAAGTCATCCTCCATTAACACCGGGACTTACCGGAAGTTCAAGCAGTGTTGTGACTGGTGGTAGAAGCGCATCCGCTGGTAATGTGATAGTAAGTCCAGCAGCTCACACTGGACCAAGCGGACTGCACGGCTTCCCCAAAGTTGTCCCCCCGCCTGGCACTGTCACTCCGCCACACGGTCGGTCTCTCTCTGTCCGAAGACGCACACTGGAATGTCCACCGCCTCCGGGACTCGTGTTACCTCCCGGGACAGGACCTCCACGACGGCTTGGATCCTTCAGGAAGGCATCTCAGCCACATCAACAGCAGGCCACGACTCCAGGTTCTGCTGGGATTTCCAAACATCCACTCATGTTCTGCCGCAGAAGACAGTCCTGGCCTGAGGTTGATCAGCAGGCAACATCAGGGTAACGTATTCACTTTGCACGTATTTGGCTTGAGTAGTTATTAGTCAGTAGCCACTGTTTGTGAAGTGTTTGGTTATGACATCACATAGTCTGGTCAGTGGGCCCCGAACATCTGCAGGAACATAATGCTTCCTTGAGACCCGCAATCTTCTGGGCTGTTATGAAGCGTGAAATAGTAAATCTACTTCTCGACGGAGGCGTGAAATCTCGCATGATGTTTCCTTCTTTAGGATAGCCAGTATTTATTCCTTCTTTAACTGAAAGTCTTGGTTTTCTGTTCTATGTTCCGATTTACGCGAAAGCCCCTCAGTGCTACGCTTATACATGTATGTACATTGCTTGCCTTGTTCATACAAATAATGTACAGCCAACTCCTCTTTACCGTGCTAAGACAATCATTATTTGTCGTGAAGGTACTGAATACAGAGTGCGTATTTAAATTGATGGATCTTTATATGTACCGCTAATGCGTGTGTGAGCTTGCTGTACAGGTGTGAGCTTATTATCTGCTCTTGGACCCGTTTTTTCTCCAATCAGGCGCTCTAAAAGTCGTCAGCGTAAAAATTACATAACACATACGTTGCAGGCAATTTGCGAGATCGGAGTTTCTCTCCTTCCGGTACATAACGCTGTATTTGGGCGAGTACTTACTGACGTTTCGAATGATCGCACTGCTTCCATCTTCAGGGTCAAGAAGTTGTGACTACTACTCACCCAGAAATCCTATAATACTATAATCTGGACCGACAAGTTCAGGAACTGGAGACCGGCTAACGTTTTTGTGGTATTCACTGGAGGAGTTTTTTTTTGCAGGGGGAAGGTGTTTGCATTCATGAAAATTCTTGATCTAATTACGTAAAACATGACAATTTGTTCTTTAGATATCCCTTATAATTCGTGATTCATTTCAGCCTATAATAGAATTTCTGTAAAAGGAAACTGTCACTAAATTAACCGAGAAGCAATCAGTTTGCACTTTTTCTAACGTTATGGTCTTCTGTGTTATGATAAATTATGGTATTGTAGGCGGTTGCCAGTGTTTCGGAGGAAATTGCTGCCTTCATCTTCAGGGTAGAATGAAGATGTCGGTTTATTATAAGGAATTATCGTCATCATTGCACTGATTATTCAACTCAGTCAATAACTTCAGTTTCATAGGTCGTCTCAGGTAGAACGTGCATGTTATTTGTACTGTGTAAAGGTAAAGCGTTCCCGTTACAGGCCCGGTGTGGCCCAGAGGGTGGGTAGAGGTATAGCTCTACTCTTCCATGACCGCGGCACTAGAAGGGGGTGAGTGGTCAGCAGCACACCCCGGCCGCAGTTTACCCCCGGGAAAGACCCGATGCCCATTTTACAGGAGGCTGGATGGGCCCCAGGGCCGGTCTGGACGGGCGGAAAATCTCTTCCCCACCGGAATTCGATCCCGGACCGTCCGACCCGTAGTCAGTCGCTATACCGACTGAGCTACCCGGCCCACATTTTTAGTGTGTATAATTTAAAAATTTTATGTATTAGACTAGACCTGTGCAATATACAGTCCCTCTGGTTACGTGAACAAACGGACTTGGTTTTAATGAAGTGGGAACAAATGCCTGGGATTTATGTTGCATGTATAATATTGTGTGTGCCTGTTCACTGCCTTTGTCTCAGAGGGAGGTGGGCGGAATGCTCTTAGCGAGAGTTTGTTGCGACTTCAGTGTGCTGTCGGGTTCCTCAAACAAGCGCAACACTCAGATATTACTTCACTTGTCTGTGTGTACTGCCGTCCGCAGCACTTGCATATTGTTGTGGTGTCAAATTCCTTTCAGTTTCAAGTAAACAGTTAAGAGTGAATGACGACAGAATAACGACTGTTGATGCTAAATGAATGACTGTTGATGGTAATTGAGTTGAATCTTGATTGTAACTAATGAATGTTGATGGTAACTCAATGACAGTTGAGAGTAACCGAAAGGCTGTTGATAATAACGGAGTGCAGTTGTTAACTGACTTGATAGTAACTTAATGACTGTTGATAGTAACTGAATGGCTATTGATAGTAACTGAAGTATTGTTGATGGCAACTGAAAGACTGTTGATGGTAACTGACGACTGTTGACGGTAATTGAACGACTGTTGATAGTAAATGAATGGCTGTTGATAGTAACTGAATGGCTGTTGATAGTAACTGAAGTATTGTTGATGGTAACTGAAAGACTGTTGATGGTAACTGACGACTGTTGATAGTAACTGAATGGCTGTTGATGGTAACTGAACGACTATTGATGGTAACTGAACGACTGTTGATAGTAATTGAATGGCTGTTGATAGTAACAGAATGACTGTTGATGGTAACTGCATGACCGTTGATAGTTACTATATGACTTATGGTAAATGAACGACTGCTGATATTAACGACTGATGACAGTAACTGAATGACTGTTGATAGTAACTGAAAGGATGGTAATAATAACTGCTGACTGTTGATGGTAACTGAATGACTGTGGATGGAATCGGAATGGTTGATGATATTTTTCTGGTTTCTCGTTTTTGACCCAAATTTTCTTCTCCCTCTTTATCTTCTCAAACTATTGTTCTCCTATTTTTCCCCATTTTTCTTCTCTTCTAGAGCGGCATCACCTGCAGTATGTGTAAGCCACGAACTTTAGCACGATCTGTATTCTGGCCATTGTGTATGTGGATTACCTCTATACAGTTTCTGTCATTTTGTCTTATGACCTTTAACGCGAGTCTTTCCAGTTATCCAGAGAGATACCTATGATACGCCACAGAATGAACAAACGTATTTCTTATTCTAACCAGAGTGAGAACGACAACAGCTGTTCATATTCGTAGTTGTGTGACCTGAGCTCACGGTCCTCTTACTTATCACGTGATTATATTTCATATATATATATATATATATAAACTACACTCTGCCCTAGCTGTTCCCGCTCCGTGAAAGCAGAAGGACACTGAGCTGCACGTACCCGAATTCGCGACTCTCCTGCTTTCACCACAAGCTCGCAGACCAAACGCCAGGTTCTTTAAGGAAGTAACCTTATAGTACCCGGGGACCACTGTGGCACAGTGGTTAAGGTGCTGTGCTACAAATCGGAAGGTCGCTGGTTCGATCCCAGCTGGTGTCATTGGAATTTTTCATTGACAAAAAATCCTTCCGATCGCCCTGGTGTCGACTCAGCCGCTAACAGAATTGAGTACCAGGGTAAAGGTGGCCGGTGCGTAAGGCTGACAACCTTACCACCATCCTGTGCCGTTGTCATGAAATGTGGGAACCTTAACTTCCTGGAACCCTCTGGGCTACTCCAGGCCTGTAACGGAACTGATTTACCTTTACCTTATAGTACCCGCTGGTGAGGGGAAGATGCCAAACACACTATCGGCGATACAAAAACCTTCCGTTCACTAACCTTAGTGGCTCCCCTTTTTACGTCCAAGTATTGATAATTTTGATACTGCGCGTAAGTGGTGGGATTAAAACCTGATGAGGAAACGGGGGGCCGCAATATTAAACCTCCCTGCTGGAAGAAATTAAACAGTTGAAGATGTGAACTCGCAGCAGCAGAGATGGCGGATCAGGAGCGCTAACCTCTCCATTGTAATTCTAATTAAAACTGAATCCTTCCCTCGCTGGAGTGTTTACCCTTCGTGTCTTTGTCTAGAAGTGTGTAAACAGGATTAGTCAACAAAATTATTAATGAGCCTCGCCCGTTTCACTCTTCTGATATTACACCAGGATTTATGTGTTTTTGGTAGCACCTCTTAGCTTGTCTGCAACCAACGCTTCTGTTTGTATCACTAGATTCAAACCTCGAAGAACCTCGGTAAATGGACTGGTAAGGGGGTAGAAGAAATTGAATATATTTTTTTTTTTGCAGGAATTCTGTCATTCTCACAAATTTTAAACCAGCCGAGGTTTTCCAGTGAGGGGAATCAAGGCCAATTTGTCGAGAGGGTTGCAAACTGAGCTTCCCGGATTAAGAACTGGCAGCGCGAGGCAGACCACTCAGTCATTTCTAATACCCAGATCTTCATTTCAGCGATCCTCAACTCTCTCTTTCCTTAGCTCTATGAGTCTTCATGGCTGCGCGCTTTGGTAGAGACAGTACTTTGTCTATGCATGGCGGCTTCCAGTATTTTGGTCTGGAGTTCAAAACTTATATTATCTCCTCCAAATCGGAAATTACAATATTACAAAGATCAAAGTTGGCCTAGTAATTTGTAATTTAAGAAGTTACAACCGTTTCACGTACAGTTTCTTCTTGATAAACAACACTTGCCCAATTAAACAAAAAAAAATCACGCCTTTTGTGGGGCCCGAAAATTAGTTACCCTTTCCACAAGAGGTAAAAGAATCCAGGAAACTTCCTTACACAAGTTAGCTCACCCGTAACAATCTTGGTGTATGGCATACCTTTGTGCTTCTTAGTAGGAATCAAATGTACTTTATCATTCAGCCCATACAACTAGGCCTACCGCTATAACATGAATATTTCGTACTTGGCAACGCCAGGAGTAGTAGAAGGAGACATAAGATCAACTTGAATTAAACAAAAAGGATGAATGGCAACTCTGCCACAAATTAGCGATCCCAGTGCCCGCGTTGTCTAAGGTATGGGTCTGCGGCCGCTCCCTTGCTTAGATTCCGGGTTCTAATCCTGCCGGGGCATTGATACTCGTCTCTAGTGAGTGCTGTGTGTTGTAACTAGAGACAGGCATCACTGCGGGTTGATCACCCGTCCAGAGGAGTCCTACCGAGTGTGGCGTATCTGAGTGATCGAGAAGCCTGCATAATGAGGAGGACCGGCCCGCTAGGGGCTGTTGCGCCATAGGGAATATAATTCTAGAAATTAAGCAGCAAGGGAAGTTACAGTTAAATGTAATACAATGCAGGTCCAAACAAAAACAAAAACCCTCATGTATAATAAAATATTTTACTTGCGTCATCTCATTCGTTATGTAATTTCTCTTGCGACAATTCTATAGCGTCTTCCAAAGTGTGTTCTGCACAGAGTGCGGTTTACTGCTCCCGTTTTCAAGTTCTAGTACCGTCTCTTTTTCCATAAGTTCATCCAGTAGATGTTTACTCCTTCTTCCTGTTTTTCCTTTCCCTTATATTTTTCCTTCAATAGTGTTTGTGTGGCCTATCCGTCTGTACCATATTTTTTAGCATTTTCTCATAAACGGAAAGATATTCCGAAAAAAAAAGTTATTAAAAATATGTATTTTGATTTTGTCTACAACTTTTGCCCAAAACATTTCCCTTTCTAAAAAGTATTCATAGAGTCACCATAAATGTAAATCGGTCCTCATATAAAGTATCCGTTATTCTTATCAGATTTAATTAAAACTGTATTTTCTTAACAGAATCTCATCGTTGCACCGTGCATTTCGTAAAATCACTTCAACTAGTAACCAACAAATGCGCCTATATAACTTTCACTTAAAACGCTTTAAAACACTTAAAACCACTCCAACGTGTTTCGATCCTTTCAGATCATCATCAGGGAGTTTCGTCGTTCCTTGCTAAAATAATTACATATCCACGATTTAGTTCGTTTTTGTAAACAAGGTGTTGTGGCAGCATATCATGTTGTGTAGGAATCTGTTGTAGAGAGTGTAGTTGGCTAGGTGTGCGTCGTATTTATACAAATTTATAAAATAACTATCACAATTTTGCACACACTACAGCTGTGTCGAATTGCACAGGCCGCAACTGACAATGATTCCAGAAAGAGGATAATTAGAAAGAGAAGAAAACTTGCGTATTTCAGATACCCGAACAATGGGTTAAGGCAAATGACACCAATATAATGGAGAATTTGCCGGTCTTATTGTCGTTTGAGCAGCATGCTTACGGGAGAGAGGCCAACAACAGTTTGTTAATGCGTCGAAACCGAGTAACAAACGAACGAATGACGTTGTTACTGAGTGTCTCACCTCATTTCTAGCAGTAGTCTGCCGTCGTCGATTGTTTTATTATTTCTGCTTCAACTACACGAATCGATAGTGAAATGTCGCGGCGCGATGCTCTTTATGACACACAGGATGTGTCAGAAGGTATTCGGAAATGTGTTTTTTTATTATGTTGAGTTGGCTGTTCTGCTCATGGTGACCCGGTGGACTAAGTTAAAGGTAAAGCAGTCCCATTACAGGCCTGGACAGGCCCAGAGGTTTCCAGGAAGTTAAGACTCTTAGAATTCGCAACAACGGCACAGGATATTGGTAGGTCGTCAGCCTTACGCACCGGCCGCCTTTACCCCCAGGAAATACTGCGATCGGAAGAATTTTTATGTAAATGAAAAATCCACTGACACTAGCTGGGATCGAACCAGCGACCTTCCGATTTGTAGCACAGCACCTTAACCACTGTGCTGTGGACTAAGTTGGTGGAAGAAAAAGGCGATTATATGGAACAATTATACTATTTTACAGGCTCATATGATGTATTGTTTTGAAAGAATACGTTTCGGCTTGTTTCTGACTCATTCGCCTACAGTAAAGGATGAAAAATGAAGGAAAATGCTGTAAGGAAGTTTATCGTATTGTGAGATATGATGTTTGTAGTTTGATATGCATACAGAGTAACAGTGTCGAGGAATCTTTAGTCTCTCTAATGAATCACATATCATGAGGGTAGAAAAACAGAGGAAGGCATAATAATAATATTTATTTACTGCAATTGGGTTTTTATCCGGTGGCAGTGGTTATTTTACATGTAAATAAAACACGAAATTGGTTACTACTAAATTTAAGTCGAGAGGGCTACATGAGAAGCATGTAGTGGCAACTTGGAATGTTGGGAACCACCTCAGCATTTGCTTTTAGGCACAGGGAAACCAAGAAAAACCTGTGTCGATGTGGCCGGTCGCAGGACCTTCCGAATACTGACTTCTAGCCAGCAGTCCGGCATCTAAAGTAAAAAAAGCAATGCGCACACAGTACAACAAATACACATAAAATAACAACACATACAAGACAACTACAACAATACACACGGTCAACCGACAACAATTACGCAAAAGACAACTTAAAGCTATCAACAAAACACACGAGACAAATTAGAATTTAAACAAATTAGAATAGAAATAGATAGAAAAACAGAGGAAAGGATATAAGTGACGGGAAGAAAAGGAAGAAGTTGTAAGCAGCTACTGGATGACCTTAAGGAAAAGAAAGGTCACTGTGAATTGAAAGAGGAAGCACTAGTTCCCACCCAGTGGACAACTGGCTTTGGAAGAGGCTACTGACCTGTTGTGCGGCTGGCGACAGAATGAGTAAATCAATCCTAAATATCCGAAAATTTGGTAACTTCATACCAAATTACATGACGTCACATCCCTCTTCATAGTGACTGCCAAAGGAATTTTAAATCTCGGGAACATTATATTTTTTTGAAAGACAGGCCTACGTGCTTTGCCGTTACATCATCATCATCATCATATAGCTGGCAATGTTTTGGGCCTTTTGACCTGTTCAGGTCCCACTGACAGTCGAGAAAACGTTTGACTGGTCGTCGTTGGTTTCATTCTCCACATGGTTGACATTTCATAACTGTGCAAGTCTCTGTCTATTCGCCGATAATGTTGTATCCATTTATTTCTGTAATTTTGAATTTTCTACCCTACCGTACCACCAGACTTACCTGTCGACAGACTGGTAATCTGTCATGGGGAAATTCTGAATACGTGCAAGCTTTAAACATAACAGCAGGAGAAGATTTCTGTTGCATTGTAGTACGAGTATAAAACAGTCGCATTAAACAACAAATTTTGATCGAATTCATGGAGTGACAAACTGCTTTGAGCAGAGTCTTACTGTAGAATATAATATTTGGAGACGAACAAATCATGTGGGATATGAAGCCATGTCTGTTGCTAATTAGTCATTGATCACTGAGACAAATAATTAAGGAATCTTATGTTTATTGGACCGTGCATCATCTTGATAGTTGAATAAAGAGAGATCAACTTGATGCCACATGTTTTATTATTACTTTATTCAGTGCTCAACATGTTTCGGACGTTAATACATCCATCCTCAGGAGCTTGCGACTAATTCGTTGAGTTACTTCATGCGTTGTATCTGGTTCGATGTGTGTTGTT
>Ga0123355_10022182_pt1 | contig 10177 bp, 10 predicted proteins | sample TergutEmb28metaG_3_FD_89872 | JGI IMG/M metagenome (GOLD analysis project Ga0123355, IMG submission 89872) | Embiratermes neotenicus P1 segment gut microbial communities from Petit-Saut dam, French Guiana - Emb289 P1 | ecosystem: Host-associated > Arthropoda: Insects > Digestive system > Gut ... | reverse complement strand
TGGTGGCACAGGGCTTGAGCAACAAAGAAATCGCCGAACAACTTTTTCTGAGTGAAGGAACAGTACGTAATAATGTAGCCAATATTATGGAAAAGCTTCAGGTAAAAAACCGCACCCAACTAGGCATGACTTATTATGGCAAATGAGTGAATTTATCCGGCTATCGTTTTGTAGTTGCACCTCTAATGGAGTATTGTTCGAGTCAAGTCGAGGACGCCATACGCGCCACGGAATTTTGCAAATGCTAAGTAGTCGTCAATGCGAACAAAGTCTTCAAATTCAAAAGGTAGCATGATTTCACCACTTGTATGTATCGCTCCCCAATTGCTTCCTTGGCGCACAGCAAAAAGGTCGCCACTTAGTCTAAGTGTCTCATCAAATATGAAGTCAGTAACGAATTCCCCTTTGTACATTAGGGCGAATTTGCCAGAGTGAGCACTTTGCATCAACATAAATTCTTTGTCCTCATCATCTGGGAATTCCTCCCTTTTTGAGGAATCCACGCTTTCAACAGCAATGAATTCTTTTGCTCTGCCTAGGATGGATCTACCCAGCATACAAGTAGGCTCCTGTCCGTAACTGTCTACAATGCTTTTGTCGAACGTCTCAAATGGATGCATACCTATCATATACTCCATTCTCCAACCACCACCTCTACCGTGGCGCCATCCACTACCTGGATGGCCAAATAGGCTGCGCTCTTGATCATATACAAGTGGTGCAGGAATGATGCCACTGCTAGTCGCGAAGGTGCAGGTATGTACGGTAGATAATCCCGTTTGCGGATCGATTGCTCTCGATCGATTTTCCCGGTCAAGGAATGCAAGACACATATTTTTTGGACCACATTGGACAATAGACTCATACCTCAACGTTGGATGTACATGCCAAGCAAAGGTGTTTTCAGGATCAGTTGTTATGAAGTTCGCACTTTCTATATTTGGCAGAAGGCCTAGTGTGGCAATACTCATCCCTACAAATAAGATTTTGAATGTTTGAGATATGTGATATTGCAATCTTGACCCTCTTTTCACACTATCTAGAATGCTATCGCTATTTGACGCAAAGGCGATACCTAAGATTACATGGTGTCCTGCTTTTCCAGAAGATAGCTTTAGTTTAGCAGTATATGCCGATGTCATGTTGGAGAGACGCACTTGCGGTTTGTGCGAAATCAATCAACTTTTGCAGCATTGCGGTACCACCGTAACGGTTACCGTAGGACACCGATAACAATTAGGCGTAGCTCTGAGGGGCCTCCGCTACTGCAAGTCCATAGGGCAACAAGGCGGTCACCATAGTTTACTTCTACGCCCGTTTCGTACAGTTGGAAGCGACGATTGTTCTCGATGAACTGGTCGAACTCTTCCTGATTTTGCCATTCAGTTACAAAATGATAGGAGAACTCCACCCTGTCCTCAAAGCCACGTGTGTGGTCATAATAGTATTCGTCGTAAGTCCCTGAATATACGTAAAAGGCGAAGGCAATGTCAAAGGTTTGCTCTTCGTAAAGCGTGGAGAATTCTATGGTCGGATGGGCCTCAAAGAAACTTTGATGCTCATATCGTGCTACATCAGCAAAGCGTGAGCCGTCTGCCATGTTGTGCGCAAAGATGAACATGAAATCGTTGTCAGCGCTTTCAAAATGTGGCCAAATGTAGGGAGTGCCGTGCGAATCGGGCTGTCCTTCAAAGCTGCGGTTTAGATAAAAGTCCCAGTCAGTATCAGGGCTGCGCAGTACAGGGTAGTCGACTCGCGTGTCAGGAATTCGAATCCATCCAACCAGGTCGGGGTTTTCTGCATGAACATCGGCAAGGCGTGCGAGGATTTGCGGTGGTTCTTCCTCTATGGGGTCTGTCGAAGGGGCTTCTTGCGGCGGTTCAAGAACCTGCAGTATCGGAATTGGTGCGTCGCTAACCGGTGGGGGAGCAGTAAGATTCAATATGAGCAGTATTCCAGAGGCGGCCGTAATAAGCGCTACGACCAGAAGCAGAAGGATTTTGCCTTTGGTGAACCAAATGTTCTTTGTGGGCTGTTCAGCCTCCGCGGCTTGTTCAGGTCTAATGGTTTGCTCTGTCCCCATACGCACCCCCTTCAATGCCCTATAGATTTACATTTTATACCCTATGCTCTGACTGTGTCTTTTTTAGCAGAGTGGGCAGATAATCCTTGTGCCTGTTTTACCTTCTAGGGCTTCGGATGCTTTCTCCAGAGAAGTAATAATCGCACTGCGCCCTTTCTTTGCTTCGGCATAACCAATGGCTGCCTCTACTTTTGGCAGCATGCTTCCTGAGGCAAACTGGCCGTCGACAATATGTTTACGTGCCGCATCAACGGTGAGTTCGCTTAAGTTAAGCTGATCAGGTTTGCCAAAGTTGATGGCGACCTGGTCAACAGCAGTCAAGATGATAAAGTAGTCGGCGTCGATTAATTCCGCCAGCTTACTTGCTGCAAAATCTTTGTCAACAACAGCATCGACGCCCTCGTAGCGATGACCTCGTTTGACAACAGGTATTCCGCCCCCGCCGCCTGCAATAATTACTTCGCGTGCGTAGAACAATGTCTGCAAGGAAATGGTTTCATAGATGCCAATGGGTTTAGGAGAAGCTACGACTTTGCGCCATCCGCGTCCTGAATCCTCTACATAGAGGTCACCTGTTTCCTCCATAAGTTCACGCGCACGTGCTTCATCGTAATACGACCCAATAGGCTTTGTTGGATTTTGGAAAGCGGGATCGTGTTCATCTACGATGGTTTGGGTCAGCATAGTAATAACAGGAATGCCCTGTGTGCCCTGGCGCTCAATTTCAGAATCGATTTCATTTTGCAAATGATAGCCAATGTATCCTTGGCTCATGGCGGTGCATTCGGCCAGGGGCATGCGTGGTGTGATACCTGCGTCAACTCCTTTTTCGAATGCGAGATTAATCATGCCAACTTGAGGGCCGTTACCGTGGCAAATAATTAGATTGTGCCCTGCAAGAATTAGCGGTACGAGAACTTTTGCGGTATAGCGCACGCGCTCTTTCTGTTCATCAGGGGTGCTACCTAGTGCATTTCCACCTAAGGCTACAACGATACGACTCATGAGAAGCTCCTTATCAACGACCATTTCTATACTTGCGGTGGCGGAATTTTGCAAGGTACCAGTATAGCTCAAACTTGTGGAAAATGTGGATATTAAGTGACGCAAAAATGAACTAGCACACAATATTTTTTAGAAAGGCTAGAACTTTGAAGGTTTACAGTTTTGCTCAGTTAGGCTTACAAGCTGCACTTTAGTGACTGATCGCGCCAGTAGCTAGCTATTTAGCAGATGGCTCATCTTTGCACTTGCGATCAATTAGTAAATCGACGCATAAGCCCAGTGCGACAAGTATTCCACCGATGAGGATTAATGGCGCAAAGGTTTGAGTGATAAACATGTCGAATATGATCGCAGAAAATACCTGTCCAGCGAACATGAGCAGCGTAAGATAAAAGGCTGATACGCGCGCTACGGTGATGTTGCATATGAGCACAACTGCTGCCCCGAAAAGACCCCCTAGATATATCAGCGGGTCAAGGGAAAGGGCGGGCAAGGTGCCTAGTTCTGCCTGGCCCAAAAGGAGTAATGCTACTGCTGACACAGATAAGCCTACAACATAGTTATAGAAGGTGCTGATGTAGACACTTGATTTCTCAGCGAGTTTTGCATTAAGGGTACGTGATAGAACAATGCAGATTCCTGCTGCAAAGGAGATAAGGACAGGGATGAGGGCAAAACTGTCAATCATAACTACGATGCCTGCGACTACCAGGGCAATTCCAGCAAGTTTGCGCAAGTGAAAGGGATGCTTAGGCATTCCCATAAGACCGTATTGGTCTACTAAAAGTCCTGCGACACTTTGTCCCAAAAGGGCCAATGCCAATATGGCAGATATGCTGATGACTCCAAAGGCAAAATTGTTAAACAGGGTAGTCAGTACTCCAATGCCACCGCCAATATAGAGAAACCACGTAGCGCTGTGTTTAAAAGGGGATTCTTTTCGCAACAGTAAAACAGTAGTCATGGCTATGAGTCCAACGACATGAATAATGACAGAGGCTGTATAAATGCCATAATGCGCAGAGAGGCTGCCGTTGCTAGCAACTAAAGCTGTTATTAGTATTCCAGCAAACAGTGACAGAAAGTAAAACATATAACCTTTCAAAGTAATTTTTACTACTACTCTTAGTGTTGCAAATGCGCTATCTGATACCTGCGCTGCACCCGCGCTATTATAGGCGATACTTATCCGCATGCACAATTGAGTCAAGTCCGTGTAGTAATGCAAGATTTGACGGATACGGAGAACACACTGTCTAAAGCCAGTATGAACGCTTCCGTTAGGACGCGCATAGATAAAATCAGACACTTTCTATTGCCTGAACCTTGCTGTACTGGAGTACAATAATTGTATGAATGCACAAGCTACGCTCAAGAAAAAACAGAGGGTGTCTACAAAGGCTGTGGCCGATTCAAAACACGAAGATGCGACCAAGCCTGCCTACCGACAGAACGTGACACGGCGTAGTCTGTATTACTACTGGAAAGTTACACGGATGCAGTTGCCGATGTTCATTCTGTCGGTGGTTTCTACGGTATCGTATGTATTCTTCCTTGCATTTATCAATCCAATGATGCTGGGTCGTGTAATTGATCGTGTGCAGGCAGATCCAGTAGCTCCAGATCAGGTGCTGTCTGTTTTCGGTTCTTACATTTTGATATTTCTTGCTGTAAACCTCGCTGGACAGGCAGGATCTAAGCTGCAAGACTGGACTGTGTGGAAATTGCAGCTACGTGCAAATTACGAGCTTGCCACGATGGCTTTCGAGCAGTTGAGTAAGCAGTCCATGAACTTTCACAACAATCGCTTTGGGGGCTCGCTTGTGTCTGCGACGACCAAGTTTATTGGCGGCTATTCGACCTTAATCGAAGTCTTTGTCTATGCCTGGCTGGCGATCATTTCAACAGCTGTTTTTACCGTGGCGATCTTGACTCCAATAGTGCCTTTGTACGTTGGAATCTTAAGCATACTTCTAGCAATTTACGTTATTGCCGCAAATACTCTATTCAAGCGGATACTGCCTTTGAATTCGGTTGCTGCAGCTGCGCAAAATAAACTGTCCGGAGTACTCTCTGACATTGTGACCAATATCTTATCGGTGAAAACTTACGGACGTGAAAGCTATGAATTTGGTCGCTTTGAAGAGGCCAATAGGGAAGTGCTGACAGCTGACTCAAAGCGTATGTGGTCTTCGACTGTGCGCCAGATTGTAACTAGTGCTCTAACTGTCGTGATTATGATGCTCGTGGTGATATTCATTACGGGTGGCAATGCATGGTTTGGTATCAGTGCAGGTACGCTCGTGATGATTTTTACCTACACTATGTCATTGACCATGCAGTTTAATCGTATTGGTTCTGCCTTTGCCTCACTAAACCGTGCCTTTGGGGATGCCCATGATATGACGGTTATGCTAGATGAACCACGCCTTGTGGCAGACAAACCAGGTGCGCCTAAACTGCGCGTGTCGCGCGGGGACATAGACTTTGAAGATGTGACTTTTGCCTATTCAGACGCTGACGATCAAAACAAAGTGTTTCGTGATTTTACTCTGCGTATTCCTGCGGGACAGCGCGTAGGACTAGTAGGTCGTAGCGGCAGTGGTAAAACGACCCTGACGACTCTATTGTTGCGTCTGTCGAATCTGCAGGAGGGTAAAATTTTAGTTGATGGGCAAGATATCGCTGATGTGACACAGGTATCTTTGCGCCAACAGGTGGGCTACGTCCCGCAAGAACCTCTGCTGTTCCACCGCAGTATTCATGACAATATTGCCTACGGGTGTCCTGATGCGAGCCTTGAAGATGTGCGTGAGGCAGCTCGCAAAGCTAACGCACTTGAATTTATCGATGAACTGCCCAGTGGATTTGACACCTTTGTGGGCGAACGTGGCGTAAAGTTATCGGGCGGGCAGCGCCAACGTGTTGCCATTGCTCGTGCGATCCTTGCAGATACCCCCATACTGGTATTAGATGAAGCAACTTCTGCACTGGACAGTGAAAGCGAAAAATTGATTCAAGACGCCCTGCAAAATCTAATGCAAGGCAGAACATCTATAGTGGTAGCACATCGCCTCTCAACTGTTGCCAGCCTTGACCGTATAGTGGTGCTATCTGACGGAGGCATACTAGAAGACGGCACCCATGCAGAACTTGTTGAAAAGGATGGCGAGTACGCCCAATTGTGGAACAGACAGACAGGAGTAAGCATATAATGCAAAGACCAGAACATCTTGAATTGACAGAATATCTTGACCAGCAAATTGAGCAGGTCAGACAGCAGGTCGGCGACCAGCGTGTGTTGTTGGCACTATCAGGTGGGGTTGATTCGTCAGTATGTGCAGCACTATTGTCGAAAGCCATCCCTGGTCAACTCAGCTGCATTTTTGTTGATACGGGATTAATGCGCTTAGATGAGGGCGACCAGGTCGAAGCAGCTTTCACAGGTAAAAACCTGCACTTCATTCGCGTTGATGCAGAAGCACGCTTTTTAGGCAGGCTAGCAGGCGTTATTGACCCAGAGCAAAAGCGCAAAATCATCGGTGAAGAATTCGTTCGTGTTTTCGAAGAAGAGTCTGAAAAACTGGGCGACATCCCTTACCTAGCACAAGGAACTATCTATCCTGACATTATTGAATCAGGCAAAGAGGGCCACGAAAACATCAAAAGTCACCACAACGTAGGCGGCCTACCAGAAGATCTGGCTTTCACGGGATTAGTTGAACCCCTATCGCTGCTGTACAAAGATGAAGTTCGCGCACTGGGCACTATGCTGGAGTTACCTGGCTATTTAGTAAATCGCCAACCCTTCCCTGGTCCTGGTCTGGCAGTGCGCTGCATAGGGTAAGTCACCAAAGAAAAACTCGATGCTCTGAGACTCGCAGATGCGATAGTGCGTGAAGAATTGGACGCACTCCCCAAAAGCCCTGACCAGTATTTTGCGGTTATGACAGACACCTACAGCGTAGGAGTACGTGATGGCAAACGTGCCTATAGCCCTGTGGTAGCAGTGCGCGCCATTTCCACTACTGACTTTATGACGGCAGAGTATGTCCAACTGCCCCACGAAGTCCTCAATCGTATTTCACAGCGGATAACCACAGACATTCCTACAGTAAGCCGCGTAGTCTACGACATAAGCAGCAAACCCCCCGGCACCGTCGAGTGGGAGTAGTGCCATGTCAATAAAGGATGCTGAGTCTGTGAAATCTGAAGATTTTGAGATAGTAGCAAGAAGTCGAAAAAAGTATTATGCGTTCACGATGAGAGAGGTTTCCTTTGGACAGATTGTATATAAGACTGCATTAAAGACTCGTACACTTACAGATTCTGCATGTTCTCCCATATGAGAGGCAAATCATTATTAAAAAACTGCGAGATGAGTATGGATTTCTTGTAGATGAGGCTGATATGGCATATCGTCGCTAAGGCACATATTGAGTTCGTGCTGCGGTAAGTGTGGGGTAGGTCTACACAAATACTAGTTTTTTCATGTATTTGCGTGTACCATATATATATGAAACAAGCGAAAGCTATCAAAATATTAAACCGCTGGGATAAGCAGGGCCGCTACGTTTTTCGCAAAAGTGACCTTGTGTATGTCTTTGATGAGCAAGGGCGATCTCTTGACAGTACCCTTATGCAGCTTGTCAAAAATGGCGTTCTGGATCGTGTTGCGCATGGTGTATACCTTTACGCATTTAGTCGAAACATCGGCTCTGAGACACTTGGGTATATTGCGCGAAACCTGCGCCGCGGTGACTATACTTTTGAAAGTCTGGAAAGCGCACTCTCGCAATACGGAATTATTTCTCAAATCCCCATTGATAGAATTACCTTAATGACTACAGGTCGCAGTGGAGAATATCGGACTCCTTATGGTGTTATCGAATTTACTCATACCAAAGCAAAGCTAGAGGATATTGTGGCAAACACAATCGAAAGAGAAAGCAATCCATTGCCGATTGCAAACAAACATTACGCATTCAAGAATCTGCAGTCAGTTGGCAGAAACCTTACACTGGTAGACAAGGAGGAACTCCATGCAGCTTGACTTTAAAGCATTTGCACAAAGAATTGCATCAGAAGGTAATGCTCAGATGATGCTTCCTGTTATAGAAAAGGAACTTCTTCATTACGAAATTATTCAAGCTATGGAAAAGTCTGGCTTGCTTTCAAACCTTGTGTTTCAGGGCGGAACATGCCTTCGACTGTGCTATGGGGCACCCAGATATAGTGAAGATCTCGACTTCGTTGGAGGGGTGGACTTCTCCTCAACAGATTTAGGCGATCTCAAAGATTGCATCACGCAGGCACTTCCTGAAAGGTATGCAGTGTCCGTTAAAGTGATAGAGCCGCAAAATGAATCATCGCTTGTCAAAAAGTGGAATATCAGGATTGATACGGCACCGCAGCGGTCTGATTTGCCTGCACAGAAAATCTCAGTAGAGGTTGCATCGGTTCCCGCGTATACCAGGCATGCAAAGACTTTGCAGCTTAACTACGAAGGTTTGCCCTCCTCTTATGGCGATATTATTTTGTTTTCTGAAAGCCTTGAAGAAATTCTTGCTGACAAACTAGAAGCGTTTATCTGTTCTAGCTATATTCGACACAGGGATATCTGGGATATGTACTGGATTATGCGTCGGCCTAATATCAATTTACAAGAAGCATGCGAGCTTCGCAAAAAGAAAGAAATCGATTACGGAGAGCAGGAACAATTTAAGGCTGGATTTGTGCGTGTCACCGAGCAGCTGGACTCTATAGTCAACGGGCGGGAATTCGCAGACCAGATGAAAAGATTTCTTCCTGTGGACCTGCATAAGGAAACCATAGGGCGTGAAGAATTTTGCAAACTGCTTGTGGCAAACATTCAAGAACTCTATGTCAGTTGCTAAAAGTGTGTGACCACTGAGAGGGGAGAGTGTGGCAGATAGCAGATTCAAAAAGCTACTGCGGGTGACTGTTTCGCCAGTGCTTGCTAGCGCTGTATTTGGAACCTTGCTCCACATAAGTGATGAGATTTTCATCTCTGCAAACATGTAATTTGATTATGTTGCTCAGGATTGGCATCACAGCAATAATTGCACCTGTGATCCTTGCTTATGTACTGTAGAAAATCCTTGCGGTTGCGAATAGAGGTCGGAGATAGATATGAGCCGCGCAAGAACCCATCAAGACAACATTAGGACATATAACAAAATGGCCAGTGGCTATGACTCGTCTTATGACGGAAGGTTTACTCAAGAATTCAAGGAAGTTCTTGCGCGGACGGTGCATCTTTCAAAGGGTGACAAGGTGCTCGATGTTGCCTGTGGTAACGGTACACTTCTTGCGATGCTTGCTAGTAAAGAAGATATTGCAGGGTTTGGAGTAGATATATCTGACCAGATGATTGCAGAGGCACGCCATAGGTACCCTGAAATGGAATTCTTTACCGCTAGTTGCGAAGAGCTTCCTTTTGGGAGTGAATCTATAGACGTCATTATGGTAAGCTCTTCGTATCATCATTTTCCTGATGTGGATGCTTTTGCGGTAGAAGCAAAGAGAGTGCTGAAATCAGGCGGGCAAGTATATATTGCAGAAGTATATGCGCAGACGATATTGAGATTATTGGCTAATCTCTTCATGCCTCTGCTAAGGTCGGGAGACGTAAAGTTGTACTCTCCCAGTGAGATTAGTGCCACTTTTGAAGAGGCAGGATTTCGTCAGATAGACAGCAGCGTTAAAGGTAAAATCCAGCTGAGTTCTTTTGCAAAACCTCAGCCCTTGGTATCACCAGCAAATCTGAAAAGGTAGCTGCAAAGTGGAGCAATACGTAACTTTAGGTGCATGCTGAAGGGTGCAATCTAGCGATATTCTTCTTGCAGAGGCAAGCATGATAGACTTACTTCTATGAAAAAATTTGAAGACTTAGGTCTTGACCCCACGCTATTAAAAGCCGTATCTAAACTCGATTACGAAAATCCAACCCCGGTACAGGAACAAGCAATACCTTTTGTGCTTGAAGGCAGGCATGTTGTTGCCTGCGCGCAAACAGGCACGGGCAAAACAGCAGCCTTTGTGCTGCCGCTGATGCAGCGCATCACG
>Ga0123355_10022181_pt1 | contig 10177 bp, 9 predicted proteins | sample TergutEmb28metaG_3_FD_89872 | JGI IMG/M metagenome (GOLD analysis project Ga0123355, IMG submission 89872) | Embiratermes neotenicus P1 segment gut microbial communities from Petit-Saut dam, French Guiana - Emb289 P1 | ecosystem: Host-associated > Arthropoda: Insects > Digestive system > Gut ... | reverse complement strand
GCGGGCAGTCCGGTAGAGCTCAATTTGAATCAGGATGATATTGTCAATATGGGCATGGCGAAACGTGCGAAGTCGCCGGTCCTATTGGCTGCCGATATTGATCGGGGCGGTATCTTTGCGTCACTGTACGGCACGGTGAATCTGCTAGACGAGACGGAGCGTGGCTATGTAAAAGGTTTGCTGGTGAATCGTTTTCGCGGGGAAGCGCGTCTGTTTGAGGATGGGAAGGCAATTTTGGAGCAAATCACAGGTTTGCCTGTGGCGGGCGTGATCCCCTACATCGATGTGGGGCTGCCGGAGGAAGACAGTCTGTGTGATCAGGCTGAATCTTCTCTTAGAGAGGCGGATTTTGAAAGCCGGATTTGCAGCGTCGCAGCTACAGTCCGCGAGGCCCTTGATATGCGGCTCATCTATCAGATACTACACGAGGGTGTGTAAGGAGCGGGAGAATGGCAATTGGCAGAGCGGCGTGGATTATACTCATCGCATTTATCTTAGATTGTATCATCGGCGATCCGCAAAATCCGCTTCATCCTATGCGGATGATTGGGAGTGGGATCGGGTTTGGTGTGAAGCTATACAAAAAGACGAAGGTGAACAGCTCAGCCGTGCAGTTTGTGCTGGGCGTGATCTTGTCACTGGTGACAATTGGGCTTGCTTATGTGTTGACTTGGCTAATTGTGCGGGGATTTTACACGATCAATCATTGGGTCGGTTTAGCTGCGGAAGCTGTGATCTGCTATTTCCTGATTGCGCCGCGGGCACTGCGGGACGAGAGCATGACCGTGTACCGCGCTCTGGAGGCCGGTGATCTGGAGGGAGCGAGAAAAAGCCTCTCCTACATCGTCGGGCGAGATACGAGGGAACTGGACGCGCCGGGAATCATAAAGGCCACAGTTGAGACGATATCTGAAAATCTGTCTGACGGTGTGATTGCGCCTCTGCTCTTTATTTTCATCGGCGGCGCGCCCTTGGGTATGGCGTATAAGGCTGTCAACACTCTTGATTCCATGATCGGTTATAGGGACGAGACCTTTCAGTTTTTCGGAAAATTCGCGGCGCGGCTGGACGATGTGGTGAACTTTATCCCCGCACGGCTTTCCGCTTATTTGATGATTTTTGGGAGTTTGGTCATCCGGACAGACACCAAAGGGGCGGTGCGGATTTATCGGCGGGACAGACACAATCACAAAAGTCCCAACTCGGCGCAGACAGAATCCGTCTGTGCGGGGGCCTTGGGCTTATCTTTGGGCGGGGACAACTACTATAAAGGGGTGCTTGTCCATAAGCCGACCATCGGGGATGCGGTCTATACGCCTGTGCCGAAACACATTGTCCTTGCAAATCGCTTGATGTATGTGGCGGCTATTAATGCCGTGCTCTTATTTGCGCTGGGCGGCATCGCATTTTCCGGGATTTGGGGGTAGGGCTATGTATGCATACAGTCACGGCGGGAACGTCGCCTTTGAGCGGGGTGCCGAGGAGTTATTAGATTTGTCTGCCAATATCAATCCCCTGGGGATCCCGGCGGGGGTGCGGGAGGCGATTGTCGAGGCAATTCCGAACTGTGATCGCTATCCGGACAGTTTTTCCGGGGCCTTGCGGGAGCAAATCGGTCTGTTTGAAGGGGTCAATCCCGGCTGGATATTCTGCGGCAACGGGGCTTCGGACGTGATCTTTCGGATTCCCAGAGCGGTGGGGGCGAAGCGGGTTTTGCTGACAGCTCCGACCTTCTCCGACTACGAACGGTCTGCACGATCCTTTGGTGCGGAGGTGATTCATCACACTCTACTTGCGGAGCGGGAATTCACGCTTGACGGCGGCTTTGTCCAAGCGATTCAAAAGAGAAAGCCGGATTTGGTGTTTGTTTGCAATCCCAACAATCCCACAGGCAAGCTGGTAAAACCGGAGCTTATGCAAGATATACTCCACGCCTGTAAAGAGGTGGGCGCATGGCTGGTTGTGGACGAGTGTTTTCTGGATTTTGCGGAACAGGCAGAGGCATATACAAGCAGACATATGCTTGCGACATATGAAAATCTCATTATCCTAAAGGCCTTTACAAAGCTCTTCACTCTGCCGGGAATCCGGCTGGGATATGCGCTTAGTTCCAATCAAGGGCTGATCGAACAGCTCTATTTCCACGGAGCTGATTGGCCGATTTCAAACTTGGCACAGGCGGCGGGGATCGCGGCCTTGCAAGGGGCGGAAGGGTTTATCAAGCAAACCGTGGCGCTTGTCACGAAGGCGCGGAAGCGGGTGGAAGGAGAACTGGAAGGCCTTGGATTTCGAGTGTTTGAAGGTGCTGCCAACTATGTGTTCTTTCAACATCCACACCCCTTCGATCTGCGGGAGGCGCTGGACAGAAAGGGAATCCGAATCCGGGCTTGCGGCAATTATCCGGGCTTGGACGAGAGTTATTATCGGATCGCTGTGTCGACAGAGGCGCACAATCAGATCGCGCACAAGGCACTTACAGAACTTATGAGTTCATATACAAAAAAAGGAGATGTTTTATCATGATGCAAACTAAAACAGCACCAAAAACGAAGACCCTTGTCATTGTCGCACTGTTCGTTGCCATGTCCTTTGCCGGATCGCAAATACGGATTTTTGGCACAATTGCCTTCGATGCCCTCCCCGGATTTATAGCGGCCTTGCTTTTAGGGCCGACGGCCGGTGCGGCCATTGGACTTCTGGGACACTTGTTCACCTCGGCAACAGCGGGATTTCCCCTCTCTCTCCCCTTGCATCTGGTGGTGGCAGTTGCGATGGCGATCACGATGTATGGATTCGGCGGTACATACAAGTTATTGCAGGGTAAGTGTTCGAAAGCCATTACGTTCACCACTACGGGCATTGTGGGCGTGATATTAAACGGCCCCTTTGCACTGGGATGTTCGATTCTTGCCCTGGGTCTGATGGCCGGTTGGGAAGCCGGGCTTGGATTATTGGCCTTACTGCTGCCTCTGACGGTGGCGGCGGTGGTCAATGTTGCACTTAGCCTTGTTGTATTCAAGGCGGTAGAGCGGGTGTGGAACGAGCGGATATGAAGTTTGTAGCATCTTATAGCGGCGGGAAAGACAGTATGCTTGCGATCTATCGGGCAGTGTCTATGGGACACACGCCAATTCTGCTGCTTACGACCTATAATGCGGATAGAAATCACTCTTACTTTCACGGCATTCCCGAAGTGCTGTTGGATCGGGTGTCAGAATCACTGGGCGTTCCAAGTCTGCTGGTAAAAACGACAGACGCGGCGTATACGGAGAACTTTGAGCAAGCCCTCGCCCACGCGAAGGAATTGGGTGCGGAGGCCTGTGTGTTCGGCGATATTGACCTGGAAGGCCATCGCGCTTGGGGTACGGAACGGTGTGAAGCCGTCGGCTTGGAACCCCTGTATCCGCTGTGGGGCGCGGAGCGGAAAGACGTTGTGTATGAATGCATCGACGCGGGTTTTGTCACGAATATTACAGTGGTGAACACGAGGTATTTAAGCCCGGATTTCGTCGGACAGCAACTCACGCGGGAGACGGTAGACCGCATTGCCCAGCAGGGCGTTGACATCTGCGGCGAGCATGGGGAGTATCACACCTTTGTGTCGGCGGGGCCAATGTTTAAGGAGCCTGTACGCTTCTCCTTTGGAGAACAGGTTGTACACGGAGATTATACGGCTTTGCCTATTTTGCCGTAGTCGTTTTCGTCGATTTGGGAGAGTGTTGGATGGAGTTTAGTCACAAATTTTTTACGAACCGGGACTGTCAGTATTTCCCTTGCCACACAGGGGTAAGTACGGATGTATTCAACTGTCTGTTTTGTTATTGTCCGCTGTATGTGTTACAGGAAGCTTGCGGCGGGAAGTTTCGGTACAGCGACAGCGGGATCAAGATTTGCATGGAATGCGATCTGCCCCACGCGCCGGAGTATTATGATGTGATCACGGCGAAGTTGAAGGAACAGCTTGCGGAGGATATGTCGTGATGTCGGTGACAGATGTCCTGTTTGTGCCCAAGCCCTTGACCTAATTCCCCTCCTTGGAGGGGTGGGGTGGTGCCCTTACACGCCGCCGTGATTGCCCCGCAGAACCACCCCGTCAGGCTTCGCCTGCCACCCCTCCAAGGAGGGGAATTTGCGTGAGGCGATCGTCCCTACAGAAGGGCAGAGTCAGACGGCAAAACACGTGCAAAAAACAGAACGCCCATCCTGCGGCAAGCATCGCAGGGTGGGCGATTATTTTACAATTCCAAGGGGCGCAATGTCGCCCCAAGCGCAAACGCACCAAGCCCTTTGTGAAACTTGCCGAGAACAGCACAAATCGCAAGAGAGAAAACGTGAAATCTCCTTGCTTTCCCTCGGGAACTGTAGTATACTTTTTGTGTTTCATAGAAAAAAATAAAGCTTGGCCAAAGACAGACTTTAGACCGAGCCCAAAAGATAGGGACAGCAACAGCGCTGCCCCGGTGGAGTGGTGAGATGAAGACAGTTCGCTTAGACGAAATGGAACAATATATCTTAGAAAACAGCACCGTGACCATGCAAGACCTGTGTACACGCTTTGAGGTTTCCATCAGCACCGTGCGTCAAGACGTGGGGGAGCTGGTGCAAAAAGGCGCCGTCAAAAAAATTTACGGCGGTGTGAGCAGTGCCCGGGCCAATCAGCTCGTCCCCTTTGACGAGCGAAAAGCGCGGAATTTCAAGTGCAAACAGGCCATCGGCAAACAGGCGGTGACGCTTCTGCGGGATCGTGACATCGTATTTCTTGATTCCGGTACGACGACCATGCAGCTCATTCCTCACATCCCGCCCTCGATTCGGGTGACGGTGCTGACCCACAGCTTAAGCGCCATGCAGGCGGCGGTTCCCTATGATCATGTGGAACTGATCTGCTTGCCGGGTAAACTGGATCGCCGGACGAATGCCTTTTTGACGGCGGATTTGCGCTATTTAGAACAGTACAATATCACCATCGCCATGATGGCGGTGACTGGCATATCTCCAAGCGGTGATGTGACGAACTCTTCTTTGCTCGAGCACGAAATCAAACGCATGGCGGTTGAGAAGAGTGACAGAGCCTATCTGCTGGCGGATTCTGAAAAATTTGATCGGGCGTCCCTGATTACATACGCCCGGCTGGATCAATTTACCGGGCTTGTGACAGACAATGACCTGTCAAGCTCCGCGGCACGGCTTTGCAGTGAAATGGGAATCGATTTGCAGATTGCCGAAGTCTAGAAATTCCCCTAAGAAAACAGGCACTCTGGCGTCCGCAGCTTACTCGGAATCCAGAGATGTTTTCTATAAGCGACAAAAGAGACAGGGCAGATATGTGAAAACTGTGAAAGTCAGAGAAAGGCGTACGGTCTGTTTGCATTTTGGGCAAATATGTGATAAATTTAATAGGAATATTAGGGAAAGATGTGAAGTAAGTTAAAATAATAACAAACTCCAAAAATATGGAAGGGAGATATGCAGTATGGGCACGACACGCATGACGGTAGCGCAAGCGCTGGTTCGCTTTTTAGACAACCAGTACGTGTCGCTAGACGGCTAGGCAGAGAAGTTTGTGGAGGGCATCTTCTCCATCTTCGGTCACGGTATGGCCGTGGGCTTGGGGCAGGCGCTAGACGAAAATCCGGGCAGTCTCAAAGTGTTCCAAGGCCGCAATGAGCAAGGGATGTGCCACACGGCCATCGCTTACGCCAAGCAGCTCAATCGGAGGAAGATCATTGCTTGTTCGTCTTCCGTGGGCCCGGGTGCCGCCAATATGGTGACAGCGGCTGCCACGGCGACGGTGAACAACATTCCGCTACTGCTATTTCCATCTGATACCTTTGCGACGAGACAGCCGGACCCGGTGCTGCAACAGCTAGAGCAGCCCCACAATCTGGGTATCACCACAAACGATGCCTTTATGCCGGTGTGTAAGTATTTTGACCGCATCATCCGTCCCGAACAGCTGATGTCGGCGATGATTAACGCCATGCGTGTATTGACTGACCCCGTTGATACGGGGGCGGTTTGTATCTCCCTCTGTCAAGATACAGAGGGGGAAGGGTATGACTTCCCGGAGTATTTCTTCCAGAAGCGTGTCCATCGGATCACGCGGCCTGTGGCGGTGGAAGAAGAGTTAGACGAAGTTGCGGCCATGATCGCGAATGCCAAACATCCCATCGCCATCGTAGGCGGCGGCGTGAAGTATTCCGAGGCCGGTGAGACCATGGAAGACTTCTGCGCCGAATTCCAGATTCCATTCGGGGAAACCCAAGCGGGTAAGAGCGCTTGCAAGTCCAGTCATCCCATGTGTTTGGGCGGCATCGGCGTGACTGGGACGCTGGCGGCGAATACCTTAGCGGAAGACGCGGATTTGGTCATCGCCGTGGGTACACGTCTGGGCGACTTTGCGACCAGCTCCAAGAGCCAGTTTAAAAATCCCAATGTCCGCTTTGTGACAATCAACAACAGCCGTTACCACGCGATGAAATTCGACGCCACCACCACCGTGGGTGACGCGAAGGTGACGTTGGAAGCCTTGTCCGCGAAACTGCGGAACAAAGGCTACAAATCGGCTTATACCACGGAGATTGTAGACGCGAAAGCGGAATGGGACAAAGAAGCGGCGCGTCTGGCGGCTTTCGCCTATGGTGCGGACTTTGAGCCTACCATCCAGCCCCGCGATCCGCGGACGGTGGAAGAGTTTATCGCGCTGACGGGTGGACTTCTCACCCAATCTGCGGCGATTTGCGCGGTTCGGGAAGCCATTGGCGAAAACGATACCATCATCACCGCCGGGGGCAGCTTGCCCAGTGATCTCCAACGCCTTTGGACGACGGATAAAAGAGGCGGCTACCACGCGGAGTACGGCTATTCCTGCATGGGCTACGAAGTGGCGGCAGGCCTGGGCGTGAAGATGGCCGATCCAGCAAATGACGCTTGGGTATTCGTAGGCGATGCCAGCTTCCAGATGCTTCACAGTGAAATTATGACAGCCATGCAAGAGCGGGAGAAGTTCTGCATCCTGGTTTTTGACAACTGCGGATTTGGCTGCATCAACAATCTGCAAATGTACAACGGCGTGGGAAGTCTGGCGACAGAGTTCCGTTATCGGGACGAAAAAGGCGGCATCATGGGTGATTTGATCCCTGTTGACTATGCAAAAGTCGCGGAAGGGTATGGCGTGAAGAGCTACACAGTCAGAACTGTAGACGAACTCAAAGCGGCGATCGAGGACGCGAAGAAGCAAGATGTTGTCACCCTCATTGACCTGAAAGTTATCCCGAAGACCATGACAGACGGCTACAAGAGCTGGTGGAATATCGGCGCGGTTGAAGTGGGCGGAAATGAAGAAGTACGCCGTTCTTATGAAGGCGTTGTAGAAATGCGCAAACAAGCGAGACGATATTAAGGAGGGAATCTGGTGTTTAATCGAGACAAAGTGAAAGTGGGCATCTGCCCCATTGCCTGGAACAATGAAGACCTGCCGGAAATGGGCGGGGACATCACCTTTGAGCAGTGCATCTCCGAGGCCGCCTTGGCCGGATTTGACGGGTCAGAGATCGGCGGCAAGTATCCGCGGGATGCTAAGGTGCTGCTCTCCTATCTGGAACCTCGCAAGCAAGAGATCGCAAGCGCGTGGTTTAGCGCACTCCTCACTACTGAACCATATGAGCAGACGGAAGAGCGTTTCATCGTGCAGCGGGACTACCTCCATGAGCTGGGTGCCAAAGTGATGGTTGTCAGTGAGCAGGGCGGCAGCATTCAGGGCATGATCGACGTGCCGGTGTTTGAGAATCAGCCCACCCTCAAGACCGATGCGGAATGGGCGAGACTGGTTGACGGTCTCAATCGCTTGGGTGCCCGGGCGAAGGAGCGGGGGATGACCGTGGTCTTCCATCATCACATGGGCACCGTTGTGCAGTCAGCGGCGGAAGTAGACCGACTGATGGCAGAGACAGACCCGGAGCTTGTGTCTCTCCTGTTTGACGCGGGGCATATTGCCTACTGCGGTGATGATCCACTGGCGATGCTTACAAAGCATATTGACCGTGTGAAGCACGTACATCTCAAAGACATCCGCCCGGAAGTGGTGGAGCGGGTGAAGCGTGAGCACTTGAGTTTCCTAGACGGTGTGCGTCTGGGTACCTTCACCGTGCCGGGAGATGGCGCGATTGACTTCGTGCCCATGTTTGAACTTCTGGCGGCGCACAACTATGAGGGCTGGCTCTTAGTCGAAGCGGAGCAAGACCCGGTGGTGGCGAATCCGTTTTTGTATGCGCTTAAAGCGAGAGCATACATCCGGGAAAAAGCCGGAATTTAGGAACAAATTGTAGCGGCGGGATTCGGGCAAAGCCTGCCCGTCGCTTCACTGTTCGAGCGTGTTGTATCTTTCACAATCTTTGAAAATGAATGGGAGGAAGCTGTAGTATGAAAGAAATTCGTGTTGGCACCATTGGACTTGGGCGTTTGGGCATGGAGCACGCAAAAAATCTTGCTGCAAAAATTCCCGGCGCGAAACTTATGGCTCTATGTGACATCAACGAAGTGCACTTGAAACAAGTGGCGGCGGAATTGGGCGTGGAGCGGACCTTTACTGATTTTGAAGAAATGGCGGCTTGGGACGGCATCGATGCCCTGTGCATCAATTCCCCCTCGGGGCTACATTCGGAGCAGATTCAAATTGCGATTAAGCATGGCAAACACGTGTTCTGTGAGAAGCCTTTGGGCTTTACCCTCGAAGAGTGTAAAGCGGCGGAGCGGGCGGTAGAATCTCGCCCGGACTTGGTGTTTTTCATGGGCTTTATGCGCCGCTTTGACCCCTCTTACGTCTATGCCAAGGAAAAGGTGAAGGCGGGAGAGATCGGGCGTCCGATTTTGTTCCGGGCGTATAGCCAAGACCCGGAATCTGCCATTGAGGGTGCGATCCGCTACGGCCCGCACTCAGGCGGTCAGTTTTTTGATATGGCGGTGCATGATATTGATCTGGCGCGCTGGTTCTTGGGATCGGAGCCCAAGACGGTTTGGTCCATTGGGGGCTGTTATGCCCATCCGGAGTTTGCGAACTGGAACGACGGGGACAATGTGTCCTGTCTCCTAAAATTTGCGGACGATACCATGGCTTTCCTATTCGCCGGGCGGACAGCGCCCCACGGATACAATGTGGAGACGGAGATCATCGGTACAAAAGGCACCCTCCGCATCGCCTCTGTGCCCCAGAAGAACCTGGTGGAGATTTTAGACAATCACGGCGTGCGCAAGGAGTGCTCTATGAGCTTCCAAGAGCGCTTTGCGGAAGCATTCCTGTGCGAAATGCAAGAGTTCATCGCCTGCATCCGGGAGGGACGGCGACCGGATGTATCTGTCTATGACGGGACGCGGGTGTTGGAGATCGCTGACCAGTGCAAGACATCCTTTGAGACAGGTGAGCTTGTCTCCTGTGAATAGAGACGCAAAAGGAGAAGAACCAAATGGAAAAGAAAGTATTTGGCTATCCGGAATTTGACGCAAGTGGGGAGCGGGTGCTTACCACTTACGACGGCCCCTATCGGGATATGCTGATGGACGTGCGGGTCTACCGCATGAAACAGGGCGAGACGAGACGCTTTCAGAGCGCCAATGAAGAGATTGCCGTCCTCTTGCAAAAGGGACATATTGTTTTAAGCTGGGAAGGCGAAAGCCGGGAATTGACCCGGAAAGATGTGTTCACCGAAGGGCCTTGGGCGCTCCACGTCTGCCGTGGGGTGGAGATTACAGTGGAAGCGAAAGCGGACGATACGGAAATCTTGGTACAGCGTACCCATAATGACGGGGAGTTTGCAAGTAAGCTTTACAGCGAAGCGGACGCGCCTTGGGTAGACGTCTGCCGCGGGAAGTTCGGCGATACGGCGAACCGGCGGGTGAATACGATCTTTGCCTACCACAACGCGCCCTATTCCAACATGGTGTTGGGTGAGGTGCTCAATGACAGGGGCAATTGGTCGGGTTTTATTCCCCACCACCATCCCCAACCGGAGGTGTATTACTTCCTCTTCGATCGTCCGGAAGGGTTTGGGGCCAGCTTTGTGGCGGAGGATGTGTACAAAATCACAGACGGCAGTTTTTCAGCGATTCCCGGCCACCTCACCCATCCACAGGTGACGGCGCCCGGTTACATCATGTACACCTGCTGGATGATCCGCCACTT
>Ga0123355_10022180_pt1 | contig 10177 bp, 21 predicted proteins | sample TergutEmb28metaG_3_FD_89872 | JGI IMG/M metagenome (GOLD analysis project Ga0123355, IMG submission 89872) | Embiratermes neotenicus P1 segment gut microbial communities from Petit-Saut dam, French Guiana - Emb289 P1 | ecosystem: Host-associated > Arthropoda: Insects > Digestive system > Gut ... | reverse complement strand
GCTAAGGTTCAGATATTTCAAATTCATAAACATACGTGGCTTTATAAAGAAAGTACATGTTACTCAGGTGCTACATGCCCACTGAAAGGCCAAGGTTTTGACAAATTTTATGCAGGACAAACACACAAAACAAAAGGTAAAGTTTTCCCTGTCCATGTCATTAATGCGTAAGCTAGATGGCCATCAGTGGGTAACTTCATGCCTGTGCCACTCTAATCCCAGGAAAAGAACCTGGTACTCCCCGGGTGGGCCCCAGAGTCAGTATGGAAGTTCTGGAAACAAAAATTATTGTCCCTACCAGGATTCGAACCCCAGACCATCCAGCTGGTGGAGCAGATGCTATATTGACCACACTCCATGGGTTCCCAAAATTCCACCCAATCCTGGCCATTTTTCAACCTGGAAAGAAACCCTGCACCCAATGCTGGGTGGACCAAAGAGACAGTTTGGACTGATGCAGCAAATCTAGTACCCACACCAGGTATCAACACCTAAACCGTACAGGACGTAGCGAGTTGATGTACTCATGTCATGAAGGCGTGAAGGTGAAGTACAGGGTAGACTCTGATCTCAGCACTAGATGAATGTCAGTGATTAACTGCACATCCTGACTGCTTTAAACAGAGAAAAGAACAATACTAACCATTAACAAAGGGCTGGATGGGCCCAAGAGCTGGTCTGGTCAATTTGGAAAACAAAAAATTTTTTCCCCTACAAGGTTTGGAACCCCACTTGGCTAATGAGTGAGTTCGTTGGTTGGTTGGTTGGTTGGTTGGTCCGTCAGTGTGTTTGTTCATCGGTTGGTTAGTGGGTTGGTTGGTCGGTTGGTTCTTTTGGTGGGTGTGTTGGTTGATGGTGGGTTGATTGGTTGTTCAGTTGGCCTCGGTCTGCCAGGTGCTTGGGCTGTTGGTCAGTCAACAGGATAGTCAATCGGTCAGTCACTCAGCCATTTGAACGGTTGGTTGGTGGATTGGTTGATGTGTTGGTTGGTTGGTCAATCGGTTGCTCGGTGGTTTGAACTCAGTAGGTAGGCTTGTCAGTGGTTTTTTTGGTTGGTTGTTTGCTGCGCATGTTGTTTGGTTGCTTGGTGGGATTTCTGGTTGGTTGGCTGGTGGGTGGGTTGGGTGGCTCATTGGCTGCTTGATTGGTTGGTTGTTTGGTGGACTCATTGACTGGTAGGTTGTTTGGTGTGTGGTGGTTTGGTTGGGTGGTTCATTTGTTGGTTGGTTGCATGTTTGTTTGTTGGCTGTTAAGTGGGTTTGTGAATTGGTTGGTGAGTTGGTGGGTTGAAATTTGGTAGGTCGGTTCTTTCGGCGGTTGATCAGTGGGTTGGTCTGTTGGTCAACTGGGCAGTCTGTCAGTTGGTCGGTAGATCCTTTAATCTGTGGGTCATTCGGTTGGTCAGTGCATTGTTCGATTTTTCAGTCAGTCATGCAGGCATTCTGTCATTCAGGATCTATGTATAGGGTTGGTTGATTGGTTGGAGAGTTGGTGGGTGGTCAGTTGGTTGTTTCTTGGGTTGGTTGGTAGGTAGGATTGTTGTTGGGCTGGTTAGTTGGTTGATGGTTTGGTTGGTTGGTTGGTTGGTTGGTTGGTGAATTGGTTGTTTAGTCAGTGGGTTGGTCTGTTGGTCGAATGGTTTCTGACGGTCGGTCAGTTCACTGGTCTTTCGGTTGGTTATTAGTTCGGCCATTTGATTCATGAAACGGTCGGTGGGTCAGTCACGCGGTCCGTCTGTCATTTGGGATATCGGTATGTGGTGGCTTGATTAGTTGGTGGGTACCCATTGTACAGGAGACTGGGTGGGCAAGAGGGCAAGTCTGACAGCTGCACAAAATCTAGTGTCAACCCCGGGATTCAAGCCCCAGACAGTCCGGCTACTAGTGAGTCGCTATACCCATGTCATGAAGGCATATAGGGGGAATAGAGGCATAGCTCCACTCTAACGTCAGAATTAGATGGATGTCAGTGGTTAACTTCAAGCCTGACACTTTAATGCCAGGAAAGAACCATTGTACCCTTTAAATACAAGGCTTGGTGGACCATGAGGTGGTCTGGACATTTTGTAGAAGAGAAAAATATTTGTCAGTATAAAGATTCGAACCCCGGACCATTCAGCGGGTGGAACAGTCTCTATACAATACTACCCATTAACAAAGGGCTGGATGGGCCCAAAAGCTGGTCTGGTCAATTTGGAAAACAAAAAATTTTATCTCCCTACAAGGTTTGGAATACCAGTTGTCTAGTCGGTGGGGTGGTTAGTGGGTTGGTTGGTCAGTTGGTTCTTTTGGTGGTTGGTTGGTTGGTGGGTGGGTGGGTGGGTGGGTTGGTTAGTTCATGGGTTGGTTGATGGTGGGTTGATTGGTCATTCAGTTGGCCTCAGTCTGCCAGGTGTTTGGGCTGTTGGTCAGTGGATTGGTTGATGTGTTGGTTGGTTGGCTGGTTGGTGGGTTGGGTGGTTCATTGACTGGTTGGTTGGTTGGTTGGTTGGTGGACTCAATGACTGGTAGGTTGTTTGGTGTGTAGTGGTTTGGCTGGGTGGTTGGTTTGTTGGTTGGTTGCTTGGTTGTTTGTTGGCTGTTAAGTGGGTTTGTGAATTGGTTGTTGAGTTGGTGGGTTGGAATTTGGTAGGTCCGTTGTTTCGGCGGTTGATCAGTGGGTTGGTCTGTTGGTCAACTGAGCAACTTGTCGGTTGGTCGGTGCGTTGTTCGATTTTTCAGCCAGTCATGCAGGCGTTCTGTCGTTCAGGCTCTAGGTATATGGTTGGTTGATTGGTTGGAGAGTTGGTGGGTGGTCAATTGGTTGTTTGTTGGGTTGGTTGGTAGGTAGTTTTGTTGTTGGGCTGGTTAGTTGGTGGGTTGTCTTGTGAGTGGTTTGGTTTGGTTGGCTGGTTTGTTGGTGAATTGTTTGTTTTGTCGGTGTGTTGGTTTACTGGTCGAATGGTTGCTGACGGTCGGTCAGTTGACTGGTCTTTCATTTGGTTGGTAGTTAGGCCGTTTGATGAATGAAGCGGTCAGTGGGTCAGTCACGCGGTCTGTCTGTCATTTGGGATATCGGTATGTGGTGGCTTGATTAGTTGGTGGGTTGGTTGTTTGGTTTTTGTTGGTGATTTGGTTGGTGGGTACCCATTGTACAGGAGACTGGGTGGGCAAGGGGGCAAGTCTGACAACTGCACAAATTCTAGTGTCAACACCGGGATTCAAGCCCCAGACAATCCGACCACTAGCGAGTCGCTATACCCATGTCATGAAGGCATATAGGGGGAGTAGAGGCATAGCTGCACTCTAACGTCAGCATTAGATGGATGTCAGTGGTTAACTTCAAGCCTGACGCTTTAATGCCAAAAAAGAACCAGTGTACCCCTTAAATACAAGGCTTGGTGGACCATGAGGTGGTCTGGAAGTTTTGGAGAAGAGAAAAATATTTGCCAGTACAAAGATTTGAACCTCGGACCATTCAGAGGGTGGAATAGTCTCTATACAATATTACCCATTAACAAAGGGCTGGATGGGCCCAAGAGCTGGTCTGTTCAATTTGGAAAGCAAAAAAGTTATTCTCCCTACAAGGTTTGGAAACCCAGTTGGCTAGTCGGTGGGTTGGTTGGTTAGTGGGTTGGTTGGTTGGTTGGTTGGTTGGTTCTTTTGGTGGTTGGTTGGTGGGTGGGTGGGTGGGTGGGTTGGTTGGTCATTCAGTTGGCCTCGGTCTGCCAGGTGTTTGGGCTGTTGGTCAGTCAACAGGATAGTCATGCGTTCGGTCACTCAGCCATTTGGACTGTTGGTTGGTTGTTGGATTGGTTGATGTGTTGGTTTGGTTGGTTGGTTAGTCGGTTGCTCGGTGGTTTGAACTCGGTAGGTTAGTTTGTCAGTGGTTTTGTTTTTGTTGGTTGTTTGCTGGGCATGTTGTTTGGTTGCTTGGTGGGATTATTGGTTGGTTGGTGGGTTGGGTGGTTCACTGGCTGGTTGGTTGGTTGCTGAACTCATTAACTGGTAGGTTGTTAGGTATGTGGTGGTTTGGTGGGGTGGTTGGTTTGTTGCCTAGTTGCATGGTTGGTTGCTTGGTTGTCTGTTGGCTGTTAAGTGGGTTTGTGAATTGGTTGGTGAGTTGGCGGGTTGGAATTTGGTAGGGCGGTTGTTTCGGCGGTTGTTGAGTGGGTTGGTCTGTTGGTCAACTGGGCAGTCTGTCGGTTGGTCGGTCGATCCTCTAATCTGTGGGTCATGCGGTTGGTCGGTGCATTGTTCAATTTTTCAGTCAGTCACGTAGGCATTCTGTCCAGGCTGTAGGTATATGGTTGGTTGATTGGTTGGAGAGTTGGTGGGTAGCTTTGTTGTTGGGCTGGTTAGTTGCTTGGTGGTTTGATTGGTGGGTTGTTTTGTTTGGTTTGGTTGGTTGGTTTGTTGGTCGGTACATTGCTTGTTTGGTAGGTCGGTGAATTGGTTGTTTAGTCAGTGTGTTGGTCTGTTGGTCGAATGGTTTCGGACGGTCGTTCAGTTGACTGGTCTTTCGGTTGGTTGGTAGTTAGGACGTTTGATTCTTGAAACGGTTGGTAGTTCAGTCACGCGGTCCGTCTGTCATTTGGGATATCGGTATGTGGTGGCTTGATTAGTTGGTGGGTTGGTTGTTTGGCTTTTGTTGGTGGGTTGGTTGGTGGGTACCCATTGTACAGGAGACTGGGTGGGCAAAAGGGAAAGTCTGACAGCTGCACAAAATCTAGTGTTAACACCGGGATTCAAGCCCCAGACAATCTGGCCACTAGCGAGTCACTATACCCATGTCATGAAGGCATATAGGGGGAGTAGAGGCATAGCTCCACTCTAACATCAGCATTAGATGAATGTCAGTGGTTAACTTCAGGCCTGACGCTTTAATGCCAGGAAAGAACCACTGTACCCTTTAAATACAAGGCTTGGTGGACCATGAGGTGGTCTGGACGTTTAGAGAAGAGAAAAATATTTGTCAGTACAAAGATTCGAACCCCGGACCATTCAGCGTGTGGAACAGTCTCTATACAATACTACCCATTAACAAAGGGCTCGATGGGCCCAATAGCTGGTCTGGTCAATTTGGAAAACAAACAATTTTTTCACCCTACAAGGTTTGGAACCCCAGTTGACCAGTCGGTGGGATGGTTGGTTGGTTGGTTGGTTGGTTGGTCTGTCGGTTTGTTGGTTTATCGGTTGGTTAGTGGGTTGGTTGGTCGGTTGGTTGGTTCTTTTGGTGGTTGTTTGGTTGGTGGGTGGGTGGGTGAGTTGGTTGATGGTGGGTTGATTGGTCATTCAGTTGGCCTTGGTCTGCCAGGTGTTTGGGCTGCTGGTCAGTCAACAGGATAGTCATTCGGTCGGTCACTCAGCCATTTGGACGGTTGGTTGGTTGGTGGATTGGTTGATGTTTTGGTTGGTTTGGTTAGTTGGCTGGTTGGTGGGTTGGGTGATTCATTAGCTGGTTGGTTGCTTGGTTGGTTGGTGGACTCATTGACTGGTAGGTTGTTTGGTGTGTGGTGGTTGGTTTGTTGGTTGGTTGCATGGTTGGTTGCTTGGTTGTTTGTTGGCTGTTAAGTGAGTTTGTGAATTGGTTGGTGGGTGGGTGGGTTGGAATTTGGTAGGGCGGTTGGTTCGGTGGTTGATCAGTGGGTTGGTATGTTGGTCAACTGGGCAATTTGTCGGTTGGTCGGTCGATCCTTTAATTTGTGGGTCATTCGGTTGGTCGGTGCGTTGTTCGGTTTTTCAGCCAGTCATGCAGGCGTTCTGTCGTTCAGGCTCTAGCTATATGGTTGGTTGGTTGGAGAGTTGGTGGGCAGGTTGGTGGGTGGTCAGTTGGTTGTTTGTTGGGTTGGTTGGTAGGTTGGTTTGTTGTTGGGCTGGTTAGTTGGTGGGTTGTTTTGTGAGTGGTTAGGTTTGGTTGGTTGGTTTGTTGGTACGTTTGTTGGTTGGTTGGTTGGTTGGTGAATTGTTTGTTTTGTCGGTGGGTTAGTTTGCTGGTCGAATGGTTGCTGACGGTCGGTCAGTTGACTGGTCTTTCATTTTGTTGTTATTTCGGCTGTTTGATTCATGAAGGGGTCAGTGGGTCAGTCACGCGGTCCGTCTGTCATTTGGGATATCGGTATGTGGTGGCTTGATTAGTTGGTGGGTTCGTTGTTTGGTTTTGTTGGTGTTTGGTTGGTGGGTAAACACTGTACAGGATAGTGGATGGGCAAAAGGGCAAGTCTGACAGCTGCACAAAACCTAGTGACAACACCGCGATTCAAGCCCCAGACAATCCGACCACTAGCGAGTCGCTATACCCATGTCATGAAGGCATATAGGGGGAGAAGAAGCATAGCCCCACTCTAACGTCAGCATTAGATGGATGTCAGTGGATAACTTCAAGCCTGACACTTTAATGCCAAGAGAGAACCAGTGTACCCTTTAAATACAAGGCTTGGTGGACCATGAGTTGGTCTGGATGTTTTGGAGAAGAGAAAAATATTTGTCAGTACAAACATTCGAACCCCGGACCATTCAGCGGGTGGAACAGTCTCTATACAATACTACCCATTAACAAAGGGCTGGATGGGCCCAAGAGCTGGTCTGCCCAATTTGGAAAACAAAAAATTTTTTCTCCCTACAAGGTTTGGAATACCAGTTGGCTAGCCAGTGGGTTGGTTGGTTTGTTGGTTGGTTGGTTCTTTGGGTGGTTGGTTGTTGGGTGGGTTGGTTAGTTCATGGGTTGGTTGATGGTGGGTTGATTGGTCATTCAGTTGGACTCGGTCTGCCAGGTGTTTGGGCTGTTGGTCAGTCAACAGGATAGTCATTCGGTCGGTCACTCAGCCATTTGGATTGTAGGTTGGTTGGTGGATTGGCTGATGCGTTGGTTGGTTTGGTTGGTTGGTTATTCGGTTGCTCGGTGGTTTGAACTCGGTAGGTAGGTTTGTCAGTGGTTTTGTTTTTGTTGGTTGTTTGCTGGGCATGTTGTTTGGTTGCTTAGTGGGATTTCTGTTTGGTTGGCTGGTTGGTGGGTTGGGTGGTTCATTGGCTTGTTGGTTGGTTGGTGGACTCATTGACTGGTAGGTTGCATTGTTGTTTGCTTGTTTGTTTGTTTGTTGGCTGTTAAGTGGATTTGTGAATTGGTTGGTGAGTTGGTGGGTTGGAATTTCGTATGTCGGTTGTTTCGGCGGTTGATCAGTGGGTTGGTCTGTTGGTCACCTGGGCAATTTGTCGGTTGGTCGGTCGATCCTTTAATTTGTGGGTCATTCGGTTGGTCGGTGCATTGTTCGATTTTTCAGCCAGTCATGCAGGCGTTCAGTTCTGTCGTTCAAGCTCTAGGTATATGGTTGGTTGATTGGTGGGTAGGTTGGTGGGTGGTCGGTTGTTTGTTGGGTTGGTTGGTAGGTAGGTTTGTTGTTGGGCTGGTTAGTTGGTTGGTGGGTTGTTTTGTGATTGGTTTGGTTTGGTTGGTGAATTGGTTGTTTAGTCGGTGGGTTGATCTGTTGGTCGAATTGTTTCTGACGGTCGGTCAGTTGATTGGTCTTTCGGTTGGTTGGTAGTTCGGCCATTTGTTTCATGAAGCAGTCGGTGGGTCAGTCACGCGGTCCGTCTGTCATTTGGGATGTCATTATGTGGTGGCTTGATTAGTTGGTGGGTTGGTTTTTGTAGGTGGGTTATTTGATGGGTACCCATTGTACAGGAGACTGGGTGGGCAAGAGGGCAAGTCTGACAGCTGCACAAAATCTAGTGTCAACACTGGGATTCAAGCCCCAGACAGTCCGGCCACTAGGGAGTCACTATACCAATGTCATGAAGGCAAATATGGGGAGTAGAGGCATAGCTCCACTCTAACGTCAGCATTAGATGGATGTCAGTGGTTAACTTCAAGCCTGACACTTTAATGCCAGGAAAGAACCAGTGTACCCTTTAAATACAAGGCTTGGTGGACCATGAGGTGGTCTGTACGTTTAGAGAAGAGAAAAATATTTGTCAGTACAAAGATTCGAACCCCGGATCATTCAGCGGGTGTAACAGTCTCTATACAATACTACCCATTAACAAAGGGCTCGATGGGCCCAAGAGCTGGTCTGGTCAATGTGGAAAACAAAAAATTTTTTCTCCCTACAAGGTCTGGAACCCCAGTTGGCTAGTCGGTGGGTTGGTTGGTTGGTTGGTTGTTCTGTCGGTTTGTTGGTTCATCGGTTGGTTATTGGGTTGGTTGGTCGGTTGGTTCTTTTGGTGTTTGGTTGGTTGGTTGGTTGGTGGGTGGGTTGGTTAGTTCATGGGTTGGTTAATGGTGGGTTGATTGGTCGTTCAGTTGGCCTCGGTCTGCCAGGTATTTGGGCTGTTGGTCCGTCAACAGGATAGTCATTCGGTCAGTCACTCAGCCATTTGGATGGTTGGTTGGTTGGTGGATTGTTTGATGTGTTGGTTGGTTCTTTGGTCAGTCAGTTGCTCGGTGGTTTGAACTCGGTCGGTAGGTTTCTCAGTGGTTTTTTTGTTGGTTGTTTGCTGGGCACGTTGTTTGGTTGCTTCGTGGAATGTCTGGTTGGTGGGTTGGGTGATTCATTGGCTGGTTGGTTAGTTGGTTGGTGGATTCATTGACTGGTAGGTTGTTTGGTGTGTGGTGGTTTGGTTGGGTTGTTGGTTGGTTGCATGGTTGGTTGCTTGGTTGTTTGTTGGCTGTTAAGTTGGTTTGTCAATTGGTTGGTGAGTTGGTGGGTTGGAATTTTGTAGGTCTGTTGTTTCGGCGGTTGATCAGTGGGTTGGTCTCTTGGTCAAATGGGCAGTCTGTCGGTTGGTCGGTCGTTCCTTTAATCTGTGGGTCATTCAGTTGGTCGGTGTGTTGTTCGATTTTTCAGTCAGTCATGCAGGCATTCTGTTGTTCAATGTCTAGGTAAATGGTTGGTTGATTGGTTGGAGAGTTGGTGGGTAGTTTGGTGGGTGGTCAGTTGGTTGTTTGTTGGGTTAGTTGATAGGTAGGTTTGTTGTTGGGCTGGTTAGTTGGCTGTTGGTTTGTTGGTGGGTTGTTTTGTGGGTGGTTTGGTTTGGTTGGTTGGTTTGTTGGTTGGTACTTTGGTTGGTTGGTTGGTTGGTTGGTTGTTTGTTGAATTGGTTGTTTAGTCGGTGGTTTGGTCTGTTGGTCGAATGGCTTCTGATGGTCGGTCAGTTGACTGGTCTTTCGCTTGGTTGGTAGTTCGGCCGTTTGTTTCATGAAGCGGTCGGTGGGTGAGTCATGCGGTCCGTCTGTCATTTGGGATATCGGTATGTGGTGGCTTGATTAGTTGGTGGGTTGGTTGTTTGGTTTTTGTTGGTGTGTTGGTTCGTGGTTTGGTTGGTGGGTACCCATTGTACAGGAGATTGGGTGGGCAAGAGGGCTAGTCTGACAGCTGCACAAAATCTAGTGTCAACACCGTGATTCAAGCCCCAGACAGTCCGGCCACTAGCGGGTCGCTATACCCGTGTCATGAAGGCATATAGGGGGAGTAGAGGCATAGCTCCACTCTAACGTCAGCATTAGAAGGATGTCAGTGGTTAACTTCAAGCCTGACACTTTAATGCCAGGAGAGAACCAGTATACCCTTTAAATACAAGGCTTGGTGGACCAAGATTTGGTCTGGACGTTTTGGAGAAGAGAAAAATATTTGTCAGTACAAAGATTCGAACCCTGGACCATTCGGCGGGTGGAACATTCTCTATACAATACTACCCATTAACAAAGGGCTGGATGGGCCCAAGAGCTGGTCTGGTCAATTTGGAAAGCAAAAAAATTTTTCTCCCTACAAGGTTTGGAATACCAGTTGGCTAGTCGGTGGGTTGGTTGGTTTGTTGGTTGGTCTGTCGGTTTGTTGGTTCATCGGTTGGTTGGTCGGTTGGCTGGTTGGTGGGTGGGTGGTTTGTTTAGTTCATGGGTTGGTTGATGGTGGGTTGATTGGTCATTCAGTTGGCCTCGGTCTGCCAGGTGTTTGGGGTGTTGGTCAGTCAGTCAACAGGATAATCATTCGGTCGGTCACTGAGGCATTTGGACTGTAGGTTGGTTGGTGGATTGGTTGATGCGTTGGTTGATTTCGTTCGTTGGTTGGTTGGTCAGTTGTTTGCTCGGTGGTTTGAAGTCGGTAGGTAGGTTTGTCAGTGGTTTTGTTTTTGTTGGTTGTTTGCTGGGCATGTTGTTTGGTTGCTTAGTGGGATTTCTGGCTGGTTGGTGGGTTCATTGGCTG
>Ga0123355_10022179_pt1 | contig 10177 bp, 9 predicted proteins | sample TergutEmb28metaG_3_FD_89872 | JGI IMG/M metagenome (GOLD analysis project Ga0123355, IMG submission 89872) | Embiratermes neotenicus P1 segment gut microbial communities from Petit-Saut dam, French Guiana - Emb289 P1 | ecosystem: Host-associated > Arthropoda: Insects > Digestive system > Gut ... | reverse complement strand
GTATTTTAAAAGATATGAAAGAAACATTTAAAAGGGGAGCAGCTGAATGATTTTAAAACCAGATGAAGTAAGCTCCATTATCAAGCAACAGATAAAATCCTTTTCTTCTAAGATGGACGTGGCAGAGGCAGGAAGTGTTATCCATGTAGGTGATGGTATTGCCCGTGTATATGGGTTAAATAATGCCATGAGTGGTGAACTTCTGGAGTTTCCTGGCGAGTTATTTGGTATAGCTCTTAACTTAGATGAGGATAGTATCGGTGTTGTACTTTTGGGTGCAGATACCAATGTGCGTGAGGGTGACCCTGTAAAACGCACAGGACGTATTGCGGAAGTGCCTGTAGGTGATGCTCTGCTTGGCAGAGTTGTAGACCCTACTGGGCTTCCAGTGGATAATAAAGGCCCAATTTTGTCTAAAAAGACAAGGGTAGTTGAACGTATTGCTCCAGGTGTTATTGAACGCTCGGAAGTAAATATACCTCTACAAACAGGGATTAAAGCAATTGATGCTATGATTCCAATTGGGCGCGGTCAGCGTGAGTTAATCATTGGCGACCGCCAAACAGGTAAGACTGCTATTGCAATTGACACTATTATTAATCAAGCTAATCTAAATAGAGAAATTGAAAGAAGCAACGACTCAAATGGTAGAAAAGTGTATTGTGTTTATGTTGCCATTGGTCAAAAAGCCTCAACAGTAGCTCGTGTAGCGCGCACGTTAGAAGATAGTGGCGCACTAGAATATACCTGTATAGTTTCTGCAAATGCTAGTGACACTGCTCCAATGCAATATATCGCACCTTATGCGGGTTGTGCTATTGGTGAAGAGTGGATGGAAGAAGGCAAAGATGTTTTGGTTGTTTACGATGACCTTTCAAAACATGCGGTTGCCTATCGTGCACTTTCTTTGTTGCTTCGTCGTCCTCCTGGGCGTGAGGCATACCCAGGCGACGTTTTCTACTTGCATTCGCGTCTATTGGAAAGAGCGGCTAGTTTAGCTAAAGGTGGAACTTTAACAGCATTACCAATTATTGAGACACAAGCAGGTGACATCTCTGCTTACATTCCTACAAACGTAATTTCAATTACAGACGGACAGATTTTCCTTGAGTCTGAATCCTTTAACAAAGGTATTCGCCCAGCGATTAACCCAGGGCTTTCTGTATCTCGTGTAGGTGGTTCGGCGCAAATCGGTGCTATGAAAAAATTGGCTGGTCCTCTTCGTTTAGAATTGGCACAGTTCCGCGAATTAGAATCTTTTGCGCAGTTTGGTTCTGACCTTACAAAAGACACGCTAGAGCGTTTGAATCAAGGGCGACGTATTGTAGAAATTCTCAAACAACCACAAAATGCTCCACTTCCAGTTGAGCAACAGGTTATGGTATTTTATGCAATAACTCGTAGGCACTTTAGTGACATTGAAGTAAGTAAGATTCAAGAAACTGAAGCGGCATTCTTAAAATTCTTTGTAGACAAACATCCTGATATTTTAAATAAAATTCGTACCAACAAAAAAATCGACGGGCTAGAAGCTGATATCGACGCGGCAATTAAAGCCTTCAAAGCAACTTTATAGGTGGGGGTGCGTTAAACTATGCCCTCAATGAAGGCGATTAAACGTAGGCGTTCAACTGTAAAGAATATCCAGCAAATTACCAAGGCTATGAACTTGGTTGCAACATCAAAATTGCAAAGGGCAAGAAACAACCTTGCAGTTGTGACACATCCTACTTTGGCAGTTTTTGACATGACTTATAACACCATCAATTCTATGGAAGCACAAGAACAGCCGTTTATTGCTCCTCGTAAAGAGGTTAGAACTACGGCGTATGTGCTTATTACTAGTAATCGTGGGTTATGTGGAAGTTATAATTCCGCAGTTTGTAAAGAATTGCTTAAACATGCAAAAGAACATGGCAAAAATCCTCTAATTATTCCAATTGGTTCTCGTGGACGGGATTATTTTCGTAGGCGCAATTTCAACCTAGTTGAGTTGCCAAATTTGGCAGTAGACCCGCCTACTTACAAAGAAGCCTCTGATGTTGCGGATGAACTAATGTTTATGTACGAATCTGGAAAAATTGATGAGGTTTATCTTGTTTACACCAAGTTTATGACAATCTTAAATCAAGAGCCTGTTGTTAAGCCACTTCTGCCCTTAAATGCAGATTTTTTGCGCAAAGTATTGGGTGTTGATTTGAGTCCTGACGAAAGTTGGGAAGATTTAGGCTTCTTTAAACGCCCTGAATCACGCCACTCTTCTTCTGTAGAAGTAGAGTATGACCCTGGGCTAGAGGAAGTAATTGCTGGTGTTATTCCGTGGTATTTGGGCACTTATATGAATGCGGCAATGGCTTCATCTGTGTTGTGTGAGCAGGCTTCACGCATGACAAGTATGGATTCGGCAACAAATAATGCCACTGATATCATTGAAAAATTAACTCTGATGTTCAACCGCCAGCGTCAAAGTATCATCACTCAAGAAATTACAGAAATAGTAAGTGGTGCTAACGCACTACAGTAAAATGGCAAAAGGAGAGATGTTGACTTGAATAATACAGGTAAGATTCTCCAAATCATGGGTGCGGTGCTGGATGTTCGCTTTGAAAGCGGACTACCGGCACTGTATAACGCCGTTGAAATTGAACGCGACGGAGATGACTCCGTTGTTCTGGAGGTTTCACAGCATTTAGGTGATAATGTTGTGCGTTGTATCTCTATGGGTTCTACCGACGGGCTAGTACGTGGCATGGTTGCCATTGATACAGGCGCACCAATTTCTGTCCCTGTTGGGGTGGAAACATTAGGGCGTATGATGAACGTACTGGGAAGACCTATTGACAATGTTGGAGAAGTAAAAGTTGCAGAAAAATGGCCGATTCACCGCAAAGCCCCAGGTTTTGCAGAGCAAACTTCTGTAACAGAAATTTTGGAAACAGGCATTAAGGCAGTTGACCTACTTTGCCCATATGCAAAAGGTGGTAAAATTGGACTCTTTGGTGGTGCTGGTGTAGGTAAAACAGTAATCATCATGGAATTAATTAACAATATCGCCACGGCGCACAGTGGTCTTTCTGTGTTCACGGGTGTAGGGGAACGTACTCGTGAGGGTATCGACCTTTATAACGACATGCAGAATTCCACACTCAAGGATGGTTCACCCGTTCTTAGTAAAGCGGCTCTGGTATTTGGTCAAATGAACGAACCACCAGGGGCAAGAATGCGTGTTGGTTTCACTGGTTTAACAATTGCGGAATATTTCCGTGATGTGCAAAATCAGGACGTACTACTGTTTATAGACAATATTTTCCGTTTTGTGCAAGCTGGTTCGGAAGTATCGGCTCTGCTTGGGCGTGTACCATCAGCAGTAGGTTATCAGCCAACGCTTGCTACAGAAGTAGGAGCTTTGCAAGAGCGTATTACATCTACAAAAAATGGCTCTATTACGTCTATTCAAGCGATTTATGTACCAGCGGATGACTATACAGACCCTTCTGTAGCTACAACTTTCGCCCACCTAGACGCAACAACAAACTTGTCGCGTGCTATAGTGGAAATGGGAATTTATCCCGCGATTGACCCATTGGAATCCACCTCTCGTATTTTGGAAAGAAGTATTGTAGGTGAAGACCATTATAATGTAGCTCGTGAAGTACAGAGAATTCTTCAACGTTATAAAGATTTGCAGGATATTATTGCAATCTTGGGCATGGAAGAACTTCCAGAAGATGACAAATTAATCGTTGAGCGCGCACGTCGTATACAACGTTTCTTGTCACAGCCGTTTACTGTTGCAGAAAAATTCACATCTACACCTGGTAAGTATGTAAAATTGACAGACACAATTGAAGGCTTTAGGCAAATCATTGATGGATTACATGATGAAATTCCTGAAGGTTTCTTCCTAAACAAAGGTACAATTGATGAAGTGGTTGCTGCTTACAAAGAACAACAATAAACAATAGGCGGTGACTCATGGGAGATAAAAAAATTGAATTACGCGTAGTTTCCGCAGGCAAGGCAAGACAGCCAGAGCTTGTTGATATGGTAATTATGCGTTGCACAACAGGCGATTTGGGTGTCCTTCCTGGGCGTGTGCCTATTTCTATGACACTAGAGTCGGGCAAATTGCGTATGTTTAAGGACGGCAAGGAAGAGCATCTTTCTGTAATGGGTGGAGTGGCAAATGTTAGTAATGATGTTGTTACAATTTTCACCAGGTTTGTTGTTGACCACAAAGTAACAGAGGAAAATATTGCTTATATTGCCGAACAAGAACATGAAGTTGCAATGGAAATTGAATTTACTGTTACTCGAATTACAAAAATGGAAAACATCGTTACAATTTGTCGAGATTTCCAACGGGAGTATACTCTTGTAAATCCAGAGCAGTTTCGTGAAGTGTTGGGCTGGACTCCTGAAAAATGGAATCAAATCCAACAAATGCAAGAAGAATCACGTTATTCAGAACTACGTGACGCGCTATCTGATAAATTAGCAGAATATGCCGACAAACCTACTCAAAACAGCCTTAATAACTCAATAAACGTCTTAGAAAAACACATAGGCGACTTAAAAAAGAAAAATGCTAAAATGCAAGCATGGCTTGATGGTCCTCTTGCAAATAAGAACTAAAACATTAAAAAAACCCGCTAAAGCGGGCTTTTTTAATGTATGGACTATTTTGCTATGCGCAACAACATTCGCAGGGTTTTTCTGCTGTACATTGGCAAGGTTCACAAGTGCATTTCTCTGGGAATCTGCAATGTGGATTAGTGCTAAGGTCTTTTTTTTCCAAGTTGCTCACGCTCCTTTCTATTATTCTCGTGAAATGAAATATTGTTTGATGTAGGGGACGCGCCCCCGCGCGTCCCGCAAAATAGCAGAGTGGGCGGGACGCACAGGGGTGCGTCCCCTACGTAAAATGTATCATTTCGCGAGTGTAACTAAGGTAAAACCATGGTAACAATTTATTTTCCTTATTGCAAGTACGCACTTTTTTGTGATATACTACCCTAAAGTATACTATTAACTGATGGTGATATAATGAGTGGTTGCAATGAAACTAATTGCCCTGTTGTTTTAACATTGGATATGATTGGTGGAAAGTATAAAGCACTAATATTGTGGCATTTGTTGGATAAAGTCTTGCGCTTTGGAGAATTGCGTAAACTTATACCTCAAGCCACGCCAAAAATGATAACTCAACAATTAAGAGAACTGGAAGACAACAACCTTGTTGTACGTACTGTGTATCCAGTAGTACCCCCTAAAGTAGAGTATTCTCTTTCAGATTTGGGTAAAACCATTAAGCCAATTCTCTCTGAAATGTATTATTGGGGAAACAATTACGCTAAAGAGCATGGTGATGAAATTACCTGTATAATGGAAGAGCCTTCTCGTTTATAAATAATTTGGATAGGAGCTAAAAAATGCAATATAGAAAATTAGGAAATACAGGGCTAAAAGTTAGCCTTTTGGGTATGGGATGTATGCGATTGCCATTTATAGATGGTGATGGAAATAATGGTGTAGACATAGATGCGGCAATTGAACTAATCCAATATGCTGCCGATAATGGGATTAATTATTTTGATTCTGCACTTACTTATCATCAAAAAAATAGTGAAGCTATTTTGGGTGAAGCCCTAGAAAAACGCCGTTCTAAAGTGTTTTATGTAACAAAGCAACCACCTTGGGAAATGTTTGATATTCCCACAATTAGACGTAATTTAGAAAACACGCTAAAAAAGTTACGCACAGACTATTTAGATGCCTACCTCTTGCATAGGGTAATGCCTACTAACTGGGAAGAAATACAAAAACGCAAAATACTAGATGAGTTTGAAAAATTTAAACAAGAGGGGCTAATAAGGCATATTGGTTGCTCTTATCATGGGGATTTTGCCACATTTAAAAATGTAGTTGAAACTTATCCATGGGAAGTAATTTTAGCCCAGCACAATATGTTAGATGTAAAACGAGAAGTTACACTGGAAGGAATACAAATTGCAAGCAAACACGGCGTGGGTATGGCTATAATGGAACCTTTGCGAGGTGGTGGTTTAGCTCATGCACCCGCACCTGTTCGAGATGTATATGAGTCTCACCCATTCCCAGATAAAAATCAAGCAAAACGTTCCCCCGCAGAATGGGCATTTAGATATTTGGCAAATATTCCAGAAATATCAACTATTGTTAGTGGAATGAGTAATTTAGAGCAATTAAAGGCTAATATAGAGCTTTTTTCAAGGGATGATATGTTGCCAAACTCCTTAACAGATGCAGAAAAACAAACGATTACATCCGCAAGAGTTGCATATCAATCTATTGTTACAATACCATGCACATTATGTAATTATTGTATGCCGTGCCCCGCTGGTGTGAATATTCCTCATATTTTGGGAATTTACAACGACGCACACCGCTTTGAATATGTGAATCAAGCCCGCCGTTCATATATGTTTGTAAGAAATGCAAATACGGATGTTTCAAAATGTACACATTGTGGCAAATGTATAACTGATTGCCCACAGGATATAAATGTAATAGAACAATTAAAAATCGCGCATCAATACCTAGATGGTTGGGTTGAATAATCATGCCATTAATACTTCCAAAGACGGGACATTTTGAGTATGAAGAAAAACGCTCCAAGTTTTTGGGGTTTTGTACAGCAATTTCCACAGAGAAAGAAGCCCGTAATATAATAACTGAAATTCGTAACTCTCACACACGCGCAAATCATAATGTGTTTGCTTATGCTACAGTAAATGATAATATAATCAGATTCAGCGATGATGGAGAACCCAGCGGAACTGCTGGAATGCCAATATTAAACGTATTTCAAAAATCAGGGATAATTGATTATGTATGTGTGGTGACTCGTTATTTTGGTGGTACTTTGTTAGGCGCGGGTGGGCTTGTCCGCGCCTACACAAAAACTGCTAAAGGTGCAATGGATGATGCTGGACCTACAGAATTGATTATCTCTACTTTGTATCAAATAACATGTGTTTATTCTAATTTTGATAAACTAAAATATAATTTCGACAAATGGGGAATTGAAATTGTAGATATTGTTTACACAGATATTTGCACACTGACAGTGCGTGTAACCAATTCTCAAGAAACACTATTCCACTCAGGCGATTTTTATGTTATATCATGCCTGTAAACATGTTGATAATGTTTGTAGGGGACGCGCCCCCGCGCGTCCCGCACAACAATAGAGCTTAGGGGACGCGCAGGGGCGCGTCCCCTACATAAAGGAAAATACTCTGTCGACAAAAATTGCTACAATTTGAAACATGTTGCTTTTTTATCTATTTATTACGCTTAAAACCATTTCGTCAAGAAATTCCGTTGATACAAAGGGTGCAAAATGATTTAAATTCACATTAGAATCTCCTCTGTTTATCATTTCGATTACTATCTGTTCAATTACTGATGGAGACATAAATGGAAGAATTCGACGCATATCCACAGAGTTTCCTCTAACCACAATGTAATCTATCATAAGTTCATTAAGAAACCTTGTTGATACAAATGGTACCATTGCTGCAACAGGATTACCAAGTTCCCCTGTGCTTTCTAAAATATCTCTTATAGCTTGTTCAAGAAGTGCCGGAGATACAAATGGAAGAATCCTCCGCAGGCTAGAATGACCAGTTTCGAATGCATATAAAAAGAGTTCATTTATAACTTCTTGAGATAAAAATGGTAATACTTGATGTATATTATTCAAAATATCAAAAGGATCTTGAAGGTTTGATTGTGGAACAGGTGTAGGTGTTGGAGCTACAGTTTCAGTATTTGTATTTGCTACCACGTTAGTACTCTCTTCGCCAACTGGATGGAATTCTATTCTTACAGTCACATCCCACAAGTCGTCATAACTATATCTTTCCCCTATATATTGATGCGCCCCTACATAAAGATACCCATCTAGGTTTGCCTCAATTCTTCCAGATTGCATAATTACATTAACCGACCCTCTGTATGTTCTCCAATTAGTTCCACCTTGAACTTCCCAAGGAACAGGTCTAGTGCCAAAGCCTAAATGTGCATTTCTTGGAGATAGTATACTTACAAACGCATAATACCCCTCATTAATAACAAGCTCACCAATTCTAACCATTTCGCCCGCTGGAAGAAAGGGAACATTTAGTACTATATCATTTTCAATGATAAAATCCCCAAAATTTAGTATTAAATCATCTTTAATGATAACATTCCCAAAATTTCGTTCAAGTGCCGTTTCAATTTCAGGTTCTTCATATTCTTCAACTGTTTCAATTTCATCATAGTCCTCATAATTGTATATTTCATCATTACCTTGGTAAGCATTGTCATTTTCTGCATAAACCCCAATAACTGCCGCACCCATTATAAAAAACATTGTTACCATAAAAGTTAGTACTCTACCAAACTTTGAAGCCTTTTTACATTTCATAATCATATCAAGCCTTTCTTTTATTTGTTTGCTACTACTACCTAAGTTCATGGAAGTTACAGAATTATCATAACCCGCGCCATATTTAAGTGCATTAATTAGGGTATCTCCATAACTTCTGATTTCGCTTTCATTTAGATTACTAACAACTGCTTCATCACATGAAAATTCACAAGATTTGTTTATTTCCCTACTCATTAAATAAACAAGAGGGTTAAACCAATGTAGGCAATTAACAAACTGAACCAACCATTTATAGAACATGTCACCCCTTTTATAGTGGGTTAATTCATGAAGAAGAGTATTATTTAAGTCATTTTCATTTATATTTAACGTGGGTAATATAATTTTAGGGCGGAAAAATCCAATAATAAGCGGGGAAGATATTAGCCCATTTGTATAAAGTTCTACATGACTTTTTATTTTGTGTTTTTCCATTATATTGCCAAGTTTTTCTATGGCATTTATATCATCCACCCGCGAAGCACCAGACATTACATATCGTACAAAACCTTGGTAAATCGTGATTTTCCGTACAAGCAAAATCGCACCTACAGCCAACCATAATATCCACAAATTGGGCAATATTTGACTAAAAATACTATAACTATTGCTAAATGCTACAGGGTTTGCATTTGATTCATTGGGTATATCAGAAATTACAAATACTTCATTGTAAGTATGAGTATTTAATTCGCCTCCATTATTAACATCTGTGATTGTAGTTAAGTTGTTATTTTCTATTGGAGAACCCATATATGGAAAATATATTTCACTTTGATTTATTGTTACCTCATTTGTAAACATCCGTGATGTTAGCCTCTCAATCAAGTTTACATCAAAGGAAAATGGAATTAAAAGCCTAGCAACTACCACCATCCATATATAATACTGCCATTTATGGCTTAACCTTGTTTTTAGCAAAGGTTTTAACAAGAGCAAAATTGCAATTAATATTCCCCCAGAAACAGACAAAGATATTACAGTAAGCATTAAATTATTCATTTTTTTCACCCTCAAACTTCCAATAAGATTTTAGTTCATCATAATCTTTTGCAGTAAGTAAATCCCTTTCAATCAATGCAGAAACAAGCCCTTTTGTATTACCCTCAAAAATTTTGTTTAAAAGATTTTCCACTTGCTCCCCCTGATAGTGGTTTTCTTCAACAACTGACACGTAAATATTACGTCTTCCAGATTTTTTTGTGGTTAAAACGCCTTTTTCAGTTAAACGAGAAAGAAGCGTTATAATCGTGTTTTTTGTCCATGTATGCCCTTTTGTATTAAGTCCTTTAACAATGTCTGCATACATTGCACTGCCCTCGTTTGACCAAATAATTTTCATTAATTCTAACTCATAATCCGAAATACTGTGCATTTTGTCACCTCCTATTAAGATAGTTATGAAATTAATTAAAACTGACGCTATGATAACACATTGTAATCATAGCGTCAATAACCCTATCTAATATACTCATGAAACGATACATTTTCCGTAGGGGACGCACCCCTGTGCGTCCCGCATACTCTGCCATTTTGCGGGACGCGCGGGGGCGCGTCCCCTACATCAAACAATCTTTCATTTCACGAGTATAACCCATATGCAATATCTTTGGTATAAGCCTTCTGTTTGAAGAATAGAATTTTTTGTGCAGTAAACATAGTATACAGTAGGGGAAACAAGCCCTTTATGGAGGTTTTTATTATGAGTAAAAAATTTCG
>Ga0123355_10022178_pt1 | contig 10178 bp, 7 predicted proteins | sample TergutEmb28metaG_3_FD_89872 | JGI IMG/M metagenome (GOLD analysis project Ga0123355, IMG submission 89872) | Embiratermes neotenicus P1 segment gut microbial communities from Petit-Saut dam, French Guiana - Emb289 P1 | ecosystem: Host-associated > Arthropoda: Insects > Digestive system > Gut ... | reverse complement strand
GGTAGCTTACTTGACATTCTCGGCCCTCCCGGTCGTGCAGTTGAGTTTTGGACAGAAAACTCTGTACAGGCTTTCGCTTTCGTGCGTGTAGTTGAAACAGTACAAGAGGAAGATACACTAATTTCAAATGTAGAAGTTTTGAGAACCGTGTGGAGTAGAGAATACGAACTCCCCGACACAATGACTTTGGTGCAAAATAGTGGCGCCATTATGTGTTGCTCTCCATATGGCGAGATGATGCGTGAGGGTGGCGTTTTCTTGCTCCCTCTTTGGTATAATGACGGTTCAATGGATCGGTGGTGGCATGAGGGTTGGTTTAACTGGACTTACCGTGACGTGTTATTCGAGATTGATGACAACGGGCTTGTTTGGTCGCGGTCTAATCTCAGCGCATTTAACCGTTTTGACGGCAGGCACACAAGCGTACTCACAGGCGCAATCCTTGGCATTGTCAACGGAGATGAAAATATAGGGCGAGATATTGCACACACGTGGTTCGGTTATGCAGCTGACGACGGAGTGTTAGCTATTGTCACTATTATTTCTTACGAATCAACATTGCTTTTCCCAACGGGGCAAGAATTGTGGTCACTCAACTATACTATGCACGTCAATGAAATCCTCTCAATTCCAACACCATATGGCTTGCAGCGTGGTGGATGGTTTGATACGCAACAAAGATGGCGTGAAACTTGGCAGGTCAGTGAGCAGTGGTGGGAAGATTGGGTAAATAATCCGGAAATCTCTACCACTGAAACAAGTTTCTCCCAAGGAGTGCTTGAAATAGGCGGACGGTATTTGGTGTTCATCACGCCGTCATTTAGCGATTGGAGTTCGCCATTTACTTTAGATGACAGCGCAGCGAGAATTAATGCCGATGGCACAATCACGCCTATCAGTGGCGAAAGGAACATCTGGAATGTGTTTGAAGAGTTTGACGGCTACACTGTCGAACGATTAGCAGAGTTAGCGTATCTCGCTAACACATGGCATGAAAGATATTCATATTCGGCTAACTGATGGTCTGTATAGTCTAAAATTTACATTATAGATCACTATGTTAATATCCCCATTGGATACGAGAAAACCGTACCCAATGGGGATTCTTTGTGTTTTCAAACACAAACTTTTGGAAGCACTTGAAAAGGATTACCCCATTTCACTGACCACACAATCCCACGAAAAATTATGCTACTCTAAATTACATATTGATTTTATTGACATATATTTGCATTACCATTAAAATATCAACAAAGATACAGCTTCCATGTTATGAAAGAGAGACATTTTTATGAAACTAACACCAAAAGTCGAACTGGAAACTCGCATGAAGCGATTCACAAGTGCCATGGGCACTCAATATCCCGACTGGGAGTTGTGCGCAGTTGTCGGCGGGATAAATATGTTTTATCTCACCGGAACAATGTGCGATGGACTACTACTTATAAAACGCAACGACGCCGCAACACTGTGGGTGCGTCGTAGCTATGAGCGTGCTCTGATTGAATCGGAGTTTGCTGATATTCGTCCGATGAGAAGCTTTCGTGATATTGCAGATGAATTTGGGTCATTACCCGACACATTACTTCTCGATACAGCAAATGCAACACTTGAATGGCTCACATTATTCAGCAAGCGTATGCCATTTCAAAACATTTTACCAATCGACGCAATTTTGCTGAACATCAGAGCAGTAAAAAGCGAGTACGAACTCGGTTTTATGCGACATGCAGGCGCAGAAAAAGACCGCATATATAGAGAAGTATTGCCGACATTGCTACATGAAGGAATGTCAGAAGTTGAACTGGGCGCGGAATTGTTCTCAGCCTTTTTAAAGAGCGGATTCCACGGTGTGTGTCGTTTTTCGATGAAAAGTGTTGACTCAATCTTAGGACATGTAGCCTTTGGCGACAGTGTACTCTATCCGTCTGCTTTTAACGGTGCAGGTGGAATGAACGGACTTTGCCCTGCCGTTCCTGCTCTCGGTAATCATGACCGCTATTTGAAAAAGGGAGATTTGATATATCTCGACATTAACGAAGGGTTTAACGGTTATCATGTAGATAAAACGACTGTGTTTAGCTACAAAACTTCGCAAAACGAAGATACGTTCAAAGCTCACATGCACTGCTTAGAGCTTGAGCGTTTAGCTGCCTCAATGCTAAAACCCGGGGCGATACCATCAGAAATATATGTGACCATACTTGATGCCCTCAAAGACGAGTATCGTGATTACTTCATGGGTGCAAAAGGTCGAACCGTGCCATTCTTAGGACATGGCATAGGGCTGTTAATTGACGAAGTGCCTGTCATTGCAAAAAACTTCAACAATCCACTTGAAGAGAATATGACAATAGCCATCGAACCTAAAATAAGCATCGATGGCATTGGAATGGTTGGCAGTGAAAATACTTATCTCGTAACAAGCTCCGGTGGCGTTAGTTTAACAGGAGCACCAAGAGGGTTGGAAGTTGTTTGAGTCACGTAAAATCTGGGGAGGTAATAATGCAAATGCGTATACAAAAAATAAAGGATAAAATTGCAGATATATTTTTTGGCACAATCATATTTCCAATAACAATGACTTTAATAGCTGTTTTTTTCTTGGTCGCAGTTTTTCATCCGACCGTTCGCTTTATAGCACATATAATCATTCTTTTCATTTTTCATCGTCCATATTTGATGTCGGACACAACTGTTATAATTATTTCTGTAATAATTGCAGCATTAGCAAGCGTACTTTCTTTTTTCTCTTGGAAAGGATGTATTTATTATCGAAACTTAAAAGTACGTGATAAGTTGGTACGAAAAATAATTGAACTCGAGAGACCGCATATTGATTTTGATGGTGCTGACAATCGTGATGTGTTTCGAGTATATGACTCACACGGTCGCTTACAAAGAAGAAGTGTACGCAAGTTGAAAGAGCAAGTGAAACAATTGAAAGAAACGACTTAATACTGATTCCCGGAACACCCTCAAGCTCCACGAGAGTTCGAGGGTGTTTGATTGTTCTCGCTCCGAGCACGAAGTCATATAACGCTGTATAGTGACTCCGCATATGTTGGAAGTGACCGGCATTTTTTTTACAACAATAGAGTCATCCGTGGGTGGGTAGTTGGACACATCGCTGTGGTATATGACGGTGACATATGGTCAAGTAAATTTTTATCAATCAACAATAATGTTATTGGATAAAAATACGAAAATAAAAATATGACAGTGAAAAAAGATTAAGAAAGTCATCCATGAGTGACTGGGAGTAAAAAGTGTTCAATAACACATATATCGTATATTCGATGTTTACAGCATTTTTGTTGTCAAGTGTCATATATATCTATGCATCAATAGTTACATATACAGGGGACACAACATCAAAAGCACGACGTGAGTATCTGTTTTCGGTGATTCCGCTTATTTTCTCGAGCCTTTCATACGGATTAATGACAATTTCCGGTGGTGATGAGCGGCTTCGCATCTATTGGAGCATAGGCTTCGCTGCATATTTCATGTTTCTTCCGATTTGGATTCGCTTTACCACAAACATACTTGTAATAAAAAGCAAGATAATAAAGATTATTATGACTAGAGTTTTAATCATAACCAGTTTAGTGTTTGTATTGTTCTGTGTAATGTGTGCAGATGTGGAGTTTGTTCAAACGATAGCGGGGAATCAGTTTACGTACAATAACAGTATGTTGATGCGAATAACGGTAGCATACGTCATCGTGCTTAGCATAATCGTGTTCCTTTCGCATTTCTGGTGGTGGAGACAAGCAAAATTGCAACGTCACCGCAAGCAACAGAGCGTGTTTATGCTATTGACTATAATATTTGCTCCACTTGGATTTTTCGCAGATTTTTACATTCCGACATTTACGGATGTGACGATTGCACCGCTCTGTTCGGTGATTCTTATTCCTGCGGGATTGCAACTATTTATATCCATGAGAATTGACCAAACTCTCAGCATAACAGTTCAAAATGTTTCCAAATATATATTCAAAACAACGAGCTCCCCGATACTGGTACTGGGACATGACAACATAATCAACATAGAAAACAACGCAGCTAAAGGATACTTCGGTGAAAATCTCATCGGGACTGAAGTTTGTGACGTGATTAAATGTATTGATCCCATGTCCGAAATTTCTTCATACGATATAGACATCAGCGGTAAGACTGTAATGGCCCGCACGCCGTCGGGACAGCGGTTGTGTGATATGATTGTTTCTGTAGAAACTGATAAATACGGTGATGCAATTTGCAAGGTTGTAATACTTAGAGATATAACGGAAAACGTTGAGCTCATAAGAAGCCTGCGCAAAACTTCAGAAAAACTTGAAGAAGCCCTTGTGCAGGCAAGAGCTGCAAGCAAAGCAAAGAGTGACTTCTTGTCAAACATGAGCCACGAAATGCGAACACCCCTAAACGCCGTGATAGGGATGGCTACAATAGGTAAAGCAAATGATGATTTGAGCAGCAAACATCTGGCATTAGGCAGAATCGCTGATGCTTCATCCCATCTGCTGGGTGTGATAAATGATGTGCTTGACATGGCGAAAATAGAGGCAGATAAGCTGGAATTGACGTTAGCACCATTTCGCTTTAGTAGTATGATAAACAAGATGTTGTCAATTGCCGGTTTTCGTGTTGATGAAAAGAAACAGCTTTTATCAATTTATATTGATGAAAAGATACCTGAAGTTATCATAGGGGACGAACAGCGACTCACACAGGTAGTGACGAATATATTGACTAATGCAATCAAATTCACCCCGGATGAAGGCTCAATCCGAGTTGATGCCATTCTTGAAGATGAAACAGAGGACTATTGCACCTTACGTATAGAGGTGACGGATACAGGGATAGGCATTTCTCCGGAGCAACAAAGCAAAGTATTTGAAGCCTTTGAGCAGGTTGACGGAGGTATCAGCCGTGACTACGGAGGCACAGGCTTGGGTCTGGTAATATGTAAGCGCATAATTGAGCTAATGGGCGGAAAAATATGGATAGAGTCAGAAGTAGGTGAAGGGGCTCGATTTATATTCACGGCAAATGTTTTACGTGGCAGTATAGAGGAAATTTCTTCAGAGTTCGTAGAGGGTTTTGTGAATAGCGCATCACTTTTTGGTGAAAGAGAAAATTTTGTCGGGAAGCGACTTCTTATTGTAGAAGATATTGAACTCAATAGAGAGATAGTGATTGCAATGCTGGAAAATACCGGGATTATCATAGATTATGCAGAGAATGGAAAGAAAGCACTTGACAAAATTGCCGAGTTTGATGGGGAATATGATATAGTGTTCATGGATATGCAGATGCCTCAAATGGATGGGCTTGAAGCAACACGACGTATTCGCGCACTTGGCACGGAATATACGAGCAATCTTCCGATTGTTGCCATGACCGCAAATGTGTTCAGTGATGATATCGATGCATGTCTGAGAGCGGGCATGAATGAGCACTTAGGAAAGCCTTTGGAATTTGATAAAATTATGGAAGTGCTACGTGAACACTTGAAATAAGTTTCGGCCCGGACCGCTTACTCTTGTTATGAAAAAGGACAAAGGAACCGTCCCCTCGTCCCCCCACTTGTCGCAAAATTTGCGACAACTCAATAATATCACCTCAAATAGCTTCGTATTGCTTCTTCAACGGTGGAATTTAGTGTTTTGCCGCTTGACGCTGAATAAACAGCAAGCTCTCTGTGCAGTGCCGGAGCAATGCGCACATTAAATGTGCCCTTGTATGCTTTTTCGGGTTCTTTTCCCAACTGTTTACACGTTTCAATGTACTCATCTACCGCATCTTGAAAGTCTTTGCGGAGAGATTTTACATTGTCCCCCTCATAAGTAATTCGGTCATTTATGCCAATTATCCTGCCAAAAAAAACACTGTCCTCATCAGAAAATTCGACACTTCCATAAAAGCCCTTGTAACTCATAGCGTTGTTCATTACATCAACCCCTCCTGCTTTAATTCATCGATCAACTCTTTTATTTGATAAGCAAGCAGCTCTTTTCGCGGGTGTGGTTTATGCATCCGGAAAACCTTTTTGCCTCTTACAAATCCAACACGAGAACCACTTGTTTTGCCTGCATTTGACAACGTGTAACCAAGCAACTCTAAGAGCTTTTTTGCTTCATTAAATTCAAAATCTTTAGGCATAGAGATTAGTCGTTTTAATAGCTTTTCTTTTTTGCTCATTATTTCACCTCTCTATGTCACAGTATAACACACACAGCGCACATTTGCAACTGTATTTTAGTTGCAAATGTGCGCTGACTTACCTACGACATTCTTAGGTCAACTAGATAACCCCGTCGCTAGTATAAAGGACAAAGGAACCGTCCCCTCGTCCCTCTCGTTCCTTTACTAGCTTTCGTCTACGCTTGCGATTTTTCCGTCAGAGATCTGCAACACTACATCAGCGTGCTCTGCCACGGTCAAATCGTGGGTCGCAACGATTACACATACATTTTCGGAAACTACCAGTTCTTTAAGCAACTCAATAATGTTCATACTGTTTTCCGTATCGAGATTACCGGTGGGTTCATCAGCTAAAATAACCTCCGTTTTAGATGCCAGCGCTCTTGCTATTGCCACACGCTGCTGTTCTCCGCCTGATAACATGGATGGTAGTCGATTGTACTTTTCGGTATCAATACCCACGCTTTTTAGTTTTTCTATGGCTATTGCAGTGGCTTCATCTCTTGGAACACCACGATAGGTTAGAGGAAATGTGACATTTTCTATAGCGGTGAGTAGAGGCAATAGATTAAGGCTTTGGTAAATGACAGACACATGCTCTAATCGAAATTTGTCACGGTCGATGCACTTCGTGTCTGCATTATCAAAAGTCACAACACCCTCTGTTGGAATATCCAGCCCACCGATTAGCGACAGCATTGTAGTTTTACCACTACCGCTTCTGCCTACCACTGCATAGAATTTCCCCTGCATAAACTCAAAGCTCACACCATCCAAAGCACGAACAGATTGATGTTTGTTCTTATACGTATACTTCACGTCGTTTAGTTTCAATGATTTCATTTACGATTACTCCTTATCCCTGAGTATTTTTAGTACATTCGCGCCTGTTGCTTTTTGTACAGATAGTGCCGCACCTAAAGCGTAACATGCTGTGAATAAAAGAGGTATTGTCCACAAAGCATCTCCCGAAATTGCCCAAAACACCAAATAGCCTACGACGGCTCCTGCAGCGCACAAAACTACTTGCTCTGCCAAAGCTCCCCAAAACACATCTCGTTTATTTATACCAACGCTTCGCATAATAGCAAACTCAGGTTTTCTCCTCCGGGTCAATAAGAAACTTGCAATAAAGCCTATAAGCACCGAAATCAGATAGATGAACGGCGATGCTATACTAATCAATTGAATGTTCTGCCTAAGTCTATGGGTAACATCATTGTATATGCTGTCAAAAACTGTAAGGGAGTGTGGTAATGCAGTGCCGGCATCTCCGCCTCTTGCAAAATGCCCCTGTGCAGCAATCGAAAACTCTCCGATCTGAGTGTTGTCTGACATCAATGCTTTCATGACATCAGAGTACGTTGGATTGCCATCAGAAGCCATCCCAAGATTTGCCACTGTCCAAAATGGTGCATAGATATTTCTTCCTGCACCATGAGAAATTCCTACAACAATTAGCTCTGTTTCGACAATTGGGTGTACTATAAACGGGTTCGAAAAATCGACGGCTCGGGATTGTACGCTTATTGCTATGACGGGATTGTCAGGGTCAAGCATGTTGAATATATCCGAGTTTACAACACCGACAAACTCTTCTGTACGAAGGATATTTTCGTCATAGCCATCAAAAAAGTCAAAAAAGACACCGGATTGCAAATCAAGCCGTCTGTCAGCTTCGATAGATGTGATGCCGACTAATTGTCCAACGATATCTTCATCCGTAATGTTCAAAGACCGTTTCAACTCCACATCTTTAAGAAAATGCGTTAAAGTAGGGTCGACTTCCGGATTAGTGAACATTTCGATAAAGTGATTATCTATATTTAAGTATTCAGTTTCTGATGTGACAGGATTAGATAACTCTACTCGCACTTCAAAATTTTCGATTACATATTCAAGATCATTTGTTAGCTGTGTTCCGATACTGCCCATTATGCTAATCAGCATAACGAGAACTAGCGCCAGGAGTGGCACTACCAGGCTTTTGAATTTTTCACGTGAGATACGTTTGAGGAAAGTAAACAGGATAAATGTCATTATCAGTCAACCTCCCTTAACCCACGAATACCGTTTTTTGCAATGGCTTGAGATATTCCGGCAGTCGACAAAAGCAATGTCGTAATCGAAACCATAATTCCCAGAGGCACAGCCCATGGATTCGGGAAGAGGGTGAGTTCCTGAGCCACACCTTCTTCTACGATCGCAGCGTTAGTGAAATACGAATGATCCATCTCGGCTCCATGCATTGCTGTTTCCACGGCATAAGTAAGAATTTGCTCATAAAATGCAGACGAAGCTACAAATGCAATAGCCTGTGCAACCACTATGATAATCAAGCATTGAACAAACACCCAGCGGAAGCGACTGTTTTTACTAACACCCATGCCATATAGTAGTCCGGCTTCTTTTTTCTTTCTAAGGGCAAAAAACAAGCAAAATACAATAACGGCAATAAGCCATCCTGCAAGACACAAGATGAAAATGAGATTTCCACCAAGCAGCAAATTATCAAGAGCTGCTCTGACTACGGAGTACCCTTGGTCATAAATTCTGAAAAAGTTACCATATCCGGGAATCAAAGCGTTGATGGCTTCCCGGAATTCTTCATTTTGACCGTTAGGAACGATGATGGCATTAAGTAACGGGCTGCTCGCACGGTCATCCTCCCACCATAGGATATCATCAACATCTCGACTAAAGCCCTCGAATGAATTGTCTGGGATAAATATTGTATTTAAAGGAATTGAGTGAGAATCTTCTCGTATTGCTTGTGGAGAGTGGAAAGTGCCGATGATTTCAAACTCAATAGGTTCGGCTGTGAGCATACCGGATATATAACCGCCCGGTTGCCATGAGCGAAATGTAAAGTCAGGTGCTCCCCAAGCATCGATGATAAACGAATTATAATGCCCCTCGAAAATATTGAGAGTTATGATATCCCCAACTGACAAGTCATTTCTGTATGCCAACGACTGCGACATTATTGCAACTCTCGCACCTACTTCGTATTCCTCTCTGGTAAATCTGCGACCTGAAAAGATGTTTGCACGGTGCTGGTTAAAATGAAACATACTATTGAGGTCATCTGTCGTGATGATGTTAAGGCGATTTATGTCTCTTTCTATCCCGGCGATTGCTGCTTCAATGTCAGCGCCTATAGCAGAATGTAGCGCTTCTTCATAGCTCATATCTCCGAGCCTAAACACCAAATCATCTGCTTCTCTTTCACTGCGAAATGCAACTACATCAATTGGAAAATCATCTGCAGTCAGATTGTGATTAAATAGCTGCATCTGTCTCCAAGTGTTTCTAGGCAAGTCATAATGGGATAATATAGTGTCAATAACATCTACGGGCACAGTTCCAAAATCAAGTCCTGGACCAAAGTCTCCAAGAAAATCAGGTTCCATACCTGTCCAAATAAATGGCATCTGGTCAAAAAAACCAATATCGTATGAGGTAAAAATCTTCCAACTGCCTTGGTTGTACATGCCATATATTAAATATCGTCCGCCATCTTCAAAAAAGAATCCTCCACTTGCATCTTGAATACCTACACGCATATATACCATTCTCGGTACCGGAATGTCCGGGTGAAGTGAAATTACTTCCTCAACTAAGAAATCGAAATATACATGGGCAATCATGAAAGAGTTCTCCTCGCCCGTGGTAGAGTCAATGCGAGTATGTTCAAAACCGCTGACCTCTTCTGTGTTGACAACTTGCACTACGAAAGCTGCCGAGCCACCTGCGTTGCCGGGGCGTGGAAAAGGAAAATCACGTTCAAAAAAATAAAACGGACTGATGTCCGGTGAATACGCACCAAAATAGTGCCGTGAATCCATATCTACTACGTCTGATCTGTATACTACGTTTTCAATTTCGTTCAGTATTTCATCGACCATATAATCGACAACGATATATCTAAACCGTGGCCCATACCAAACATGATCAGGAGTTAT
>Ga0123355_10022177_pt1 | contig 10178 bp, 7 predicted proteins | sample TergutEmb28metaG_3_FD_89872 | JGI IMG/M metagenome (GOLD analysis project Ga0123355, IMG submission 89872) | Embiratermes neotenicus P1 segment gut microbial communities from Petit-Saut dam, French Guiana - Emb289 P1 | ecosystem: Host-associated > Arthropoda: Insects > Digestive system > Gut ... | reverse complement strand
CCGACTACACCATAGCCCCATGGTTCCTTGCAAGGGTAGAAGAAATTGTAAACTGGGCACTTATTGACAACGATATGTATGTCATTATCAATGCCCATCACGACCCATGGCTGTATCAAGTAAACAGCTATGAGTGGGATTCCCCCACTTTAGTAGCAAATAGAGCAAAAGTCGAAAGAATTTGGACGCAGATAGCAGAGCATTTTAGAGACTATGGCGATAAACTCATATTGTGTACCATGAATGAGCCGGGCAACTGGGAAAACTGGGGTGGCAGCCCACGTGGCTTTGATAACGTCAACCGCTACAACCAGCTGATCGTAGACGCCATAAGGTCAACAGGCGGAAATAACGAAGTACGCTTCATTATGACCCCAACCTATGCCGGCGCTACGTCTAACGCCCATATAGATGCTTTTGTGGTACCTCAAAATCTTGCCAGAACACAGCAGGATCCGAATATTATCGGCTCTTTACATTCCTATGCACCTACAGCATTTGCTGCGGGATGGGCTGGTTTGCCAGGGTCTGGCAATTTGACCCGTACGATGACACAGGCACATCGTAACGATTTGAATGCTGTGCGCAACGCATTTACTAGATTTACAAACCATACCGGCATCCCTGCTATACTCAGTGAATTTGGCACCATCAATAAAACCGATGACACAACCGGACGCACTGGTAATATAGGCACCTTCAGTATTGATAACGGAGTCATAACAGGGAATGGACAAAGGGCAGAACACGCCGCTATTATGGTGCAAAACAAGCAAAGCATCCCTGTCAATGCTTCTATAGGCCGTCCGGGTAATACCTACAGCACCATTGGCATATGGTGGGATAACTATATGTTCTACGACAATGCCAATAACGAGCCTTTTGGTATCTTTGACCGTACCAATGCGGTCGCATGGTTTCCAGAAATTGTGGATGCCATGATGCAAGTTGCATATGGCCCCGGCGGATTTACACCTTCTGATCGGATAGATATCGCTGCGATCGGATTATCCGCACCGAGTTATGGTAGGGTACCACCTGCAACCATAATGGAAACAGCTCAGTTTACCGGTACGGTAGAATGGTCTCCGGCAGCTCCGACATTTACAACCAATACAACATATACTGCTACGATCACTTTAACACCTAAAGATGGATATACCCTTACAGGCGTGCCGGCCGGTTTCTTTACAGTGCTGGGTGCTGCAAATGTTACCAATGCAGCAAATAGTGGTGTAATAACCGTAACCTTCAATCCAATAGGGCAAATGCGTGATATACCTGCTACAGAATTTGTGAGAGACATCAGACTTGGCCTGAATTTAGGTAATACTTTGGATGCTTACACCGGTGGTAATGCTAACCCTGAAACCGCCTGGGTAAGTGTAGTTACTACACAGGCAACGATACAAGGTATTGCGGATGCTGGATTTAATACATTACGTATACCAATTACTTGGTCGGGGGCAACAGGCGTTAACAGCCCACACCGCCGTGTAGGCCCTGCGCCGAACTTCACCGTCCGTCCCGAATTCCTTGACCGGGTACAAGAAATTGTAGACTGGGCCTTGGATGAGGATTTATATGTAATAATCAATACCCATCACGATGACTGGAATTATAGGATGGGAGATGATTTTCCTGGTGATAAAGATCTGGCGGCGGCCCTTTGGACTCAGATTGCTACCAGATTTATGAACTACTGCGACAGGCTGATCTTTGAAACAATGAACGAGCCTGAGGATTCTAACCGCTGGTGGAGCGGTAACCCCGCTGGTTGGGAAGATGTAAATGTTTTTAACCAATTGATAGTGGATGCCATAAGGGCAACAGGTGGTAACAACGCTCAACGATTTATTATGGTAAAAACACACTCCGCAGGCACTTCTGCCGATCACTTTGGCACATTCAGGCTTCCGGTTGATCCGGCTGGCCCGGACAGGCTGATCGTTGGTGTACACTCCTATGCGCCTACACCGTTTTCATTCCCATATTCAGGGCCTTCCACAAACTGGAGCTCCATTGGCTCTACATGCAGGCACATACATATGGATGATGAAGATTTAGGCATGATGGATAATTTATTTGACATCCTCTATGCTCGATTTATCAGTCAGGGATATCCTGTGATAATCAGCGAATTTGGCTCTGTCAGTAAATGGCTTGACCCGGCTGACCGGCGCTGGGATGCGACCAATACCACAGAAAGGGTCAGGCACGCCGACTACATCGTGCGTGGCCTAAGAATGCTTGGCATACCGGTGATATATTGGGATAATAATATGCCGGCCCAGGCCAGCAACGAGCCTTTCCATCTTTTTAACAGGGCATCAGCCACCATCGCTTTCCCAGAGCTCATGCAGGCTATGATTGATGTGGCATACTTCGATACCGTCTTCCAAGCAGCGGTTGTATATAACAGAGCGGCTGAAAAGTGGCAGATCAGGGCAGTCCTCAAAAATGACGGAAGCAATGGCGAAGTGTTTTCCGGCACTATTAATGTCCTTTCTCCGGCAGGTATTGTCACAAATAGCAGTATAAGCTACAGCAATTTAAGACCGGGTGAAACGTTAGTCCGCTATTTCGATATTAATCCAAACTTTAATTTTACCAGCGTCACCGAGTTGATTGACCTTAACTACACCGCACATGATTCTACATTGGATGTTAGCTCTCATGGCATAAGGCCATTTACAGTCAGGTTTAATTATGTTACTGCCAATTTTGTTGCAAATCCTATTACTATAGATGGTGACCTGAATAAATATCCTTGGACCGATATAACAAATGTAATAAACATAAGCGACGGTCTTACAGAAGTTTCTAGTGGTGTTTATGGCCCAGCTTCGGCACTTGATCCTAATGATTTAAGTGCTACAGCTAAGTTGGCGTGGGATAGTGATTACATGTACATCGCTGTTGAGGTTACAGACGATGTGCATTTCAATCCGCATACCGGCGCAAATATTTTAAATGGCGATAGCTTACGTATTATTTTAGGAAGACCGGATGGACGCAGGATGGATCCTTATGGCTATAATCGTCCACTTGATCCTGGTAGTGCAAGTATGGGATTTGCTCTTACCGACAGTGGGGTAGAAATGTGGAGCTGGGTAAATACACCTTTGTGGGCCAGAAATACTCCGGCAGCGATACCTCCTCAGTATGCAAGGGCAGCTATTGTAAGAGATGATGCAGCAGGAAAGACCTACTACGAAATAGCTATCAGATGGGATTACCTGTATATGGAGGCCGGCTTTGACAGTAGAAATGATATAAGGACCGATGCTTTTGCAAGGATATCTCTGTCTGTAAACGATTTTGACAATGCCCTGGACCCGGGTAAGTTTATTGAGTACGGTGAGGGTATTAATGTTGGTGTAAGAAACACCGGCAGACTTAACTTGCTTTTAACAGGAGCAGTCCCTGAGCCAGAATATGCTGTTAATTTTACAGCTGGTGCAAATGGTACCATAAGAGCAAGGGTAGCTGGAAGTGATATCAGCTCCGGCGATCAGTTTCCTGTTGGAGCATCTGTGGTCTTTGTAGCTAACCCGGCAAGTGGATACCGTGTAGCACTTTGGATCGTTAATGGCAATCCCGTTACAGGTGCAGAAGCAAGTGCTAATTCCATTACACGCCCGGTAGTTGCTGGTGGACTAACTGTTGCAGTTACTTTTGAGCCAATCCCGTCTTCTGATCCAGACCCGGAAAGGCCAAGTACTGGCAGGCGGTCTCGCAGTTTATTCCCATCGGCCGTTCGAAGAGATAATCAGCCCGTAGATGTACCCAGTCTTCTAGCAGCCATAAGCGTAAGTACTGTGCGAATTACCCAAGAGGGTCAAGCTAGTGAAGATACAATAAGTTTCGATGTCGTATTTTATAATATACCAGATGGCGTCTATCGCATTGGCATAGAAGGACTTCCAGCAGGTACAATTGCCCCAGAATATCTTGAAGCAATCAACGGCTTCGCCGTACTTGACCTTATGGGAATAGAAGACCTTGCGCCTGGTGACTATACATTTACATTAATCCTCTACGATGTAGATGGCAGTGTAATAGCAACCGATACTTTTACGTTCACAGTTTCCGAAGAAATCCAAGAGACAATCATACGATTTGTTATTGACGACCCAGCCTACACCAACAACGGAGTACCGGGCATGACAGTAGATGGGATAGCCCCATTTATTGATCCGGTGTATAACCGCACTATGGTTCCGCTGCGTACGGCAGCAGAAGCTTTGGGCGCAACGGTTGCCTGGATAGAAGAAACGCGCACGGTAGTCATAGTGAGAGGCACTACAACCATATCGCTTCAGGTGGATATAGCACTGCCACCAGATATTCACGGTGCAAGTATGGGCAGTCCTATGATCGTACAAGATCGTACCTTCGTACCTATCGCATATGTATCTCTTATGTTAGGTGCAGATGTAAGATGGGATAATGAAGCACGTGCTGTATATATAACAGATAGGAGATAATCGTATATTTTGAAATAATGGAATTTTAGCCTCAATATAAAAGTCCGGCAGGTATGGAGAAAACATGCCTGGCGGACTTTTTTGTGCTAATATTATAAATAGAGATTGGAGGAAAACAATGAGCTTAAATCATGAGATCAAAGCCTTGCTAAAGCAAAAAGGCTGCAACATAGTAGGCTTTGCTGACTTGCGAAGCATATCCAAAGAAGCCCGGCAAAATTTCAATTGCGGCATTGTTATCGCACTGCCCTATACCAAAGCGGCAATGCAGGAACATAAAAACGGTACACCACAACGTTATTACGCTGAACTTAAGGACATCAACAACCGCTTGCAGGATTTAGCGATACAAACCGCTCGTTTTCTCACCAAAAAAGGATATAAAGCCCTTGCAAAAGGGATTTCAACGGTGGTTTCAGACGAGGATTTCCGCTCTGCTTTGCCCCACAAAACAGTAGCAACGCTGGCGGGCATGGGGTGGATTGGCAAAAATGCGGCATTGATAACCGGTGAAGCAGGCTCAGCATTGCGCATAATCGTCGTCCTGACCAATGCGCCGCTGGAGTGCGGCACGCCAGTGACGAAATCCATGTGTCCTCCAAACTGTACAGTCTGTATCAGTATATGTCCCGGGCAAGCCCCCAAAGAGGGACTGTGGGAAAGCAGTGTTGACCGTGATACCTTCTATGATGCACATGCTTGTTTTGCCGCCGCCAGAATATTTGCAAAAGAAAAATTGAATATAGAAGAAACAGTATGCGGGTGCTGTATTTCACATTGCCCATTCACCATGAAAGGGCTTGGATACAAATAAAAATCGGTTTTGTCAGAAATAACAAAACCGATAAAGTAACATTTTTAATAAGCCCCAACCCGCTTAACATTAGCCACAATATCCTTAAAATCCGTAAGGCTTACTGCATTGGGTATGGAGTGGTCGGAAGAAAATATATATCCGCCATTTTCCTTCAACACGGGCAGCACCCGCTCAATCTCTGCTTTGATTTCATCCGACTTATCCCATAATACAGCATTAATACCACCGTTGAGCACTAATTTATCCCCGTATGTCTTTTTCAAATGAATCGGCTCCATGCCAGCCTTTACTTCCAAAGGATTAAGCATTGTCAAGCCACACTCAATCAAATCCGGCACAAAAGGCTCCATCAGTCCGCAGGAATGCAGGCGGGACGCTATGCCACGGTTTGTTGCCCATTCGATGGCTTTTTTATGGGCAGGCTTCAGCAATTCCCGGTATGTATTAAGGGAAAAGAACTGGCTTTGCTTGTATCCCATATCGTCGTAAAACAAAATACCGTCAAAACGGTAGCCTGCATCCCACACCTGATCAAACAGGGCGATATTTGTGTCAACCATGGTATTGAACATATCTGCCGCCCACTCAGGTTCTTCCATCATGGCGATAAGCAGGGTTTCTGTACCCACCATCCATGAATGTGTCACATCAAAGCCAAACCAGAAAAGTGCCTCTATCCAGCGTCCTTCGGAATGCCACAGGGGCATATATTTTTTTAGATAATCCCACTGGATTCGCTCAGCCTCGTGGCCAATACGAGCCTTAGCCTCAGCCCATTTTTGCGAGTCGGATATTTTGAAATCCAAAAACTCCGGTGTGGTATCTTCGCCTTTAAGATACTTGATTGTAGCACCATAATTGGTCTCCAAAACAAAGAAGGTATCGGTATCTTCAATGGTCCGCTGTTCGTAATTAGGGGATGGGTTGACCATGATGGCTTCAAACTTATCTACATCAAAATAATCCCGCCAGTCTGCATCCTGAGGCATACCCTCACGCTTCCAGCGGCTGATAGTGCCCTGCCAGGGGCTGTCTGTAATGGGGACACGGTCGGCCTCCTTGCGGGCGATCATACGATTTACACGTTCTTTAGTGGTCATGGGTTATCATTCCTTTCGTTGATTTTGGTGGTAGTTTGTTTTGATTATAAACGAAAGGGGGTGGGGTAACAATAGTTCAAAAAATTAAAAAGATGATATCTTGACAAAAGATGGGAAAAAACTATAATGAACATATTGCAAAGTGTAATGAGTAAATTGTAAATTATATTGAGAATTTTGTATGAATGAAAGAGATGTGCTATGTTTAAAAGGATATTAGTTTCTCAGCTTGTAAACAGGTTGAACGAACAGCGAAGGTTTATTCAAATTGTAGTTGGCCCAAGACAAACAGGAAAGACAACTGCTGTATTGCAGGCTATTAAAACATTAAACTTACCTACACACTTTGTTAGTGCTGACGATCCAAATTTTGTTTCAACTGAATGGCTACGCAATGAGTGGGAGCAGGCTCGGAATCTTACAAAAAATGGTGAGGCCATACTCATTATTGATGAAATCCAAAAGGTAAGTAAATGGTCTTCTGTTGTAAAGTTGCTTTGGGATGAAGATACTCGATTACTTTCAAATCTAAAAGTAATTCTAACAGGATCATCTTCTCTTTTGCTGCAAAAGGGCCTTGTAGAATCCTTAATGGGTAGATTTGAGATGTTGTATTCCCCTCATTGGAATTATGCAGAGTGTAAAGATGCATTTGGATATAGCTTGGAAGATTTTTTGTTTTTTGGCGGATATCCTGGTGCTGCGTCGCTCATTAAAGATGAAAATCGTTGGGCAAGGTATATTGGAGCATCTATTGTAGAACCAACCATCTCACAAGATATTCTCATGATGGAAGAAGTACGCAGGCCTGCTCTTTTGCGTTCGCTTTTTATGCTTGGGGCTGGGTATAGTGCGCAAGAATTGTCATACACAAAAATGCTTGGACAGTTGCAAGACTCAGGTAATACGGTAACTTTGGCGCACTATCTTGAGCTTCTTGGTAAAGCGAATATGCTTACGGGGTTGCAAAACTATTCGGGTAGCCAAATACGCACTAAAAAGAGCTCTCCAAGACTTATGGTGTATGATACTTCGCTCATGACATATGCTGATGGGGCGAATAGGAGGCGATTACTGGATAACGCAACGGATAGGGGACGGCTGGTGGAGAGTGCGGTGGGTGCTTATTTGTTAGCTAGAGGTAAAGAAGAAGGCTTTGAGGTTTATTGGTGGCGTGAGCGCAGTAATGAAGTTGATTTTGTTATAAAGAGGGGAACCCAGCTGACCGCTATTGAGGTAAAGAGTGGCAGGGTTAAAAATGTGGGCGGGAGCCTTGTTTTTAAACAGAAGTATCCGGAGGCGCTTTCGCTGGTGGTTGGTAGTGCTAATCTTGGATTAGAGGCGTTTTTGTTGGGGGAGAAGGAATTGTTTTTGTAGAAGTGTAATAGTTAAAATCGTTGGAGGGGTGAAACGATTGCGAAATGAGATTATGCAAAACACTATAATTAAGATCATCAGGCTTATATTCCTTCTTATAATTGTTATACTGGCTTATGGCATATTTTTTGTTATGACAGGAATAAGGAGTTTATTAAGTGACGATTCATTTTATTTTGCTGTTAACTATGGAGTGTATCAGTTTAGGCTTGCAGAATCATTAGCAACAGTTTTAGCATTTATTATAGCAACATGGATTATACTATCTTACATTATTTCATATGATAAACTTGTGAAGCGTTATTTCCAATTTCACGTACCGATATTGATATCTGAGAATTTGAATAGACCATTAGACTTAGAAAAGCTAAAAGCCATAATAGATAGAGACTTGGATCCACAAAATAACAGCAAGTTGTGCATATTTTTCCAAGAAATAATTGATGCACTGTTACCTATAGTTATTCTATTAATTATTGCATTGGCTTTAGATGTGTTGGTTAATTTTAGTATGTTGAGAGCTGATATTTTTACAGTAGTAGTTTTTATGTTTTGGCTCCTCCTTTATGTGGGATTGTATATCCTGGATATAAGCGAATACCTTTTTGGTTTTTCATTTCATACCGGTCTCTACATTTCATTAGTATTACTATACATAAGTTCACTGATAGTAACAAATGTAGATATGACTAATCTTTATCAATTATATGTCCCATTTGAATCATATTATTTGAATTCAGCTATACAAGATGAGCTAGGACGTCTTGCATATAAATATGCTGATTTGCTTATGCAATGGAGCTTAATACAAGGTGTTGTGTTTTGCTATCTTGATAGAAAAATGCCTAAAAAGGAAAAAAGCAGAAAGGTAAAAGAGTTTGAAATACAGTTTGAGAAGGGATTAAAAGAATCGTATGATGAAGTTGAAGTAATGATTAAAAAGGGTCAGATAATGAGCGCTTGTCCAATTGAATCATATCCTAATAAGTTAACGCATAGATTACATAATTTAGATATTTGGTGGGTTCGTGTTTGTTTTCTTGCTTTGTCTTCTTGTGTTGCGATTATTTTTCAAATTGGTATAAGTAATTATTTTACTGTGGGAGATGTAGTTGTCTTTTCAGCAGTGCAAATAGTGGCCTTCTTAACTCTATTGTGTTTGTTTAAATATAAAAAAGTGATGAGAGGAAAAATTTTCTTTTTATTGAGATGGATAATTTCCTTTGCATATGGCCTATGGATTTTAGCTATGCTTATTTTTCTGTTTGAGAGTATTGATATTTTTGGCTTGTTAGAATTTTTTGTATTTTTATATCATATTTTCGGCAGTTTCGCTGCTTGTATTGTAGCTATATTTTTGTTAAAGAGTGAGAAGAACAAACTAATATAAAATAAGTATTACTTGATAATCCAGAGGTGTACTCCCGTGTAGAACTGAAAAGAGGTTCGTGCTATGTCAAATCTAAAACGCCTAATAATCAAATCAATCACTTGGCTCCTAACAATAACCATCACAATGCTCCTCCTAACCATAACCCTCTACCACCTAAACTTCGGCCTTCGAGTACCCACACACCCCACCTCCATCCAACTCCCATATCGTCAAACCACCTTCCTCTCCAACCAAAACCAACTAACCGCCTACATCTTCGGCGAAGAAAATACCCAAGGCCTCATCGTAATATCCCACGGCCTCGGCGGAGGCGGCCTCAGCTACATAAGAGAAATCACATACTTCGTAAACAACGGCTGGCGTGTCTTTGCCTTTGACAAAACCGGAAGCCACAACAGCGAAGGCAGCGGTACAAGAGGCCTGCCCCAATCTGCCATCGACCTGGGCGCAGCACTCAACTACATCGAAAGCCAAAACTGGGGGCTTCCCATCATGCTATATGGCCACAGCTGGGGCGGATTTGCCGTTACTGCTGTATTAAATTTTGACCATGACATCCGTGCAGTGGCAAGCATCGCCGGATATGCAGAACCGTTGACGATGTTGCAAGAAGGGGCCAGAGCTATGATTGGCCCTGCTGGAAATCTTTTTACGCCATTCCTATGGGCGTATCAGCGAGTACTTTTTGGGAGCTATGCAACTCTTTCTGCTATCGATGGGATAAACAGTACGGATATGCCTGTCAAGATAATCCATGGCAGGGCAGACAATGTGGTATCGTATGATGGGGCAGGGATAATTGCGCATAGAGATCGGATAAGCAATGCGAATGTATTGTTTGTGTCCAGATATTATCCTAATCGCAGCGGCCATAATGATCTTACGCTTGATCCTTTGCTTATGGCTGAGATCAATGCATTTTTTATGCGGTATTTGTAGTGCTCTTTCATTGCAGCACATAAAAATCCCCCGCCTTACTATCCAATTCCCCCTGCTTAGCT
>Ga0123355_10022176_pt1 | contig 10178 bp, 8 predicted proteins | sample TergutEmb28metaG_3_FD_89872 | JGI IMG/M metagenome (GOLD analysis project Ga0123355, IMG submission 89872) | Embiratermes neotenicus P1 segment gut microbial communities from Petit-Saut dam, French Guiana - Emb289 P1 | ecosystem: Host-associated > Arthropoda: Insects > Digestive system > Gut ... | reverse complement strand
TTTTTGCCCGATAACTGCGTCGGCAAAAAGCCTTACGCACCTATGGGTGCGCGCGGTTTTTGCCTCCTTGTTCTCGGACAAAAATCCTGCGCAATATTGCAACTTTATTTCCTTACGTTCCCTTAACTTATTTCTTCTCATCTTGGTTGAGCGTCAGGACAGGCTGTGATATTATTTTATTTCCCTATTGATACATTCTGCGGAAAGGAACCAGCTAAAGATGAAAAAAAAGTTAATAAAAGCCATTTTTTATCTACTATTGACTATTACAATCCTATTGCCTAACGGCGACACAGCCAATGCTTATTCTTTTAGAGTGTACCCCACTCATATACGGATTGGGCTGTTGGAATTTTTTAATAATCGCCCTTCAATTACAATTGGCAATGTCTCTATTAGTTATGGAAATATTCAGGAGCAGACAGTTCAAGGCAAGTTGCATTCTTCTAGTGGATTTACTGTACAGCCTCATGGTACACAAGGAATCAGGCTTGTGGCGAGTGGGCAAACTGTGGCTGTTTTTGACCATTCTCCACAATTCTCAGATTACTATGGTGGATTTATGGTACTAGGAAATGCAAGTTTCCGTGGTGCGATTGAGTTTGTTAGAAGTGGTTCAAATATAACTGCCGTTAATGTGATTTCGATTGAAGAGTATCTTTTTAGCGTGGTGCCTTCTGAAATGCCTCCAAGCTGGAGTGCGGAAGCACTTAAAGCACAAGCTGTAGCCGCACGTACATATGCACTTTTCCATATGGGTAATAGCACACACAATGCACAAGGGTTTGACCTATGCGATTTAGTGCATTGTCAGCGTTATCGCGGAACAGTAAATGAAGCGGCCTCCTCAACTGCCGCTGTAATGGCCACTGCTGGAAGAATCGCACTTTTTGATGGACAAGTTATTAATGCGGTGTATTTTGCAAGTAGCGGGGGAATGACCGAGAACTCTGAAAATGTATGGGCGCAAGCACTTCCATATTTGCGCAGTGTTAATGACCCATTTGAACATGAAACGCCTTTATGGACACGTACATTTACTCTGTCTGAAATTAATACTTTGCTTTCGCGTAATAACCGTTCTATTGGCACAGCTACCAATATATACGTAGGTGGAAATCACCCTTCAGGAAGGGTTGAATCGTTAGTAATTCAAGGGACAACAGGGCAGATTACACTAACAAGAGAAGAAATTCGCACATTTTTTGCTCCTTCTTCAGGAGGCGTGTTGCCTAGCAGGATGTTTGTAATTGAATCAACTTCCCCTGTATATGTAACAGTATTTGATGGTATGCTACAACATGATGCACCATTGACAGGTTTATATAGTATTTCTGTGGATGGTATTCCTGTACCTATAAATGAACTAAACGCAAGTGATGGTATAAATATTGTGACTTATTATAGTCTGCCGCCCTCTGCGGCTATAGATAGGGATGCTATTGTATTTTCAGGTCGTGGAGCAGGGCATGGTGTTGGAATGAGCCAGCGCGGTGCAGAAGGGTTAGCACGGCGTGGATATACTTATGAGGAAATTTTAATGCACTTTTATCTTGGCATAACGGTAGAAAGTATTTCTTGACAGTTCCTAAGGAATGGGCGAAAAATAACTTCCCAAATTTTTTAGACATTCCTTAATTCAACAAAAAGGAGTTTGTAATATATGTATATAGCAACAGTCAGATTGACATTTCATATTCCGCACTCAGCTTCTCTTAAGGATAAGAGGCAGGTTTGCCGTAGCCTTATAGATAAGGCAAAACATCGGTTTAATGCTTCTATTGCAGAGGTAGACACCCAAGATATACACCAAACTCTTACAATTGGAGTTGCTGTGGTTTCAGGTTCTGCTACTCATGCGCAACAATCATTGGATGAAATAATCCGCTATATGGAGAGACGCGTTGAGATTGAATTCGGAGCCGAATTGATTGAGGTAGACTATGACTAAACTAATAAAATACCTAAGTCCTTATAAACCTGTAGTAGCACTGACTTTATTGCTTTTGTTGGGACAGGCCATAGCTGAACTATATCTGCCATTCTTAATGACGGATATAGTAAACATCGGCATTATAGAAGGGCAAACAGAACATATTTGGCAGATTGGGATGTTTATGTTGGTTATTGCCTTTCTGTCGGGAGTGGCCTCTATTGCCTCGGGCTATTTGGCTCCGCGTATTGCCGCAGGCTTTGCACGCGATTTGCGTCGGGATTTGTTTATAAAGGTAGAAGGGTTTTCTCAGCATGAATTTGACCGATTTTCTTCTGCTTCCCTTATAACTCGTTGCACCAATGATGTTACTCAAGTGCAAACCTTGGTTAATCTTGCGGGACGTATGCTTTGTTATGCCCCTTTGATGGGAATCGGCGGGATTATTATGGCTGTAAACCAGTCTGTTTCAATGAGTTGGATTATAGCATTGGCCGTTATTTGCCTGATTGGACTTGTAGTAAGTATTGCATCTATCGTATTACCCAAGATTAAGATTGTCCAGAAACTTATCGACAGTCTAAACAGAGTTTCACGAGAAATACTAACAGGGCTGATGGTAATCCGTGCTTTTGGTACACAATCCCATGAACAGAAACGATTTGCTAAAGTTAATCAAGATTTGGCGGATACAGGCTTATATATTGGGCGAGTAATGGCCATTGCCTTACCCGCACTTATGTTGCTAATGAATGTTACGGCTATGCTGGTTATATGGGTAGGTTCTCAGTATGTGGCGGAAGGAGCGTTGCAAATTGGCGATATGATGGCTTTTATGCAATATGCCATGCGAATTATTATTGCATTTATGATGGTATCCATGATGATTATTTTTGTGCCACGTGCGCAAGTTTCCGCCGAACGCATTCTGGAAGTTCTTAATGCAGAAGAATCCATTAACGACCCAATATCAAATGAAATAGAAACTTTCCACCCAAATAAAAAAGGTGTGGTGGAATTTCATAATGTGCGATTTCGTTATCAGGGCGCGGAAGTGGATGCCTTGGAGGGTATTAGTTTTACAGCACTTCCGGGGCAAACAACCGCTATTATCGGTGCAACTGGCGCGGGAAAATCTACTATTGCAAATTTATTATTGCGTTTCTATGATATAAGCGGAGGAAATATTCTGGTTGAAGGTGTGGATATTCGGAAAGTACGACAAGCTGATTTGCGTGAAAAAATAGGTTATGTCCCACAAAAAAGCCAATTAATAAAAGGTACGATTTCCTCAAATATTCGTTATGGCCGCGAAGATGGCGATGCTGACGAGACAGAAGATATAGTTAAAGAAGCGGCCACTATTGCACAAGCCTTATCTTTTATTGAAGAAAAACCGGAACAGTTTGAAGCAGAAATTGCTCAAGGTGGTGCAAATGTATCAGGTGGACAGCGGCAAAGAATATCTATAGCGCGGGCATTAGCTAAAGTGGCAAATTCAACAAATGAGGCAAATGCAACAGAAAAATCAGGGATTTTAGTATTTGATGATAGCTTTTCGGCATTAGACTTTCAAACTGATGCAAAATTGCGCGAAGCTTTAAGTGAACATACTGGAGAGGCCACAGTGATTATAATAGCACAGCGTGTAGGTACTATTATGAATGCCGAACAGATTTTAGTGCTGGATGCCGGAAAAATAGTAGGACGTGGCACACATAAAGAATTGTTGGAATCTTGCCCAACATATTATGAAATTGCCTCATCGCAATTAGCTGAAGGAGCCGAAAATGTCTAATTTAAGGGGGCGTGGTCGCCCTGGCCCTGTTGAAAAACCCAAGGATTTTCGTAAGGCGATAAAAAACCTAATCTCTTACTTAGCTGAATATAAAGCGGCAATCGTGGGAATATCGGTTATTTCTATAATGGCCTCTATACTTGCTGTAATCGGCCCGTGGTTGCTTGGTGCCGCTACTGATGAATTATTTAATGGAGTAATGCGTCAACTAGCTGGAACTGGCGGAGTGGACTTTGGGCGAATTGGAACAATTTTGTTCCAACTTGCAATAATTCTTGGTATAGGTTTTGTGCTGAATTATATTCAGGGGTTTGTTATGGCTGGTATTAGTGTAAAAATAATTTGCCGCTTACGTAGCAGTATTAGCGAAAAAATCCATCGCCTGCCATTACAATATTTCGATAAAACTACTCATGGTGATGTGCTTTCGCGTATTACCAATGATGTTGATACCATTGGCAATACTCTTAACCAAAGCATGACACAGTTGATTATGGCCGCCACATCGGTAGTGGGCATTGTTATAATGATGCTAATCATCAGCCCGATACTTACGGCAGTTTCTATTCTAGTTCTTCCTCTTTCAGGAATTTGCATTGGACTTATAATGAAAAAGTCCCAGAAACATTTCACTGCCCAACAAGCTTGCCTTGGAAGTTTGAACGGGCATATTGAAGAAATGCTTAGTAGCCATACGGTGGTAAAAGCATTTAATGGCGAAAAAAATGCCTTAAAAGCATTTGACAAGCATAACCAGGAACTATATGAAGCTGGATGGAAAGCAAATTTTCTTTCTGGCTTAATGTGGCCAATTATAGAGTTTATTAGCAACTTGAACTATGTGGCAATTTGCATTATAGGCGGAATATTTGCTGTTAATGGAACTATGACCGTGGGCGGAATACAGGCGTTTATTCAATATAGCCGCCGATTTGGTGAACCTCTTTCCCAATTGACTACAGTGGCTTCTGTATTACAGCAAACAGCCGCCGCCGCAGAACGTGTATTTGCGTTCTTAAATGAGTCTGAGGAAATCCCAGAACATTCATCTCCAGTTATGGTGGATAAAGTTATGGGACATGTGGTATTTGATAAAGTAGCCTTTGGATATAATGCTGAAACTCCAGTTATACATCAGTTTACTGCAACAGTAGAAGCAGGGCAAAAAATTGCTATAGTGGGGCATACTGGGGCGGGCAAAAGCACATTAGTAAAATTGCTAACACGCTTTTATGATGTGGATTCCGGCGAAATTTCCATTGACGGAACAAACATATGTCACTATACTCGCGATGGTTTGCGTTCTCAATTTGGTATGGTATTGCAAGATACATGGCTGTTTAATGGAACCATTGCAGATAATATCCGCTATGGAAAACTATCCGCTTCTGATTCGGATGTAAAAAAAGCCGCCAAGGCAGCTCAGGCAGACCATTTTATAAGTGCGTTACCTGAAGGTTATCAAATGACAATCAACGAAGAAGCCGGGAATATTTCCGCTGGACAAAAACAATTGCTGGCCATAGCTCGCACCATGTTAGCCGACCCGCAAATTTTGATATTGGACGAAGCCACTAGTAATGTAGATACTCGCACTGAGGTTCTAATCCAAAAGGCTATGGATAATCTAATGAAGGGGCGAACTTGTTTTGTTATAGCCCATCGGCTTTCTACCATCCGTAGTGCCGATTTGATATTGGTAATGGAAAATGGGGATATTGTAGAACAGGGTACCCATAAAGCATTATTGGAATACAATGGTGTTTATGCAGGACTGTATAATAGCCAGTTTGCAACCCCGCTTGTTAATTCATGATTTCCAATATTGGAAAGGTTGGGTTTAATGACCAACATAAAAACAATAGCATTTATCATATGTGCCGCAAGTATCATACTTGCGGCAATTTTTGGCGGATTATTTTTCTTTCTGCAATATTCTATAACGATGCAAGAAGTGCCTGTTTACGCGCCGACCAATACTCCTGTTCCTACTACTATTTTTGAGACATATGAGCCACTTCCTTTAGAACCCGCGCCAACTCCAGTTCCAACTCTTGCCCCTGTTATTACTTATACTGTGGTGCCGAATTTGTCTAACGTATGGGTCAACGAACGCAATATGCAATTCAATACCTATAATATTAATGGGGCAATTTATTTTAGGCTTGATGACCTTGCATATGCACTAAAAGGAACTGATAAACAATTTTCAATTTCCAAAAACGAACTTGCCATTATGTTAACCATTGGGCAACCTTCAGCTTATGCAGGATTGGATAGGCAAATCGAAAATATTGAAAAGATTGCAACTCAAGAGGTACTAACTCTTTTGTTTGAAAGTATGGAAATGTATGAAAGCAAAGAAATTTCTCTAGTGTCATATCAAATAGAAGGGCATTATTATTTCCGCATACGTGAAATAGCTGATATAATCGGATTTAGAGTGGCTTGGATAGGCACAATAAGCACCATTATTATTGATACTACTATAGACTATCAACCTAGCGAACCGATATTTAAGCGCGAGCCATTACCAGAACATATCATAGAACTAATAGCAGGGCGAACATTTAGACATGATGCCCCATTTGACTATTGTTATCTTACATACCTTACCATTACCCATGTAGATTTCCACGGCGTAAGCCGAATTGGCCATATGATTGTGGCAGATGCAATAGGTGACGAAGTACTTGAAATTTTTCAAGAAATTTATGCGGCACGTTTTCCCATATATAGAATGCGTTTGATTGATTTTTATGGCGCGAACGATTATTTATCAATGGCTGAAAATAATTCTCATGCCTTTAATTTTCGATATATAGCAGGTACGCGAATAATTTCAAGGCATGGCCTTGGCAGAGCCATTGATATTAACCCAATACAAAATCCATATATCAGGGGCAATACCGTTTGGCCGTATGCAGGGCGAGCCTATTTAGACCGCTCATATGCTCGTCCTGGAATGGTCATAAGAGGCGATGTTGTTTATCGGGCATTTACTAGCCGTGGCTGGATTTGGGGAGGGAATTGGACATTACCAAGGGATTACCATCATTTTGAAAGAAGAGGTTGATTGCGTTTTATTATGTTAGTGTGTACGACATCACAAAAAAACTTCCTATCGTAAAATAAAAATGATGGGAAGTTTTTTATGTTTTTTGTACGTTATTTCCGAAATAAGCCTCGTACTTTTCTTACCATTCTGTATGGGTAAGAGTATCGGAATCTGATTATCCAACGCTGATTTGCATCTATGGCCTTTGTATGTGCAACAAGTGTTTGCTGAATTTTTCCGGTAACACCATCTTGGTTAGAAATTTTGTCACTTAATTCCTTTATGGTATTGCCTTGGCTTGAAACCTTGGCATTGAGTTCTTTTATAATATTGTCCTTGGCTAAAATTTTAGCTTCGATTTCTTTTATACTATTGCTTTGACTTGAAATTTTGGCATTGAGTTCATCAGAAACAGACTTTTGAACTGGAGCAATAATATTTGCAAGGATACTACTTGGAGGGTCTGTTGTCTTGGGCATTTCTATAAATCCTGTGGCTAACTTCTCCAAATCATTTTGTTTGAAACTATAAATCGTTGGGTCGATTGCGCCGCACCAATCAATAGGTTTTTCGGCAATTAACATGGTGTCAGCAGTTACGTCATTTTTTGAATACCATTCAGGAGGAGACCCCACAGGTGCTAAATTCATTGATGCGTGCAAAGGTTTCAAATTGCAATATTTAGCTAAGGCTACTATGCCATCAGTATCAAATCGGTAGCAGTCTACGGGGTATCTATGTCTGGGAAACCCTCGTGGTGCTATTATGCACATCAAGCCGCCCTTTTTCAGCACACGACACATTTCGCTGAACGTCAACCAGAAGAATTCAATATGTTCAAGGGCTTGTCCAGATATTACGACATCAAAAGATTCGTCTTTTAACATAGGCCATTGATAAGGACGTTCAGCAACAATATCTACATTCGGCCCGCTCTCCATGTCCAGTCCCTGATACAAAAATCGCGGGTGTTGTAACAACGTTTTATAACATCCGTTAACATTATAACTACCCACGTCAAGAATTGAAATTTCGGTTGATTGCGAAACGGATGAACTAAGGTAATTATTAACAAACCACTCCATTCTTAACATGCTACTTTTATGCACTTGTGTCAGCCCTTCCTGCCTCGGATTAGTTTAAGAAATACTGGGAGTTTTGACGGTTCTGTAAAGACCTTTCGGCCATTCCGCTTTTTCAAAAACGACTATTGAATCATAAAAGCACATTGAAAAAGTTGATTCTGCAAACTCAAGCGGTAACTTACTATGCCGAGCATTTAGAGAATCTACAAGCTCTTTACATATTTCCATAAAACTACCTTCTCTTTTCAATCCGCCATCGTGAGAATCCCAATAAGCAGTACATAAATCTTCAACAAAATAAACGCAATTCTTACTCAATTTATCATACATAAATTCAAATGTTGCGGTTATATCACTCATAATATGGCTTCCGTCGTCAAGTATTATATCGGGGGTGCCGTACTCGCTAATCACAGATTGCAAAAAACCTCTGTCTTTTTGGTCACCGATGCATATATGTATTTCATCTTCCTCATACTGTTTACATTTTGGATTAATGTCAATTCCGACTATTGTGGCAAACGGGCCAAAGAACCGTTGCCACATTTGAAGCGAACCTCCCGCATCCACTCCAATTTCCCAAAAAACTATAGATTGATTCTTAAACTTTCCGAAATGTCGTTCATAAATCGGAAAATAGTGAGGTACTTTGTGAATTCTTCGTTTTTCATTAGTTAAAAAATCATGATATAACATATTTAACCTCCAAGTTTATAGTTTTATATCTCCGAAAAATTTGAATACTACTTGATTTGAAAGCTATTCCGTTATTGACAACATATCTACCTCTGATTGAGCTACAATATTGTCTTGTGCATAAGCGATAACTTTAATTTTGTTGTTATCTGGGGTTTGAGACGGGGGTAGATTAATAGTATTAAAATTATATATATATCCCGAATGTGTATCTTTGTACGCTGGATATGCAGCATATACGTCTGAGCGAGGCGTGCCATATAAAGCCTCTCCGTGAAGAACATCGTTGAAATAAATTTCTATCTTGTCGATATGCCCACCATATAAACACCAACCACGTATTGAATTAGAACTGTTTTTTACAAGCTGGCCTTGTTTTTTAGGTAAATCTATCCTTAACTGGCAGGGCAGTATATTGCCATCCGTATCACGCAATTCATGTTTATGTTTTCTTGAGGGGGAGATAAGAGCTATCCCAGGCAGTTGGTTATGAAATAAGTAATCAATGCCTTCACGTTGGCATTTTGTACAGAATTTTGCACTTTTCTTTCGTAATTGAAGTTCTTCAATTGTCATTTCATAAAGGTTGCCTAATTTGGTATCCTCCATATAAGGATCTATTCCGCAACAAGTTAGCACGTTTAGTTGTTCATCAATCGCAAGTGCATTGTAAATTTGCGGGCAAGCATAATGCTCTGGGCGGTCGCGCCTAAGATCATTGATATAATATAAAAACAAATCTTCGCCGATTTCTTTTAGCGTATTATAATCAATTGTAGAAGTAAGATATTCGTAATATTTCTCAAGATCCGCAATAATTGCTACATTAGGATAGAAAGTGAAGTCATTTTCAATGGCAAACCTTTCAGCAGCTTCCAGTTCGTTTAGATTAAATTGATATACATGGAAGGAGAGTTGGGCTTTTCCTTTAAATCCGCGTTCCTTCATATTTTCATATATAGTAAGCATATTATCTTTAATTTTACTAAAATCAAAACCATGTATACGGTCATATGAGTTTTGGCTAAAGCCTGGCATGGAAAAAGTAAAACTCTGTAGATTCTCATATGTGGTTTCTCTAAACCCTGGAGGTATCACTGAAGCATTTGTGCTTAATCTATAGCGTATAGAATGCTTTTCGGCTACACCAATAATTTCGGCAAACTGCGGATGCAAAAACGACTCACCATAGTTATATAACCCAAAAAGTGCTTGTTCTGAAACTATATTTTGTGTTTTCAAATAGATAATCGCGTTTTCAAATGCTTCAGGTGTGATATAAGTGAAGTTACGTTTATTATTTGAACGATTTGCTATCCCAGTCGCACACCATTTACATTTTGCATTACACACTCCTACAATTTCAAAATATACTGTACTGAATGGAATCATTGCAGTACCCCTCTTTCTTAATATTAGACATGTCGTAAACCCCCCCGTTTTTCGTTTCAATAACGCCGTATTTATGTTGTTGGAGCGGAGTTCTCAGACAGAAATTTTATGAGAAATGTTCCCGACCTCTATAAAAAGGTGTACTTTTTTATAGAAGCCGGATAACGTTTCTGTGGGCGGGATTTTATCAAATTTTGTATTGTAAATCACCATTTT
>Ga0123355_10022175_pt1 | contig 10178 bp, 5 predicted proteins | sample TergutEmb28metaG_3_FD_89872 | JGI IMG/M metagenome (GOLD analysis project Ga0123355, IMG submission 89872) | Embiratermes neotenicus P1 segment gut microbial communities from Petit-Saut dam, French Guiana - Emb289 P1 | ecosystem: Host-associated > Arthropoda: Insects > Digestive system > Gut ... | reverse complement strand
GTGGAGTTACCCCTCCAATCTCCTGCGTGTCTTCACGAACTACACAGGAACAACTTCACTTTTACATTTTCAAGTTCGGATATTGCGAAAATTACACATGCGACTTGCTTTTTATTTATCTCTATGTCGCATAATACACACTGCGCTGCAAGCGCTGCGATTATGATACCAACTACCAATAGCCTGAATGTTGGCACCAATGTACGCTTCCTGTTCGATATGTCTCAATGGAGCGAAGTGTTGGGTACAACATGGCCGAACATAACCTGTATTGGATTTACTCTGCGTCAGTGAAAATTGTCTCTGCACGTCTTGTACTTGGCTAATTAGTATAACTGTAACGATGAATAAGTGCAGGATCTAAACGAATGGTTTGTCAATATGTTTTGGTTAAAAATGCGTAAAGATCTGTTGTCTTTTAGAAATGTTTGGCTTCGTGTTCCTCTTATTTTATCACAAGACTTAAGTTATGACAAAGTTTAAATTCCCAGATGTTATTAAATTACAAGATGCAGTGAATTGAAGAGTCTTGGAGTTGCATGCTTCAGTTCATAGTTTAGAATGTTTCCTCTTCCCACCTCACGACATTTAAACAGTGAAGCGTGTGAAGTTGGACAACCTTACTCTTAGTTTCATACGAGCATGGCGCTTGGAAAACTCTACTGTATGAATCTGGTTTTCACACATGAAGAAGTCTCCATTTCACACATTAAAGTATAGTGCAAGAGCATTATATGTGACACCAACTTGTTTCTGATTTTTTGTTAGAGAAATACGGAAAGTATTTTTATCGCTGGACTGCACTCCATAGCGCAGACGTCACTGCATAGAAACCAGTGATGCCGTCTGCTCTTTACTGCTCAGTCCGACGATAAAAAATATTCTTCAGCCTACCTGTAGAACCAGTTGCACGGGCAACGGAGATGTTTAAAAAGAAACAAAGACTGCAAACATGCCATGAAACACTTTTACAAAATGTTTTTTGAACTTCAGACTGTTGTTACAAGTTGCTGGCATCGTTCATTTTGAGCCAAGCCAGAAGAAAGCATGACCTTCAACCCCCTGAAATCATCAACAACAACAATGGCATCACCATCATTGCATGACAATATGATGTGTTTTACTTGATCACATCAAACAACTGACTTGCCAGATATCCTTTTAATAGAATAATATACATTTTCAAGTCTAGGCAAACTCTAAAATATAGAGCATTTGTGTCTGTAACATCTTTTTAATGAACATTGCTACCCAGCCTTGTAGAGTTTATAAAAACAAATTCACTGCATATTGCAGAGTGATGTTGGGAATCAGTGATGCGTCCTCCATTATTTACTACAGTTCCATCACTGCCGATGTTCGTGGTTGAAACTGGTGAAAGCAGATTGACTTCACAGTCAGAGAAGCCTGAACCTTCACATATCCAGTTATCTTCTGATGTTAGAGCAGGTGAAGTTGAATCAGAAGCACAGCGAAGACACCACACGAAGGTACAGCAGATATATATGTGTTACTGGCATACATGTATTCCTGTGTGCGTCAAAAAGTTTCTTCCAGTCCCTCCAGAAAATTTGTACAATTGTCACATTTGTAATCAAACATATCATACATATATATACATATATATATATATATATATGTATTGAATTTATTTATAAGTTATCTGCAGCATCTACAGGCCAATGCCGATTGCAGTGGCAATGCAGTCTGAAGCATAGGTCTGCAGCTGCTTGATTGCTGGGATTGCAGGTTCGAATCCCTCTGAGGACACAAATGTTTGTCTCTTGTGTTTGTCTTGTGTAGGTAGCAGCCTCTGCAATGAGGTGATCACTCGTTCAGAGGAGTCCTACTGGGTGTGTGTGTCTAACTATTTGTGATGTACAGGGTCTGCCAGAAATACCTGATGATTTTGCAACACAGCTGTGAGTGGAATCTTTGGCATGGGGAATTTGTCCTTGAGCGCCCTTCTAGTGAGACTCAAAGCATTTTAGTTGCCATGGAGTGCTGATCTGTAGAGCATCAGGCTTTCGCTGTGGTGACATATTTCTAAAACAACGATTCTGGCGTTGTGACTCAGCGGATATTTTGTCGGCACTTCAATATTCATCGGAACGACTGTCACTAGTGGCAATACTGTACTGTTGTGGGTGAGAAACTTCAGAGAAACAGTGTCTGCTGCAAAAAGAAAACGTCCAGAAAGAGAGCCTTCACTTAGAACTCCTGAGAATATCGAACGATTGCATCAGGCTTGTCAGAAGTCCTCTGCTTGCGGGAATGTGCTGACAACATGGGACGCCACCTCACAGATGCTATATTCAGGAAGTGAATATTGTAATTAAAATGCTTTGAGATAAAGATAATTTTAGTAATAAATTCATGTAAAAAGACAGTATACTGTTCATTTTATTGTAACGTAAAAATCATCAGGTTTTTCTGCCAGACCCTGTAGAAACCTCAAGAATGAGGAGACGTAGGTCAAAGTTGTTCTGTTACACCACTGAAGTAGAAGAATAGTACAGTACAGTAAAATTTTACACACCAAAACAGTGGGAGTCTATATGCTTTTATGTTACTATATACTCCTGTAAAAATACTATAGTAAACTTTGTGTACAAGAATTATTGTAATTTGATGGCACCCACATATGTGTTTGGGGGCATGTGGTGGTGCAGTTGGTTGAGGCACTGCACTACAAGCCACAAGGTCATGGGTTTGATTCCCAATGGTGTTACTGGAATGTTTCATTAACATAATCCTTCCATCCGCACTTTGACTCTGGGGTTGATTCAGCCTGTAACAGAAATGAGTACCAGGAATATTTACTGGATGTTAAAGGCGGCCAGTACATAGGGCTGACAACCTTACCACCTTCTTATGTCTGTTGTCTTTAATTTGGGAGCCTCAGCATTCTCAAACCCTCAGGGCCTGTCTAGGCCTGTACAGGATTACACTGCTGTTTATTGTATTGTGGTACCATATTTCATTGCATCATTCACGTTCAGTTTTAAGACCATTTTATGATAAAAAAGAAGTTGGTTGTGTGATTTGTATGAGTATTTGAAAGTGGATTTCTATAGAAAATAATATTGTGTACTTGATCTTTCCATAAATATAAAAACTTTTCCCTGAAAATCGAGTAATTCATGTTTAATTGATAACAGCAGGTCAGTTAAGCTTCTACACATTTCAGAAATCATGGAATCAAATCCCTACACTAATTTTAGAAGCTATTTCATGCCATACATACTTTTAGTATGTGATCAGTACGTCATGGTCATTGTTGAGACATTTTATTCAGTACTGGATTTGTGCCAAGGAGCCAGGATAGTATATGAGGGAGTGCTAATAAGTCCTTAGCCCAACCTACTTCCCAATGTCGTAGGACGGAATCGGTAGTGTCATTGGAAAGAGGGGTCTGCTCATGTGCCGAATTGCAAGTCTTTTCTTGTTACAGAGGCTGAAAGGAAGCATATCAGGTGGTGCGCGCGATTTCAACAACATGGAGATGTGAGCTGTCATCAAGTTTTTTCCTGCAAGGCAAGGCGCTGAAGGAAAGTCATGCCATTCTGACAAAAATTAAGGGAACTTGCACCATTGTATGCCACCATCAAAAACTGGGTGGCCCAGTTTAATCGTGGTGGTTTTTCCACCTGTGATGTGCCTCGTCCTGTATGACCCAAAACAGTGACCACCCTGGAAATTATTGATCAAATTCACGAGCTAATCTAGAAAGACCACTGGATTTTGGCTAAATCAATAGCTGAGCAACTGGGCATCTCACGTGAGCAGGTTGGGTCCATCATTCATGAAGATTTTGACATGCAGAAGCTCTCTGCAAAGTGGGTCCCGAAATGCCTGAAAGCAGATCAAAAACATCAACGGTGCCAGTCGTCTGAGCAACTTCTCGAATTTTTTCGGCATGACCCAAATGATTTCATGTCGCAATTGGTGACCATGGACGAGACCTGGTTATGTCACTATGACCCGGAGACAAAGCAACAATCAGTGGAGTGGCGGCATAGCAGCTTACCCTGCCCCAAAAAATTCTGAGTACAAAAATCTGCTGGAAAGGTTCTCGCCTCGATTTTTTGGGATCAAGACGGCATCCTCCTCATTAATTATCTTCCAAAGGGCCAAACTATCAATGCGGAGTATTACTCATCTGTGCTGGTGCAATTGAAGGACATTTTGAAGGAAAAACGCTGCGGGAAGGTCACCAAGGGCGTCTTGTTCTTGCACGACAATGCCTCGGCTCACCGGGCACTTGCAACCCAGAAGAAACTGGCCTACTTTGGCTTCCAATGTCTTGATCACCCACCCTATTCTCCAAATCTGGCCTCATCCGACACGGACGTCATTGCTGCCGCAGAGACCTGGTTGAATGGACAAACTTCTGAAATTTTTTTTATAGCTTGCAAAAGTTAGAGAAACGGGCTAAGAAGTGTAGAGCTTCGTGGGGAGTGTGTTGAATAAATCCCGAGTTTGGTCACTGTAGCTTGTTTCCTACCTGGACGGGCTAAGGACTTATCAGAACCCCCTCATAGTATATTACCTGGACTACGGTTTGGACAATATGTGGTTCAAATTCCAGCATGGGAAAGAAATTTATCTCATCTCCAAACCATCCAGACCAGCTTGCCTCCACTCCCTGTGTATGCCTTCATGGCATGTGCAAGGACAACTTTTACTTTGTTGTATATGTACTGAGTTTACTTCAGCTGTGAATGCCTGTAGATCCATGTAGTTTTTTCTTCAGGTTTATAGATTGTATAATCTGAGATTCAGACCACACTGTTCCATTTAATTTGTTCTCCCACAGCTAACTGGCTAACCCCATGGAACAAAATCCTTCTTAAATTGTTAGTAATTTACTTTGTTAAAAAATTTCCCACCTTCTTTGGAACCTAAGATTCATTATTGTGTTTGTTCATATAGCTCACCACTAGACTATACCCTGAGACAGATTTGTCAGTCTTGTGCAGGATTTTATAACATTTTTGCCTTTTCTGTACATTCATTTATTCATTGTGTGTTCTGTCTTACAACAGGTCCATAACCTCTTCCACAATGAGTTCTCCACAGAGTGTGATCCAGTGCTTCCTCTTTCAATTTACAGTATCATCTCTTTTACTTATGGTCATCCAGTAGCTGCTTACGTCTTCTTCCTCGTCTTCCTGTCACTTCTGTCATCCCTTCTATCTTTCCTTCATTAATGTATTTTAGAAGGCAGTTTCTATGCAAGGTGTGATCAGTCCAGTTAGCCTTCCTTCTTTTTTATTATTTATAGGTTATTCCTCTCTTCCTTGTTTCTATGTAGTACTTTGTCAATGCACACAAGATCAGTTCAACTGATCTTCTCCATCCTTCTCCAGTACCACATTTAAAAATGCCTGAGCTATTTCTGATCTGCTTTCCAAAGTGTCAAACATTCAGGACCTTTCTACCCTATACTCCAAATGTAGCACTTCACTCTTGTCTTCCTTACAGTTGGAGTGCAAGTCGCTGGTGATGGCAGTCCTGGATTTAATCTACCATGTACATCTTGCATCATTTGTTATGATGCTGCCAAAATAGTTGAAATATTCCACATTCTTCAGCTGTTTTTGATCTATCATAATCTGTATTGAGATGGTTGCATTGAGATTCTCATCACCTCCGTTTTTTTACATTCATTTCCATTCCATAACATCTTCCATATTTCAGTCATGTCCTGCAGCACCACTTTTCTACATATGTTTCATAAATTGCATTTTTCAGCTTAAAGTGAATGGCTTCTGTTTATACTCAGTAATTGGTTATGTAAGAAAATCTATTATTACTTCCTGTGATCTTTCCTCTGTGTAAGACATAATATCACATTATTTTACATAACTTTATATTCTCTTTGCTTTTGACATAACACTATGTTCTGAGCCAAGTTTTTGATACATTTTCGTCTGTATGAATTTACTCCAGAATTAGTTGCAGCAAAGTGTCTTGCGTCAGTTTTTATACTCCTGCTTTATATTTATGAGGCCATAGGTTTGAGTCTCACCCCAGAGTCCAGCTATCCTAACTGAGGCATGAATGATCCTTAGGCCATGAGAAAATGTTGGATAATTAAGATGAAGCCAGGAACTACTAGTTACTGGTTTGTAGCATGTTTGAAATTTTACATCTCTGAAATAATTAGAAGGGGCTATGAATGATGTGAGAGTAAATGTTGTTTTCGAAACAGTTGGGGCATTAAACGTTTACAAGTGATCCTGTAATGGCATAATGTCACATTACAGCACAGCAAACGAAAAAATCAAGTGGTAGATAAACAAGATGGTGTTGGGGATAGGAATAGTAGCAGAGATGAAGAGTTTGTGCACCCACGAAGGCACCATCACCACCATAGGCACAAGTATCACAGACATTCATCAGTTCAAGCAATGGAAAGAGAAGAACTGACATGTGAAGGGTATGTACAGATTTTTGTAACATTTTCAGATAAGTCTGCTGCCCCCTCTGTCTGTAGTATGCCCAGAAGGCCACAGCCTAAACATTCACTAACTGCGAAAATCACGTCTCGTGTGTATTAATGAAACAACACACTATGAATTACAAGGTGGTTCAAATATGACTGGGACTGAGTAATTAGTTACCTTCTGTTCGCTCATCACTCTAGCAAATCCTAGACAGGACTGAAGAGGTTCTAACCCGAACAGGAGGGAGGGTGGAAGTTGTGGCTTCACTCTCTCAAGGTAGCACAGCTGCTGCGCAGTGCGGCTTGTTTACACACAAATCAGTCCCGGTCATATTTGAACCACCTTGTAGAATCACTCTTGGTAAAGCTAATAATTTCTCATTTAGTGAAGAAATTCTTCCAATTTTGTGGAATCCATACGTGCATTGTTGTGTTCATAAAAGTTTATTAATGGTCCCTGTCCTGAGCCTGATTTTATCTATTTCACACCATCCTATCCTATTGCTGTGACTGCCATTTTAATATTATCCTCCCCTCTTTGCCTAGGTCTTCAAAATGTTCTCTTTGAAATAGCACTTTAAAATAGAAAAGTGAATGTATAGTGTAGCCTGTCAGGTGGCCTTTGGATGCTTTTGCTGATGACGTATCCACCACCTTTTGTAATTTAATTTCGTTCTACACACTGTATACATATTTAACAGGGAACCATCTCAGTCAGAAGTGTCTGAGATCCCAGTGGAACAGCAACAAGAACAACAGCCAAAACCAAAACCTAGGCAGAAGCTTTTTAACGAGATGGAACGCAAGCGCAGTCAGTCAGGTAGTCGGGCTGCTTTGTTGCAGGAATTGGATAGGTTGACAAAGGAAAACAAGGAACTTACGACAAATTTGCAGCAACTGTCACATTCTAGTCAAGATTCTGGCTATCAGCAAAGTGAGTGAGCATTCATTCTATGTACACTGAGCACCACAGACACCTAGTAAAATCACATATGCTCTGTACAAAGTAGCCTGAAAGTGCCAGCATTCTGAAAGCACACATGCAGTAGACATATCTTCTGCTATATGTAAAATTCATTGGTGCTATGTTCCTATCATTTAGTTAAGTGAGTGGTAAAGGGCACTGGCTGTGTGCAAGTGAATCAGAAAAGGCTAGGAGCTGTACAGTTAGAGAATTCCATTTATGTAGTGACTCCAAAGCGACTCTGTGCGAACCTGGACTTCTGAGATATAACTTGGACAGGCCACATAAAATCTAAAAGTATCTGACATTTGCTTACCAAGTAATCTCAATTATTAATGAAGTGATTTATGTGATCCTAGCAAGTAATTAAACAAGTCCCTTGAATTCTACATTGTTCACATGTTGATGTCTTTAGAGTCATGTTAGTATGATAACATTAAGGCAGATGAAATGGTTATACTAGATTTTATGGCTGTGCACATAATGACCCTGGGACCAGATATATGCCTGTTAGCAGGTGTGTGCTTTGAATGAAGCACAATACTTTGTTTAAAGGGGCCTTGTGCTAAGTCACAGGGTTTTATAAACCAGATTAATTATTTGCTCCAAATAACACAACTTCAAGGAATAGCTCTTATTCTGTTTCATTCACTACTTGGTGCTGCATACTGTAGACAAGTTGTAAAAAGAGGCAGTGTTTGTATATTTGTCCAAAAAAACCTGAGGTATACAAATATTGATTTGAGTAAATATTGTAAAGATCAAACATTGAAGTTTGTATGTTAAAACTAAAATCAACCTTTTTCAATGTTTGTATAATGGCAGTTTATAGGGCACCTACTGGAAATATTAACTTGTTTCTTAGTAGATTGGATTATATAACCAAGACACTTTATAAAGTTGACTTAAAGCTCATTATATGTAATGACTTAAACATAGATTATCTTACAGATAATGATAAAAAAAGACAACTTGATGCAGTGCTTCTGACTTACAATTTATCAGCTTTAGTATATTTCCCCACTAGATCTCAAGATTATTCCAGTAATGCAATAGACAATATATTTATTGACACCTATAAGTTTTACTGTTTCCCCTCTATATAATGGATTATTGGATCATCATGCTCAATTATTAAAAATAAACGATGTAAATCTTCAATTACAAAACCATCATATTTATACTATTAGAAATATAAATAATTATTCAATGGAGGAATTTAAAACAAGACTAGGTTATGAATTCTGGGATAGTATCTTCGGTTACAATGGAAATATAGATATAGAAGTATTGTTTAATTTATTTCTTAATAACTAATCTAAGGATATTTTATACTAGCTATACTAGCTTCCCTTCTCGTAAAATAATCGAGAGAAGTAACAACAATTCCTGGTTAACACCAGGTATAAGAATTTCTTGCAGACACAAAAGATGTCTTTATTTACTTTCTAGGGACAGTGATGGTGTTATTCTAAAGAATTACTACATACAGTATCGTAAAACTTTAACAAGTGTTATTAAAGAGGCAAAAAAGTATATGTTTAATAATCAAATTATTAATTCTACCAATAAAATGAAGACAGCTTGGAGTATTATAAAAGCAGAAACAAACAGACTAAAAAGACGTATAACTACAACTATTAACAACTATCAAAAATCTCCTGAGGCTTTTAATAACAATTTTTTTGTCAATTACTGAAAATATTTTTCAAGATGTTAGCTGCACCAACAAACAAGGACACAACATTAACAAAAATCCAAACTATTATGTGCTAAACCTATTTCATAAACCTTTTCCTAGTATAATGTTTAAAAATACATAACCTAAAGAAAATGAAAAAATTATTAGCTCCTTAAAAATAAAGGAATCCTCTGGCTTTGATGAGGTCTGTACAAAGATATTAAAGATTAGTGCTCCCTTTATTAGTTCTCCTTTGAGTTATATGTGTAATAAGTCTATGCTGTCTGGAACCTTTCCTACTAGACTAAAATATGCTGTAGTGAAATCTTATTAAAGAAAGGAGATAAGGAAAACGTAGCAAATTGCAGACCAATTTCTTTACTAACCTCATTCTCCAAGGTCCCTGAAAGAATTATATATGACAGACTTTTGAAACATATTGAGACCAGTAATATTTTAGCTTTTGAACACTTCAGTTTTAGAACCTCCTCATCAACAGAAAAAGCCTCACATAAACTAATTGACGATATATTAAATGTGCTCAGTAACAGAATGGTGGTTGGAGGTATCTTTTGTCACATACAGAAGGCTTTCAATTGCATTAATGGCAACATATTATTAACAAAATTAGAGTTTTACAGAATAACAGGAATAACTTACAAACTGCTTAAATCTTATCTTAAGGGTAGATATCAAAGAGTGGTCTTAAATAATCATTTCTCTAGTTCATGCTCAGATTGGGGTAAAATAACCCACGGTGTGCCTTAAGGATCAATACTTGGACCATTACTTTTTCTATTTTATATTAATGACTTACCGCAAATAACAAATGACAATTCTAAAATTTTATTATATGCAGATGACACTAGTACACTCGCTCACTCAGTTGGGGAGTAGAAACCTAGTTTTCAGGGATTAATGTGGGAGACGGAGGGAACACTTGAATAATAATGTTAGGTGTTACACGTTAACCTGTTGGTATGACAGGTGATTTATTCACTATCACAAAACAATAATTAAGGTTTTCTTGATTAAGGGTCCGCACCAAGTTACCGTTCCTTCCGTGTCACTTCACAGCTAAG
>Ga0123355_10022173_pt1 | contig 10179 bp, 6 predicted proteins | sample TergutEmb28metaG_3_FD_89872 | JGI IMG/M metagenome (GOLD analysis project Ga0123355, IMG submission 89872) | Embiratermes neotenicus P1 segment gut microbial communities from Petit-Saut dam, French Guiana - Emb289 P1 | ecosystem: Host-associated > Arthropoda: Insects > Digestive system > Gut ... | reverse complement strand
TAAAAGTAAAAGGTAAAGTGATCCCGTTACAGGCCCGGTGTGGCCCAGAGGGTGGGTAGAGGTATAGCTCTACTCTTCCATGACCACAGCGCTAGAAGGGGGTGAGTGGTCTGCAGCATGCCCTGGCCGCTCTTTACCCCCGGGAAAGACCCGGTACCCATTGTACAGGAGGCTGGGCGGGCCCCAGGACCAGTCTGGACGGGCAGAAAATCTTGTCCCCACTGGGATTCGATCCCGGACCATCCAGCCTGTAGTCAGTCGCTATACCGACTGAGCTACCCGGCCCACATGAGCATATACTACTCACTAAAAATGTAGTGTACATGCCTAACATCAGCAGGTGGTATGGATCACAAACACATACATAAATTCTGTAGTGCCCAAGCCGAGCGGTAACCTGGGCGAGCCTACTGTAGGGGTGGTAGCTGTAGTCGAGGGCCTTACGAGCAACTAGGTACATAGGGAACCTTAGGACCATATAGTTCAGTCAAAGAATTTGTTGGCTATTCTAACACTATTTCTATTAAATAAATATATGCACAAGTTAATTACAAAAGTTAGTTACATAAGCTAAGAATTGCTTCCTCAAGTTCCTGTATAACCAAATTCTGTTTCTAGTTAAGCCAAACAAATTAATTGTCACCGCCACTAATATAATCCCAAACGAGATCACGAATTTAGCAAAGTAATTTGTCGCCTAAATCGACTCACACCAATAAGTAATTTAACGTCAGTCAGTACAGCTTACCTCTGGTCAACAGCCAGAATGCAATGTACCAACCATCTCAGCACAAAGAATTTCCTTAAGTGTAACTCTTCTTCTTAGAGACACAGAAACGTCGGATAACAGTTCCAAATATGCTGGCCAAAGTATACTCCAGTAAGTCTTCAGCAATTCTTCTTGTAAGTTTCTGTGTGAGTGCTTTAACCCAATTTCCCTGCGATTATATTGTGGCTTGGTGACGTCATGCATTTTTTCTAATAATTCCTAATCCTTGATTCACTTAACTAGGGCACACATACCTCCCGTGTTACCTGAACCTAACAAACAATTATGAGGCAAGGCGCGCGCCATTTCCTAGTTACAGTGTTTCATCAGTCGAGGTTTTGTTATAAGCATAATCCAATGTTATAAAAGAGACCAAATGGTTTCAAAATGTTGTGCTACATTACAATACTGAAAATAATGTTGATCTAGCAAAATACATGCCTGCGTCACATGGAAACCTGTACCAGTGGGCTGTTTAGGTCCCTGGATCAAATTGATTTGAATTTAATTGCATTTCATAAATCCAAAACAAGTTAATACCTTGAGGATACAACAATTAAGGAAAATATTACATACATACATACAGTAGTAGCTGGCACAATATAACAGATTAAGGTTAGTTTATCATTCTCTATTTACATTAAAGTATTCTTCTACAGAGTAAAAGAGTAAGCACATACATAAGTCTTTAGGGACGATTTAATTGTTTATGGTTATCACTGACGTTTTTTATACTTTGTGGGAGATTGTTCAACAATTTGATGCCAACTGAGTGAATTCTTTTTTGATACAGTGATAAAATTTGATGAAGGCTAGTGGAAATTACTAGTATTTATGTGATGGACATCAGAATTTGATTTGAATTTATTTTTGTAGCTAACCACAAATAACAGAAGCAATAAAGAGGTTAAAAGTGCCAAATTGGAAGACCTTTGTCCAGGATAGGAGAAGATGGAAGGAAGTGGTTCAGAAGGCCAAAGCTCTGCACTAAGAGTTGTAGAGCCATACTAAGAAGAAGACGAAGAAAAAGAAGCAGAAGAAAAAGAAGAAGAAGAAGCGAAGAAGAAGAAGCAGAAGAAGCAGCAGCAGAAGAAGAAACAGAAGAAGAAGAAGAAGAAGGAGGAGGAGGAGGAGGAAGCAGAAGAAGAGGAGGAAGAAGAAGAGGAAAAAGAAGAGGAAGAAGTGGAAGAAAAAGAAGAGGAGGAAGAAGAAGATAGTATATATTGTGATTGAACACAAAATTTTTAAATTCTTAAATATATCTCTACATGAGTCTCTGCTTCTGCATCCTGTAATAATTCTAACTATATTCCTTTTTATTTTAAAAATTTTTGCACTATGTGATGACTCCCCCAAAATATTAATCCACAGTTCACAATGGAATGACAATAGGTACAGTAAACCATCTTCAGTGTTAGCTGTGATAGGCTGCACTTAACCTGCATGTAATTTGTTCAATATGAATTTTCCATGACAGTGTACGCTCTGCATGCATTCCAAGAAATTCTGTATCATATGCTTTATCAATTCATTTCTTAGCATAACTAATCTAGATCAATTTGAGAACTATTCTTAGTTGTAAATTGCATGAAATGGTGTTTATCAAAATTCAGTGAGAGTCTAGTAGCTTTGAAACATTTATTTAAGAATTCAAATTCAATTTTTATATCATTTTTAAAATCTTCAATAAAAATTGTTAATTACTGTTCTTTGTTAACTGTGTTGTTCTTTGTTAAATGTGTTGTTCTTGTTAATTGTGTTGTTCTATGTACTGTTTGTGTGTAAATGTGTACTATACTACTGACACCGGGTATCAATCCGATTGCAGTTAACAAATATATTAATATCAATACCGCCAAAATTGGTAAATATTATACTAGTATCAATCGTGAATAGAATTGGTTTAGAATTTCCATTAACAGTTTCTGATAAATCATTTACATGGAGAAGAATATGTGAAGGACCTAAAACTAATCCCTGTGAAACACCATGTTTCGTAACTCCCCAGTCAAAAAAAAGCATTACAATTGAAATTTTCATTTTTGATCTCCACTCTCTGATACCCCATTCCTAAGGTATGATTTGATCCGTTCATAAACTTTGTCAGTTATTCCATAACAATTCAATTTGGATGGTAAAATATCATTAACACATCTGTAGGCTCCTGCTAAATCACAAAAAATCCCTCCCAAAATAAATATGTAATTAAGAGCACTTACAATTTCATTACTTAATTCACAGGTCGCTTTTTTGGTTTGTTAGATTTTTCGTAAATCCAAATTGTTCCTCAACTAATATGGTGTTATCGTTTAAGTGTCTGAATAGTCTACTGTACATAATCTTTTCGAACACTTTTGAAAATGAAATCATTCAAGATACTGGTCCGTAGTTAGAAATGCAATTCCTCTCACCTTTTTTATATAATGGTTTCACTAAAGAGCATTTTAATAATAATAATAATAACAATAACAATAATAATAATAATAACAACAACAACAACAACAACAATAATAATATTTATTTACTGCAATTGGGTTGTTACCAGGTGGCAGAGGTTATTTTACATGTAAAGAAAACATGAAATTGTTTAATACTAAATTTAAGTCGGGAGGGCTACATGAGAAACATGTAGTGGCAACTTGAAATCTTGGGAACCATCTCAGCATTTGCTTTTAGGCACAAGGAAACCAAGAAAAACCTGTGTCGAGGTGGGCGGTCGCAGGACCTACCGAGTACTGACCTGTAGCCAGCAGTCCGGCTTTTTTATATATATATATATATATTTAAAAAAAACAAACAAACAACAACAACAACAACAACCACACACACACAGTACAATACACACGGTCAACCAACAACAATTACCCAAAAGACAACTTAAAACTAGCAACAAAACACATGAGACAAATTAGAATACAACGTGTACAAAAGGTAAAAACACCCAAGCAAGAGAATCCTGTGTACAGTTTTTTGTAATTTTTTCTTTTTTAAAGTGCTGAGGAAAAATTTCTGATGATAAAGATGTATTACATGTATGATTTAAAGGTGAACTAATATAAATACAGCTTACTTTACGTAAATTAATAGAGAATGAATCACATCCATATGTAGCTTTAGGCTTAAGGGATTTAATAGTGTTGTCAACATCCTGTGTTCTTGCAGACTTTGGAAAGGAGTTCTTAAAAGCATTCAACAACTAATATATTGGAGTATTTGTATTATTATTATCCCAACTTCCATTATCATCATTACCAATATCATCATCATCATCATCATCATCGACATATTATTTCTCAATGAGAGAGAGGAAATATTCACTAAATGCACTGACAATAGTTTGCAGATTATTAGAATATTTACCACCAATATTTAAAATTTGTGCTTCTTCATTAATATTTTTCCTACCAGATTCTAACTGTACAAATTCCTAGATGGTTTTAATTTTATTGTTTGAATCTACAATCATATTGTTATAGTTAGCTTGTTTGGCTTCCGTAATGACATTTAATAGAATTTTACAATATGTTTTGTAACAAATTTTTATCTCAGAGATTTACTGCAGACTCAATTATAAGCAGGATTCTAGAACATGTAACATCTAACATGAAGCACAATGGCATCTCACCCATACATGCCACATGCCCAGCCCATCTCATTCTTCTCAATTTTATCACCCACACAATATTGGGTGAGGAGTACAAATCATTTAGCTCCTCGTTATGCAATCTCCTCCATTCCCCGGTTACCTCATCCCTCCTAGGTCCAAATATTCTCCTCAACACCATGTTCTCAAACACCCTCAGTTTCCTTTCCTCCCGCAATGTCAACTACCAAGTTTCACACCCATACAAAACAATGGGCAAAATTATAGTCATGATCTTTAAATTTTTGGATACCAACCTGGAAGATTCTGCACCGAACAATAGCAAGCACTTCCCGACCTCAATCAATCAATTTAGTTTTATGATAGAAAATTATCACATAATACTATCTTTTGACATATGAAACCACACAGTCTGGCAGAAATTTACAATCAGCTTGAAAGAACCTACTGCATCCACTTGCAGTGTAAACCTCTACAAGGTATTTTCCAACTTACCTGGCATCACTAAATACTATCAAATGTTCACAGTTCGCTTGATGCTGATACACGTACGGATAACCCATTCTCACTGTAAGGTCTTCAAATTTTGTCTTCTCCATCAAAGCAGTCTTAAATGGTCCTAACCCATGAGTGTCAGCCCACTTTCTGATTACGTGGCTATAGTCAAGATTTGACTGGTGTCTAAAATCATTGTAGAACGTGTCTTCAATAAAGATGAAACCCGATTTGTAAATATCCTGTAAACAGACAGTCAGGTCTCAGGGCTTATGACTTACATTACAGGAGACATTACGATGTTATAATCTTATCCTGAACATAACCCAAAAATATGCTTGTGATCCATTTTAAATCCGAATCCATGCATCTGACAGCTTGAATGGGCACAGTGTGATTCATATGCCACTGTCTTATTGCCATGCACTCAGTTATGAGTGTGCTCACTCACAGTCCCATTACATACACTCACTTACTCCATGGTCCAGAGTCCTTCTTGAGAAGCTAACTTGTTTGCAGCTAGGCAAAAAATTCCCCGCATTTCATGGAACCCGAAGGTTCATTACCGCACTCACAAGCGTCCACCACCTGTCTTGATACTGGGCCAGCCCAATTCAGTCCATATACCCACGTCCCACCTCCTGGAGATCCATCCTAATATTATCCACCTATCTATGCCTAGGTCTCTCCAGTGGTCTCCTTCCCTCCGGTTTCCCCAGCAAGATTCTATACACCTCCACCCCCCCTCCTCACCCATACGCACTACATGCCCAGCCCACACGAAGTGTAACATATGTAAACTGCGTCTTGTTGTAACCTGTAACACAGTGTGATGTAAATCACTGTTCTCATTTGTGAATAATGCAGCGTGGTGTAATATAGAGGGTTTACTTATTGTGGAAACCTCTGATGGACCCAATAAACAGTGCCAGAGCAAGTTTTATTTTTCTGTGTTTCAGTTCCTTTAAAATCAAAAATATATCTACTTTGGAACAAATTTCAAACCATACGTTCCTTGTTAAACAAGAAGCTAAACAGATCACGTGTTATTTTAAAGGAAACATTAGATGTCATATGAGTACATTCAGAAGCATGTCTACAAAAATCTTCAAAGACACTTATTTCAGACAAATGGCATACCAAAGTCATTTGTACATGCAGCTACAAAACTGCTTCACATGAAACCATACAAATATACAGTTGTGCAAAAATCCCAGACGTCTTTCCAGCATATAGTTTTGTAAAATGCTTTTGTGAAACAGCACATCATGGTGAAGTTGTTCCACTCTTAAATTATTTTACACATAAAATTATTGAAATGCTCATGTAAATACTGAAAGTAAGAGGTGGCATAATGGTGTGCATGCATGCCCGCGCGCGCACACACACACACACACACACACACAGATGAGCTTAAGTAAATCATCAGGCATGCAGTATCAGCAACTTCTAGGCAAGAACTGTGAACGAGTTTCAATAAACTGTTCACCAAGTATCAAGCACAACTAAGAGGCTGAAGGAAGTAGTTTCCAACACCTACAATACATGAGGTAAGTTATATAACACACATTATTAATGCAATTTTGTGAACAGATCTGCAGATTTCATGAGTGGGTTCTGTGTTCAGCTGGACACCTGTATAATCAAATGGAATACAAGGACTTGACAAGTGCAGAACACAATCTACTGACAATTATAAGTTAGAGATGGCCTATACAGGTCATAACATGTTTCAGTTAGATATGTAGTTATTACAATTAATATGTTTATATAAATAATAATATAATACAAGAAAACATTTACGATGCAAGCAAACCTAATATTTCACCTAAGCACTTCATCATACAGCACAATGGGACGCAAACAAGGAAGACGGATTAACATTAAAGTTGTCCATTCCATAACTTTTTAGAGCAATGCACTCAATTTTTTTATTTCATCAACCAAATGCACAATATTAATTATACAGTACATATATACTACAGGCATTACCTCAGACATGTCTCAGTACAAGTATACCATTTTCAGGGAGAACAAAATGCCAGTTTTAAAACCAATTGCCAATGATAAGCTGTTATTTGCAAAGGTCTTTCTATCTGTAGTAACTTTGTTGTTCATGTCAAGCATAAAAGTTGCAACTTGTACAGGTCTTTAAGAATTTAAGGTTACAATATAATTAAAACATTCCTTACATAGTTATATATAATGTGTGTGAGTATTATATTATATTATATTATATTACATTATATATAGGCATGTTTCCATTATCAAATACAATAACAATAATTTTACTTTGTATATAATATATTTAACTATCCAAGAAATGTTTTCGTCATATTTTAACCTTGAAGTGTTTAACGACCTACAAGATGTACATTTATACTTAACTGACACCAACAATGAAGCTATTATAGTCTGAAGACCATTGCAAATAACAGCTTATCACTGTCAACTGGTTATAAAACTGGAATTTTATTTTTTTTCCCTGAAGACGGTACACTTGTACCAAAATGTGTCAGAGATATGCCTTTAATATTCATACACAATTAATATTGTTCATTTGGTTGGTCAAATAAAAACTGAGTACAATGAAGGATTAATATGTCTAAAAACCTGAACATTGCAGGTTTGGGTTGTAGTCTCCTAGACCAAATTTCAACGTAACATTCAAAATGGTTATGGCATACACACTAAAGAACATTTATCACCTTATGCAAAAAATTCTGCTTTTAATGTACGAACGTGGCTGAAGGTCAAAGTTTCCAAACAACATACTCAATGTAAATAGCATCCGAGACACAAAAAAATTGGTATATGGCTTCATGTAAACTACAATTTATTACATACAACATGGCCAAAAATCACAATTGCCTAACAACTTATAGTTAAGTCTTTGATACCAAATTTTAAAAATATGGCAGTAAAGGCACTGACACTATGCCAAAGAGAGAGAGACAGAAGGACAAACATGACCATATAAGGTTTTCTTTCCTTCCGCGCCTACTATGAACAGAATGCCTAAATATCAAATCAACCTGGAATGAATAGAGTGACTGAGCTGTACAAAACATGGGAGAAGTTTATTCCAGTATTTGAATAAAGCCCAAGCCTTGTAATCCACAGAAACTTGTCCTGTTCAGAAATATCGAGAAATTTATTAATATTCTCACTGTTCCACTTTAACATTTCAGTATCTGAAAACAAAACTGTGACACAGCAGATGGATGGGAAACAAAGCAAGTACTGAGTCTCATACAGAAATGTAGTTGCTCACCTCACCAACCTGCCTTCAAGTACCCACTAAAGCTTGCTTCTGTAGAAAACTGACTTGCTCACTTGGCTACATGAGGGCAATGGGGAACTTCTTCGATCACACTTCGGCGTCAAGTACAAGACCCTCCACTAAAATGTCCTAATGTAATCCAGCCATTACAGAAACCATCAGGCAGACAGTATCGGTAATTTCTACGTAAAACTTCACGCAGTTTAAATAATTTGTTCACCAAATGCTAAGCATGTAAGAGACTTGAAGGATGTCATTTCCAGTACCAACTCTTACAAGTAGTCAGTTACATTACATAACACATACTGTTAATGTAGATTGTATCAACAAGTTTACAGATTCTATGAGCAGGTTCCATGGTCAGCTGGACACAGTATTAAAGAGACCTTCAAAATGACAAGTGGTATGAAGTTTGTACTCACCATTGTTCTTTGTGTGAGGTCTGCATCTGGATTTTCACTCAGTTCTCCTGCCACAGCAAAATCAGATGCACAATGTATCTTATCCCGTAGGTCAGTCAGCATCTGGTGTCCTAGCAGAACTATCTCCTGATTGCAGCGAGGTCGGTTGGAGTTGCGGATACCAAATTTGTGACGAAAAGGTTCATAGACTCGTATGATAACAAGAAATTGCTTTCCTACATTTAGATCTCGGGTCTTATTCACAGTATCAGTCTGAAACAGAAGTTGAATGAACATTTCACTTAATATCGAAAAGAATTCACATGGTCTCAAAAGCAGACAAATAATATACCATTCAGTTTTATTAGGTACTTCAGATAATGGATTAATACCTGTACATTGAATCTCTAAATTGCCTCTCAGAATTCTGAGTGTTCAATTAAACTATCATCAGTTCATTTAACTCATTATCATCAACTGCTGCAGCATAACAGCCTTGAGTGGGCCATAACTCATCTACAGTTTTCTGAAATTTTTCTGGGTCTTTGTCTCTCCTCCTCCAATTCCCAATACCAACAATTGGTAGGTTATCTGTCACACAATCCAACCATCACAATTTGGTTGTCCTGCTCTTCTGTGACCCCAGGACTCAGAAAACAGGAATCATTTACATATACTTGCTTCTTTCACTCTTATGACATGCCAAATCCATCTCATTCTTGCAACTTTCATGACACTGATATCTGGTTCTTTAAAACAATAATGTAATTCATACTTATACCTCATCTGCCAGGCTCCTTCCTCTCCTTCCTGACTCTAGACCTTTTATAAAATTCTTTCTAAAAGTCTGAGTCTCTTTCTTCTGTCTTTAAAATGGTTCACGCATCATAACTATGCAATAAAAAGGCTCTTGTCTCACTCCTATATTTATTCTTATTGTCGCTGACAATTTAGACCAAAATTTTACTGGGCCAGAAGGCCAGTTGACCACTCTTATTTAATAACAACTTTCTAATTACCTCCACTGCAGACGAGGGATACAGTCAAATATTTTTTATTACACTAGCCTACATATGATATGCACATAAGGCTTTGCAACACAGAGTTAAAACTGCTCTTTAGAATACAAATAAAACAATAAAACAACTTATTATTGGGTCAAAGAAGACCTAAAACAAGTAACAGAGAAAAGCACACTTAGCCCAGTTCTACTGCAAAAACATCATGCTAATGTCATTGCTGTAATGAAAATAATAGAATACAAATACGTCTGTAGGTCAACAGACCCATTTCTTATACTTTATGCAATGCTAGACATATACAGAAGAGAATGCGCTAATTTCGATATGATAAAGGAGAAACATAATGATTTCATTAATTACACAAAAATAGAAATTCTTAAAACAAAAAAATGATTTTATTATAACACAACCACGCATTTAAAATATGTTTACAGTACATATATATAATTCAGGCCATTTTACTGAACTTTTATACTAAACTAAACTAAACTCATGTGGCTTTAGTCCGCGAGCGAACCATACCGACAGAGCAGCCGCCGCTGGTAGGCGAAGTTAGTGCCAACTTTTGCGGATAGAGGGGTGTCACGTGGTTAGCGCAACGGGTC
>Ga0123355_10022172_pt1 | contig 10179 bp, 7 predicted proteins | sample TergutEmb28metaG_3_FD_89872 | JGI IMG/M metagenome (GOLD analysis project Ga0123355, IMG submission 89872) | Embiratermes neotenicus P1 segment gut microbial communities from Petit-Saut dam, French Guiana - Emb289 P1 | ecosystem: Host-associated > Arthropoda: Insects > Digestive system > Gut ... | reverse complement strand
TGAACGGTTACGGAGATAATGGCCAGAGAAGTTCGAAACTTTGACAGCTGTTACACACTTATTGATTACCAAATACATATTAAAACTGGCAGGAATATGTTGTTTCTGTAATGCTAATATCTGCACTTAACATGTAATTAACGTATGAGTGACATAAAGCCATTACATTGAACTACATAAACACTCGCATTAACGCCATAGTTGTCCTTAGGTTTCCAAGCACTTTACATGGGCACGCAGGCACGATGTTGACGGCATTCCAGTCTCAAGGACATGCGCAGTGTATACGTAACACATCAGCTGAAAAGGTGCAGTACGTGGAACCGCAAGAAGACCGCACTTTTCTCCGGCCATTATCTCCGTAACCGTTCAACTTTGGATATAGGTGTTTTGGGTTATATCGGTATACTTTAACATAAGGAACACTCTCCCGAAGTCTGGCACATTCCTCCTGGGACATCCTGTATATACAATAAAACTGAACAATCTTCTTGTTAACACAACTATGTTTTATTGAAATATAATAACTTGCTAAATGTTTTAACCCTGTCCAGTCACCTTCAGGCAAGGTCAACTACCAAAATTAAAAAGTACACTAAACAAGCAGTGCCACACTACCTTGGGATCTCAGCTTCTTCATTCAATTGAAGATTAGGTTAAACACATTTAAAATATTATTCACTTTCTAAAGTGTATGTCTATATCTTTTAATATTGGTAAAATCTTGCAGCACTTCTAATTACAAATGATTTGTCAATCTTACGTTGGATTGTTCCTGATCTATGTAGTGCGCCGTTATGTGTTCTTGTTATGTGTATCACATCCAGTGATATAGCATACAGCATATGATTCACTACCAACTTGTGGTGAATAACAAATTTCAGTCTTTCTGCTAAAAATAAAAAACACTGCTTATCAGAAAAAAAAATGTTACTTGCATGATTAAATTTAAAACACATAGTCCCCCCACTCCCACCACCCACAGACATGCATTTCAAGCATGAAATGTCAGAAAATAATTTAACACAGCCAATTACAAAATATCAAATATGTAGAATATACAGTCAGAACACAACTATGTTATATTATCAAGTATTACACAACTTGTCAACTACATGTTTCAGCCACTTTACTTGACCATCATCAGGTTTGTACTTAGCTTACAGAAGACTGTATTACATAACCAGTGTATCTAATGGGAGATGAGATCTCGTTCACAATGGTTAGGCACATAAACTCAATTAATAGGATGGTACAAATATTTTATATATGTTACAATGAACACAAGGAAGCATTTTCCACACGTTCTGCTTTGCACAACACCTTCACGAACAGGCACATTCCTTCAGCCCCACTGACAACGTTATGCAGGTGTTACACCATCACAAGAAAGGAGCCCATCTAAACATGATCAAGAGATTTTACATCCATGCCGAGTACATAGGCAACAACCATCTGAATGGCAACCACTCCATATTTCCCAATAAAATCTTTGACACCCTCCTGAAAACCCACCACCCATAAACCCCCTTCTCCCCCTCCCCACACCCCCAACGCTTGCCCTCCACACCCTGAAAGTGGTCAAAGCGCAAACACTCCAGTACATGACACCACCTGCATACAATAAGCAAACCATCTCTAAAGGGATAGCACACACGCATACCGCAGACACATCCACATAATAAACGGGACTGATCAAAGTGTGATTCACAGTGATATACCTCAAGAGTGAACAGCGATGGAAAAAACAGGACAGACATGATACCCCCACAATAATTACCGTCTCATACCTCTAGCACATTCTGATTGACACAGTGATTCTGTTATCATGACACATGGTGATAGTTCAGTTGTGATAGTTTCAGTTGTGATAAGAGATCTGGCATGAAAGGCACTCAAGGACATCAACACCAACCAAGTAAGTAACACTCCATGCCAGGCACCCATCTCAAGATAGCACTAGGAACCATTATTCCCAATAATGGCACATAGATATAATTTTATTCCACAGATAGCTGGCCCATATTGACATCTCCTACAAATGTATGTCCGGCCACACTGTAGAAGGCATATGGCCCTCGACTCATTAGCATGGCATGTTATCTACAACACCATGACAATAACGATGCAGCCACAGCAGCAGACTATGAAACAACACAGCTGCCTCCCCATTCAATAGAGTGTAAACAAACATGATATCAGTAACAGACTAGAATATAGTACATAATATATAAATAGCAAATATTGGTATCATCCTATTAATTGAGTTCATGTACCTAACCACTGTAAACGAGATCTCGTCTCCCATTAGATACAATGGTTATGTAACACAGTCCTCTGTAAGCTAAGTATAAACCTGATGATGGCAAAGTAAAGTGGCCGAAACATGTAGCTGACAAGTTGTATAATACTTGACAATATAACATAGTTATGTTCCAACTGTATATTATACATATTTGATACTTTGTAATTTGATTAACACAATGGGGATGACTCTCCTCAAAGTTAACACAGCCAAATTATATTCCATCATTATCACAGGAATTCTGAAATATGAGGGTATCTGTTCATACAGCTGCTTTCAAATAGCAGCAATACTACTAATTCATTATTAATTGATGAACAACTCCACACATACCTGCAGTACAAGCAATGTTTACAAATCGGTCTTTTCAGTAGCCTGATAAGCTGGAGCTAATGTGTCAGTAAAATACACTGCCACAGTCTTCAGGGATATATTCAGGGACACCTTCATCAGAAACCTTGGTACCCTTCTATTAGGCATTGTGTCAGGCTATTTGGTGTAGCTAATCCAGACAACAGTAAAAAGTCTTATATTACAAACATAGACTTTTTCTGCATGGTTACATGTGTGAAATTTGCTATTTCCATTCTTGAAGCCTGTGGAGAGACCATGAATTGATATTGGATTTTTGTACAGTACCTAGTTCGATTCCTCATAAGTACTGGGTAAGTGAACTGATGTCAGAGACAACTACAAGTCTGGTGTCCCCCCACCATTCCACACTTTTTAGGCATGTATGTTCTCTTCCTGTCTGTCTGTTATCATGTATTTGCATGGCCCCACTGAATGGATTTTGGTGAAATTTGATATTGGGGACTTTTACAAACATCAGTCAAAAAACTCCAAATTTGGTTAAAATCAGACAAAAATATCGGGCACTTCATGTAAAGACCTAAACGCATTTAGATTTCATTCTATCATATTATATCATTTATTCTCATTTCATGGATTCTTAGAGGAGTAAAAAATCCGTATGGATATGGAAATTGTCAAAACTGTACATAAAGTAATGAAAATATTTGATTAAGAATTCAATAAGTGAAGTCAGTATAAAAGTGTACAACAATTTTAGTTACTAGGCCTAGTACGATTCTGGAGGATTTAAAATAATATAAGTTATTTTAATACAACAAATAACATGAAAACACCAATTAAAAGAATATAGTACTTATTGGTCAAAAAATAATTCACTGCACCACTGCATAATAGATAAAGACTGGTACTTTCATGCAGTTACGTTGTATGAAAAACAAGATCTAGAATACAGACTCAAAAACTAAATATGTAGTTAAAAATAGAATAAACATAAATATGTATCTACTTTATGTATTCAAATACTAATTAAATCATACATCAACCAATTTAATTTTTTTGAAGTTCAAAATCTTCATCTAAAGAGCAAATGGAATTTTCATATAAAAAATTTTCTGTAAAATCAATTTAAATTTCTTGGGATTCTCAGACTCTGTGTTAATGTAAGTAGGAAGCATATTAAATGCCTTAACACCTAAACAGTACATTCCCTTCTGGTATCCAGTCAAATTCACAGAAGGTTGGTGAATATTGACATGTTGCCTAGTGTCAATGTGATACATCTCAGAATTGACCATAAATTGATTCCTATTTTTATCATGAACAATAGACAAGAAAGAATGTACTGGGAAGGGAGAGGTAAGATTTCTAAATTAAAAAACAGTTTTCTACAAGAGTAATTACTTCTACAATCTATCGTGATTCTAATAATCTTTTGTAACCTGAAAATTATTTATACTGAGGAGTGCCCCCAGAACAATAAACCATAGGTTATTATGGAGTAGAAGTTGAAAGAGTAAATCATTTTCAGAGTATTTAGTGATACATATGGTTTGACTGACCGCACTGCATAACAAGGTGGGCTTACAACAGTCCTGCCATAAGTTCTGTTACAAGTATATTGTTACTTGAAAGGAAAATGAAACAGAACATTCACTTTTCAAGCCAAATAATTTATTAGCAATACTTTTAAGTTTTTATTTATAATAATGTCACTCAAAATGGCAGCCCTCTGCCTCGACATAAGCCTTGAGACCCTCCAGCCACTCTGCTATTGCAGCACACACCATCTGCAGGGGGATGTCTGCCGCTGCTTTCACAAGGGATCTCTTCAGACTGTCCAGGTTGTTGTGACACTTTCAGCAAGACATGTCCTCCAAAACAGCCCACAGTTTATAGTCCAGGGGGTTGAGGTCTGGACTCCTGAGGGCCAACCCTCAGCTTTGATAAAGGTCGGAACATTCCTCTACAGCCACTTCTGAGTCGTCTTGGCCTTGTGGGCAGAAGCTGAGTCCTACTGGAAGACCCATTTCTGACCATTGAAGAGAGTCATGTTAAGAGGTTTCACAACTCCTTGTAGCACATCCTCTTGATGCACTCGAGCACCAGTTTTCAAATCTTTCTCGCAAAAATGAAGAGATGTCACCCCTTGATGGGACACCCCCCACCAAACCATGACATAAGGAGGGTGATGGCCTCTCTGCACCCTTGGAACCTTCTCCTTCGCCTCACGGGACGTCTGAGCATAAATCTTGTAGTTCTGGAAGTTGTACTGCTCCTCGATGGTGAGGATTTTCTCGTCCCTGAAGAGGACGTTTTCTTTCCCGTTCTCAGCGTGCCACTGGAGGAGACGCTCTGTTCTTGTCTGTTGGATCTCCTTCAAAGCGGGAGAAAGGAAGTGTTCCTTCGACCGCCGGTAGGCTCTCATGTGTAGATCGTCCCTGATGAGGCGTGATATCGATTGGGGTGATGTGTTTAGCTCCGGGACAAGGACTTCTGTTTCCGGAGCGGATTTCGCCGAATGCGCTCCCGCACTGTTTTGATGGCTGCGTTAGTCCTCACACACCTCGAGCGTCCTGACCGAACCCTGTCTTCAACACCCCAGAGTTCTTATAACGTTTAATTGCCAGATAGACGAAATTTGGCGAAATTTTCAATGGTTTCAAGAGTTAGAAAATTTGAGAATCTGATTTTCCGCATTTGTGAAGGGCAATCACAGTCACACGGTTTTCCTTGAAACCCCACTCCATGTTAACACTGCGAGAGATGTGAGCAAACTGCCTTGGCACAAGTTCCTGGTTAATAGTCCAAAAATAACCAACCTTTGAACCCTTCTGCCTCGTCTTCAGCTGCGGACTGCATGAAATTTGTGTCAGAACTTATGGCAAGACTATGTAGTTTAGACTTAATAAATTCAGTGTGTGTTTTCCAAGAAATAGTACTAGTAGTAAATAGCCCAAGAAATTGTGTTTCAATAGCTGTAGGAATTTGTTTACTGTTATGTGTAATTTGTGTGTCAGATGTATATGTACTTTTATTAATACATTTAATGTAAATGTTTTGTCAAAATTCAAGGAAAGCAAATCAGCTTTGAACTACTCATTTTGTTGGCCAAAAACTATATTAAGATCATTTGGAAACTGTATATCATTTGGGCTTGTAATTAATATACTGATATCATCAGCAAATAAGGTAAAAATTGCTCTTTGTTCTATGGCACTCGGTGAGTCATTGATGTAAACTGGAAATAAAAATGGGACCAACATTGAACCCAACTGCACCCCAGAATAGAATGGGGAAACAAAATCAACAATTACGTGTGCGATTTTTAAGCGCGTTCATATAAGTTGCCAGTCGTCATGTCTGTCTGCATGTATCAGCCCGGCAGCGTCATACGTAGTGCAACAAAACAGAGAACACATTGTTTTATTTTCATGGCAATTCTGTCTATTACATTACTGACAGCGACATAAGTGCGTAAACAATACAAAGGGAATGCATTGTTGCGTTTCCATGACAACAGTCACACCAACGCGCCACAAAAATACATACATTGTCTATCTTGTTTAGATAATATTTTCACTTTATTTTTAACAGACGCCTACCGGCCTGAGTAAAGAGGTATATCTAACAAACTAACTCATGCAAAAAGGCATAAAGGTGTCAAATAAAAATCAAAAGAGCCGGAGAAATGAAACGCTTCTTAAACACGTAAATTTAACAGCAAGATTCGCAAAAATATATATATATTTTGTTTCACCTTCTTTTCCGACGCCCTCCAAATTTTATTGTCCTAGAGTGCCCTGAGAAATATGCGTTCACTTCTTACGTGCTGTTCGTTAGTAGCACTTGGTAAGTAGACAATAAATAAAAAATTAAATCATAGGACTAACTGCCAGCTCGTATCTTCAAATGTAAGGATTAGTTGGAAACTCGATTTTCACTCCGTACGAATTTTTATCGTAAATTGTTTACACTGATTACCATAGCAACCCATGTGCAGCAACCCTTCCCAAAATTAGGGAAATTTATTTCGTACCGGCTGTGGAGAGTACAGATTAAGGCTGCTTCTACACGAGCGCTCAAAACGCGGCGTTTGAAACGCTAGCTGTTAAGCGTTTTTATGTACGTATTATCTACACAGTAGCGTTCCAACCGCACGCTCATAGAGCGTCCCAACCGCGTCGGTTCTTCTACACGTGTGTTTGAACAGCGCGTTTCAGCAGTCTGCTAGGTTTCAAAAAATGAACACTCTTCAGATCGGATGTGTTGCGGGGCTTCTATTGTTGGATGATGTAGAAAGAAATAAAAAAACTAGTCGAAAGAGGCGACGGTGGACTCATCCTACACTATCACATCGTCTCTCAATAGGTGATTTTCATACTTCCTTCAACAACCACAAACCACAGAATATATCTGGAGAAATTCTTCCAATAATACAGGCTGTCAGTTACTTCTTTCGACGAATTGCTTGGTTTAATAGGAGAAAATATTGTGAAACAGGACATCATCATGAGACAAGAGTATTCATCCTGCTGAGAGACTCGTAATATGTTTGAGTTACGTCGAAATTGACGATTATATACGATTTTATAGGTGCTTACTGTGTTCAATGTTGCTGCATACAGCATTCAATGTTCGACATGGAGTTATCCGACTTTAGAAGCAGACTTTTACTTTGCTGACTTTAGCAGAGTTGTTCCTTATGAAAAGATGCATCAAGTAAAAGAGTCAGTCATGCAGCATCAATGAAAATAATAATAATAACATACACCCAAATATTCGTGTTTGACTTATCATCATATCTCGCGAGTCGAGATCCATTGAACCGAAATAAATAAACAAGAAATAAAGTAATTTTTTTGTTTTATTTATTTTTTGTTTATGTAATTTATTTTACATCATAAAAAGGAAAAATCAATTGTTTTGAACTGCATTCTGCAACAGGATGTAGTCTGTTATGTTGAAATCCTCAGAGTTGGAATCCGTGCTGAATGGTGTTGATGGAGCGGGTGTTGAGCACCCAGAAGTGGACCACCCAGCTGAGGTACTATGATGTCCAGTTGAGGTACTGAGGTTCATACATGATCTCCGGAGGAATGCATTGACAACTTCAATTATTTTTAATCTAGCTTCCATGGCGAAATGAAGGGACATACTGTTCAACGCAGGTACAAACGACATCAAGAATGCCTGATGGCCATACACATCTGCCTGTCGTTCTTTTTCCTGCTATGCCTGCTCTTTCTGAATAGCAAGGCTTTCTGTCAAAATTGATGTCAAATACTTAGCTGACGAAGCAATGGAGTGTTCATTAGCTGCTCTCTTACTACCATGTTTGTGAAGGTTCTTACATTTCCTTTTGCTCGGACTAAGAGCAACGTTATTCCTTGTCGTAGGGCTTGCCGTAGCGTCAATGACAATTTGGCTGTCCTCTGCAGTACTATTAGCAGTTTGATCCAGAGTGTCCTGCAAGCCCTCTGCATCATTCTGAGTCCCTGCTGGAACAATAATGTTGGAGGAAGCACTAGTATTTCCGTGACGTGCGGGAGCAGGAACTGGAGTTGATGGTAGAACATATACAGTTTTTTATTGTTGGCAGCCTTCCCTGTTTCCGTTTGAGTCATTTGTCTATGGAACCTCACAAAGTTGTCCCAAATAGCTTTCTACTTCTTCATCAGCTCCTATGCTGAAACGAATGATTCAACTTTTCGACTTTTTTTCAGGTACTTGACCTCAGGGATGAATTTTGGAGATTTGGAATTTGATTTCAAGGTCTCACGGAAAACTATTCCGGGTATAGTGCAGGAAACATGCGAAGTCATTTGGAATGTCTTGCAGCCTCTTGCCCACCCAATACTGGATCTGACTATTTCAACTTCAAGAAGTATTTTTCAATTGTTTTGATGGCTGTGGCTGATGCAAACTACTATTTTACAGCTAGAGATGTTGGTTCATATGGACACAAAGGAGATTCTGATGTATTTAAAAATTCAAATTTCAGGAAGCGTTTTACTGCTGGGCAACTGGATTTGCCTTGTGACAAGCCCTTACCCTCGAATGACTCAAGAGAAGGTACTCCAGTTCCTCATGTCCTGCTTGGAGACAAGGCTTTTGGCCTGTCAAAGAATTTGCTGCGACCATATCCTTCCAAAAATCTATCTCATGATAAGAGGATATACAACTACAGGCACGCCACAGCCAGACGCGTTCTTGAGTGTACCTTTGGAATTTTGAGCAACAAATGGCATGTTCTACATTCAGTTATTCTTGTGCATCCAAACTTTGTGTCCATCACAGTAGTGTTGCTGTGTTTTGCACAATTTTGTTAGGAAGAGGGATGGGTTTGATTTTGAAGATAATCTGTCATGTGAATTACAAGGTGTACAAGAATCGGCCAGTGCAGGAGGACGCTCACAAGGAATAGAAGTGAGGGAAATATTTTGTGAATATTTTAACGGACCAGGAGCTCTTCCATGGCAAAATAAGAGAGTGAGGATGGGCACAAATTAGAAAAATCTACCGAATACCACATTACTGTCACCACCGGATTTTTCTTGCATTTTAATGTGAATAAAACAGTTCACAAGCATAAAAATATTACATTGTATTGGAGCAATATCTTTCCCTATTTCCCATTCCCCCCACCATTCGTATTGTTTCCGACATTTTTTCAAAATACCTGAAAATATTTCTGTGGTTTTCGTTCATCTGAAAGAGCTTTGTTCTGTATCTTTGTCCATCGAGTTTTCCAGGATATGGCGGCTATGGCGTTTGATAGGTACCTATCGAAGCAAACACTATTTACAAAAAAGGAACAAAATCGTTAGAGCTGTTTTTGAGAAAATCATATAAAACCGCTACAAACCACGTTTTTCACCACACTTACCTCTATAAGTTCAACAGTTTTCGTCTTACATAAAGAAAAACTTACATAGAGAAAATTTACTAACCTCTCTCATTTTTGATCGAGTAAGAAACTGTGCTCCAGTCTTCATACATTGCTTCGCCGATTTCTGCCCAACATGTTGCCTTCACTTCTCTGTTCGAATATTCCTTCAACTGAACACTGTATAAAGGTGGACGCACCTCGACCTCGCAAATCAATTTTTCTGAATCGAACATCGTGCACACAAACTTGAACGCCGCGCTGGGACAGCTGAATGAAACGCCTGAGTATAGATTGCACAACGTTATGAGCGCTTGCGTTGACAACGCCTCGTACCACGTTGGAATCGCTTGACGCTGGGCTAACGCTAGACCAAACGCGTCTCTCTAGATTCGAACACATTGAAAGTTCTGCGTTGCCAAGCATTTTGTCGGGGTCTCAACTGCCGCATTTTGAGTGCTCGTGTAGAATGGCCCTAAACGTGGGTCACCGTTCTTATCTGTGATGCCGAATCAGTGTGACCAACATGAACGCCTTTGTTGATGTTTTAACATATTGCACTCTCCCAGCGTCTTCGGTTTATAATGTAAACAGACCAATTTTAAATTAAGAAATTATCGCCAGTGACATAGTGCTTGAAACTACAAAAGTTTTACAAGTATTATCATGCTAC
>Ga0123355_10022171_pt1 | contig 10179 bp, 9 predicted proteins | sample TergutEmb28metaG_3_FD_89872 | JGI IMG/M metagenome (GOLD analysis project Ga0123355, IMG submission 89872) | Embiratermes neotenicus P1 segment gut microbial communities from Petit-Saut dam, French Guiana - Emb289 P1 | ecosystem: Host-associated > Arthropoda: Insects > Digestive system > Gut ... | reverse complement strand
GCAATTTTCTGACCCCGATAATCCCGGCTCCCGGTACGCCGGGTGGCGATCCGGCCGTAGTTCCGGGATAGCAAGCACCCGCCGAAATCATGTGGTTTGCGCTCAGTAAAGCCGCGTCGGCCGGGGCTGTCGGTGCGTTGTTGGAATGGTACGACTTCTATGTCTTCGCGACCGCCTCGGCGCTGGTCTTCGGTCACATCTTTTTTCCGAGCAATGTGCCTGTGGTGGGAACCATGGCGTCGTTCGGGACCTTCGCCGCCGGCTTCGTCAGCCGGCCACTCGGTGGGGTCCTGTTTGGTCATATCGGCGATACGCTGGGCCGCCGGGCCAGCCTGGTGCTGACATTGCTGATTATCGGCATCGGGACGTGCCTGATCGGCTTGTTACCAGGCTATGACCGAATCGGCTTGTGGGCGCCTGCGCTGCTGGTTGCACTGCGCGTGGTACAGGGCATCGGTCTTGGCGGCGAATATGCCGGATCCAGCCTTATTGTTATCGAGCACGCACCGAGTGGTGAACGGGGCTTTTGGGGCAGCCTTCCGCAGGCCGCTTCTCCAGGGGGGCTGCTACTGGCGACGGGCATGTTCGGGCTGGTATCGCTGCTGCCACAGCAGTCGTTCATGGCGTGGGGCTGGCGCATCCCCTTTCTTCTGAGCGCGCTTATGCTGTTCGTGGGGCTGTTCATCCGGCTGCAGGTCGCTGAAACGCCAGAATTCAACCAAAAGCGAAAGGAAAGCCTCGATGAGCCGCCCGGGAAGCAGCTGGTGCGTGCTCACGCTCGTAACCTGGTACTGGCCACGGGCGCCCGTTTGGTTGAAACGGTGTCAGGCAATCTGATCAAGTCGTTCGGCCTGGCCTATGTCACCCTCGACCTCGATCTGCCGCGAGAAATCCCACTGACGGCGCTGATGGCGGCGGCGACGGTGGGGTTGCTCATGACGCCGGTGTACGGGGCCCTGGGCGATCGCCTGGGTCAACGGCGGGTTTATCTGCTGGGCACGGTCATGATTGCAGTACTGGCCGTTCCGTTCTTCGCGCTGCTGAACACGCGCTCCATGGTGGCGACATGGATGGCGTTCATCATCACCTATAATCTCGGCCCCACCTTGCTCCTGAGCGTTCAGCCATCGTTGTTTGCGCGCATGTTCGACACGGGGATCCGGTTCACGGGCATGTCTGTGGCCTATCAAGTCTCGGCCATCGCCGGTGGATTCACCCCTTTGATCTCGCTCTGGATGCTGCAGCATGCCGGAGGCCGCTCGTGGCCCATGGCGGTGCTGTTGGTGGTGGTCGCGACCATTTCATTCTCTTGTGTCTCATCGGCGAGCCTGGCGGCTGCCGGGCGTCGAGCGAGGTCCCCGCACGACTTCACGAAGTCCCGATCCCGCAACCTCTGATATCAACCCGCGTTCTCCCGGTAGTGTGCACGAAGGAGCGGCAGGCCATGCCGAGTGCCTCTACAACCCGTTCTCTGCCTCGCGCCACGCATGAGGCGATCGAAATCGCACTCATCGTGAACGGCAACCGTAGGGTCGCGACGATCGATCCGCGCACGACGTTGCTCGATCTGTTGCGCAATCGCTTGCACCTCACCGGCACCAAGAAGGGTTGTGCGATGGGCCACTGCGGTGCCTGCACTGTGCTGCTGAATGGGCGCGTAGTGAATGCATGTCTCGTGTTCGCCGCAGCGGCACACGATGCAAAGGTCACGACGATCGACGGAATTGCCACAAACGGGGATTTGCATCCTTTGCAACGTGCCTTCATCGAGCACGACGCCCTGCAATGTGGCTATTGCACGCCCGGACAGATCATGGTGGCCATGGGGCTTATGTCCCGGCGTGGCTCTGTCACCGATGACGAGATTCGAGAGCACATGAGTGGAAACATCTGCCGATGCGGCGCCTATACCAACATCGTGGCAGCGGTTCGTCAGGCGTTGTTGGAAAGGGGCTGAGCCAATGATGCCGTTTGTCTATTCCGCGGTGCGCACGCCCATATCAGCAGTCGAACGCATGCGCACGGCACAACGGGCGATGTACATCGCCGGGGGCACGGACATGCTTCAACTCTTGCAGGATGCCGTGGTCGCACCGGACGAGCTGATCGATATCGGCAGAATGCCGCTGACAAGCATCACGCACGACATGCGTGGCACGCGCATCGGCGCGCTCGCCCGGTTGGCTGACGTTGCGGCCGATGAGCAGGTGGCACGCCGGTATTCCGCACTTGCGCAGGCCCTTCGAGAGACAGCGTCTCCACAAGTGCGAAACGCGGCGACGGTTGCTGGAAACTTGTTGCAGCGTACGCGCTGCCTCTACTTCCGCGATGTAGGATCACCCTGCAACAAGCGCCAGCCGGGCAGCGGCTGTCCGGCACGGGAGGCTGGTAGTCATATGAACACGATTCTGGGTGGGAGCGACGCCTGCGTTGCGACCTATCCGGGCGATATGGCAGTCGCATTGGTAGCGCTGGGTGCCAGTATCCAGGTGCTCGGGCCGGGCGGTGCGCGCACGCTCGCGGTCGAGGAGCTGCATCGCGTTCCGCGCAATACGCCGGAACAGGACACCACGCTGTGGCCCGGCGAGTTGATTACTGACATCCTGCTACCATCGGGCAACGCGACACGATCGGCTTTCATGAAGTTGCGCGATCGTGCCAGTTTCGAATGGGCGTTAGCTTCTGCGGCGATCGCTGTGGAGTTGAACCATGGGACGGCGCGCAAAGTACGGCTTGCGATTGGAGGACTTTCGGTCAAGCCGTGGCGGCTGACACAGGTCGAAGGTCTGCTGCACGGGCGTCGGCTCGATGCCGATGCCGCGCGAGAAGCCGGCGCTGCCGCGATCGTTGGGACCGAGCCGGTACTGGGCGCCGAATTCAAGATCTCAATGCTGCAACATCTGATCGAGCGTATCGTGTTGCGTGCAGGAGGTGCCGCATGACGACGGTGGTTGGCGAACCGATCGATCGGGTGGAAGCGCCCGCCAAGGTGATGGGCGTCGCCGTCTATGCCGCGGAGTTCGTGCTGCGGGACCTTGCCTATGCAGCGGTGTGCGTGAGTGAGATCCCGCGCGGGCGAATCGCGGCAATCGACGTCACGGCGGCTGAACAGGCACCAGGGGTCATTGCGGTAATCACGCATGAAAACGCCGCGCGGTTGCCATATCATCAGCGCGCCAAGCGTCCGGTAGTCGATCCGCAGGATGGCGAACGACTGCATGTGTTGCAAGGGCCGGAAATCCTCTTTGCTGGCCAGCCGGTCGCGATTGTCATTGCGGAAACACAGGAACAGGCGGACCAGGGAGCGGCTCTGATTGATATCAACTATGCGCAGGAACCGGCAATCACAGCGCTGCGTGCGGCGCAGTCACACCCACCATCGGAACACAATGAAGAGGCCGGGCGCGGCGGCGAGGTAACCCAGGGTGATCCCGATGCCGCGCTCGCGGCGGCGCCAGTGAGGGTGTCCATTACCTGCTCGCATGCACGCGAGCACCATGCAGCGATGGAGCCACATGCGACAATCGCGCATTGGGACGGCGATTGCCTGACGCTGTACGACAAGACACAGTGGGTTGACAACGTTCGCGCTGAGCTGGCCCATGTATTCGGAATTGCTGAGAAGCAGGTGCGAGTGATTTCGCCGTTCGTGGGCGGCGCGTTCGGCTCGGCACTGCGCGCATGGCCGCATGTCACACTTGCCGCACTGGCCGCGCGTCACGTTGGCCGCCCGGTCCTGCTGGAACTGACAAGGCGGCAGACGTTCAGCTCGATCGGGTTCCGCCCCTATACGGAACAGAACGTAGAGTTGGGTGCCGATCGCGCGGGGCGTTTGGCGGGCGTCATCCACACTGCGCGCGCTCAGACGTCTATGTACGAGGAATACGCGGAGGTGACACTCGCGCCAACGCGGTCGCTCTATCATTGTGCCAATATCCGCACGCATTACGAGCTCGTGTCACTCAACACCAATACGCCGTGTCCTATGCGCGGCCCGGGGACCGCAACGGGGCTGTTGGCGCTGGAAATGGCGATGGATGAGCTGGCGGAGAAAGTCGGGCTGGACCCGGTTGAGCTACGTATCCGCAATCAATCTATGCGCGATCAGGCGCGGGACCTACCTTGGTCGAGCAACGAACTGGCAGCGTGCTATCGCACGGGATCGGAACGCTTCGGCTGGAATCGCCGGAGATCCCAGCCTCGCATGATCCACGACGGGAACTGGCTGATCGGCTACGGCATGGCGACTGCTTACTATCCGTCGCATCGGTCGAAGGCCCGGGCCCAGGTCAGCTTGTTTGCGAATGGAACTGCACTCGTACGCAGTGCCGCCAGCGACATGGGGCCGGGCACCTACACCGCGATGACCCAGCTAGCGGCTGACGCATTGCAGCTTCCGACTGAAGCGGTGCATTTCGAGCTCGGCGATACCGCCATGCCCGAGGCGCCGGTTCATGGCGGTTCGATCACGCTCGCCAGCGTGGGAAACGCCGTCGTCGCAGCCTGTCGGGCCGTGCAGGACAAGCTCAAGGGGCTCGATCCGACCGGCCGGATACCGCTGACGGAGGTGCTCCAACGAAGCGGTTTCGAGTGCCTGGACGTGGAGGCGAGCGCCGCGCCGGGCGTTGAAACCGAGACTTATGCCAGTGCAGCCTTCGGTTCCGTATTCGCTGAGGTGCGGGTGGATCCGGATTTCGGCATCACGCGCGTTCCACGTGTCGTGGGCGTCTATGATGTGGGCCGCGTCATCAATCCGAAGGTCGCGCGCAGCCAGATTGTCGGCGGAATGGTCGGTGGCATCGGCATGGCGCTGCTGGAGCATGCGGAATGGGACGAGCGGCTGGGCAAGGTGATGAATGCCAACCTCGCGGAATACCTTGTCCCGGTGAACGCGGATGTCGAGGACCTTGACGTCCAGTTCGTGCCCTCAGAGGACCGGATCTTCAATCCGCTTGGCAGCAAAGGTTTAGCCGAAATCGCCATCTGCGGCGTCGCGCCGGCAATCGCAAACGCCGTCTATAACGCCACCGGCAAGCGCGTGCGGCATCTTCCAATCCTGCCGGAGAAGCTGCTCCACTGAGCCAGGGTCACCGCCATGCCGAGCGCGCTCGTCGTTGGTCTGGCTGTCATCGCCGGCTATGCCGATCGCCGGAATATGTGGGGATAGGCGCTTTCGCAGCGAACATGTCACGGCGCTGATCGCCAATGGCTCGGATTGACGCGCTCCAGCCGTGCCGTCCCCTTTTGCAGGCTGACCTCGTTTCCACGCGCCTGATGTTGCGCGCGGGCGCGCGGGTCACTGCGGCGTTGGCGTGCGACCGGCTTCCTGCGACGCCTGCTGATCCGCCTCCGCACTTTCCAGCGCGCTAACGTGCTCCGCCGTGAAGTCGATTGCTATGCAGGCAGCGAACCATATCGCCCGAGCAACACATCAAAAGAAACCCACAGAGGATGTAGTCGCAGAGAGGCGCAGGACCGCTAACACGCCGCCGATGCTTGTGTAATAGAATGTCCTGGCAGTACCTGTCCAAATGACCACTTTACCGGCAGTTTTCGCCAACCGGGCACCCGCCCACGGGATAGACCGCACGGGTCATCGGGTCCATTGTGCCGAGGCCGAGCAACAACAACAGCCACAGTAGCCCGGCCAGCGCGAAACTGCGCGCCAAATGGGGACCACGGCGCACGCGCATGAACATCAGGCCAACCAGAAGAACCATTATTAACGCAGGTATCAGCAATACATCCCGCGCCGAGCGACCGAAATGCACGAAGCTGCCGCCCAGCTCAGCTGCCGCGAGCAGCAAAAGCGCAATCCAGCATAACAGTACATGCCGGTGTCCAGAACTCATGTGACCCGGCCGATCAGGTATATTAACGGGAAAAGTACGATCCACACGATGTCAACAAAGCTCCAGTATAATCCTACGACTTCGACAGGTGTGTTCCACCTCGCCGAGAATCGGCCAGCGCGCGCCTGCGCTGCTATCCAACACACGGCGACGATTCCCACGACCAGGTGTAAGGCATGCAGCCCCGTGGCGACAAAATAGAACGACCAAAACAGACGAGCGCCGCTTGCGTCTGGTCCGGTTATCTTGAAATCGGTCATCGAGGGGAACAGATGATTATGAATGTCGATTATCCACTCGATGATTTTCAGGACCAAAAAGGTCACGCCGATACATGCCGTGATCACGCAGCATTGCAGCAGGCGGCGCGGCTGATCCATCTCGATGAATATCAGGCCACTTGAATATACAAGACTGCTGGTCAATAGCAGGAAGAGATTGACGGTGCCGATCACGAGGACGGTTTCCCGTGCGCCCGCGTCGAAGCCCGCCTGCTGCCAGTGTCGGCAGACCATCCATGCCAGCACCAGGCCACCGAAAAACAACACCTCGGTGGCAAGGAACAGCCACATGCCCGAAACAGCCGTATCGGCCTGATGCCGAGGACTCGCGTATTGGAAATGCTGGTGCAGACCGACCTGATCAGACATCGCCAGGACCCGCGGTTGGAGGGCGATAGGCATAGGGCCCCTCGGTAACGATAGGCGTCACCGTGAAGTTTTTGCTGAATGGCGGTGATGGCGTTTGCCATTCCAGACCCTTGGCATCCCACGGGTTGGGTGACGCCTTCGCGCCGTACAGGAGCGACCACGTCAGGTAGGCGAGCGGTGCGAGATATGCCACCGCAAGAATGGATGCGCCCGCGGACGACAGAACGTTCAGTACCTGGAACTGGGGTGGATATGCGTGGTAACGGCGCGGCATGCCCTCATAGCCGAGGATGAACTGTGGAAAGAATGTCAGGTTAAACCCGACGAACATCAGCAGGGCCGCGCCTCGTGCGAGCATTTCTGGGTACATCCGACCGGTCATCTTCGGCCACCAGAAATGTAGTCCGCCAAAGTAGGCCGACACCATCGCACCGACCATAATGTAATGAAAATGCGCGATGACGAAGTAGGTATCGTGCAAATGCACGTCGGCGGCGACTGCGGCTACGAACAACCCAGTCAGGCCGCCAATGGTGAACAGCCCGATGAAGCCGAGCGCATATATCATCGGCGCGTCGAGACGAATAAACCCGCGGTGCAATGTGCCGAGCCAGTTGAAAACCTTGATCGCCGACGGGACGGCAACAAAAAAGCTCAGTAATGAGAACGTCACACTGGCATAGGTCGACTGGCCTGCCACGAACATGTGGTGGCCCCAGACCGCGAAGCTGATGACGGCAATCGCCACGCTGCTCCAGGCAACGAATTTGTACCCGAACAGCTTCTTTCCGGCAAAGCAAGGTATGATCTCGCTGACAACACCCATGCCCGGCACAATCATAATGTAGACCGCCGGGTGTGAGTAGAACCAGAACATGTGCTCAAACAGCAGCGGGTCGCCACCATAGGCGGGATCGAATACGCCGACGTGGAAAATGCGTTCGAAGCTCATCAGCAGCAGCGTCATAGCCAGCACCGGGGTGGCCAGCACCATGATGACGCTGGTCGAGTACATCGACCAGATAAAAATCGGCAGCCGATACCAGGTCAGGCCGGGCGCGCGCAGGCGATGTGTCGTGACGATGAAGTTGATGCCGGTTGCAATGGTTGCGAACCCGGCGATGAAGACCGCTGTCGCTACCGGCACGACATGACCCAGCGCATAATGAGTCGACAGTGGCGTGTAGAATGTCCAACCGGTATCCACCCCACCAGCGAGCAAGGCGTATACAGCGAACGCGCCGGCGAAAATGAACAGATACCAGCTCATCAGGTTGATCTTGGGAAATGCAAGATCGCGAGCGCCTAGCATCAGGGGCACCAGGAAATTCCCCAGCGTGACCGGAACGGCCGGGATCAGGAAGAACCAGACCATGATCACGCCGTGCATGGTAAATAACCGGTTGTACGTTTCAGCCGATGGCAGCATGCCCTGGGGAACGAGGAGATTGTAACGTATCAAGGCTGCTGCGGCACCGCCGATGAAGAAAAAGACGGTAATGGACGCCATGTATAGAATGGCAATTCGCTTATGATCGGTTGTCAGCAGCCAACTGCGCAAAGAGAACCCGTCTGCCAGGTAGCTCTTCAACTCCTGCTGCAGAAAGCCGATCTCCGGCGCAACCTGGCTCATGGCTTGTTCCCTTCCGGCTGCGACGTGGAAGCCAGCGACTCAACATAGGCGACGAGTTCCACCAACTCACTCTCGCTGATTACGCCGGAGAAGGACGGCATAACCGGCGCGTAGCTTGCGACAATCTGCTTGCGCGGTTGCAGTATGCTATCGCGGATGTAGGCTTCGTCGGCGATGACGGTGGTGCCGTCCGAAAGCGGCACGGGGCTGCCGTAAAGCCCGAGCAATGACGGAGCGTGCACCGTGCCGCGACCGCCATGGCAGCCATCACAGCCATAACGAATGAAAAGGCCATGCCCCTCTGCGATCAATGTGCCACTGGTGCCGTTGCGCGCCAACCAGGCGGCATAATCCGGCGCCGAGAGGACAAAGACGCGGCCAATCATGGCAGCGTGGCTCGTGCCGCAGAACTGCGCGCAGAACAGTTGATAGGTTCCCGTTTTCAGGGCCTTGAACGAGATCGTCTCGTATTGGCCAGGGAGCACGTCGCGCTTCAGTCGGAACGCGGGGACGAAGAAGTCGTGGATCACGTCCTCGGAGGTCATGATCAGCTCAATGTTCTTGTTCACCGGTACGTGCACCGCATCGATCTCCCGCTGGCCGCCGGCATGCTCAGCCTTCCACATCCACTGCTTGGCAACGACGTAGATTTTTAGCGCATTTCGGGGCTGTGCGGATTCGCGCACATAGATGATCGATCCCCAGATAAAGAGACCAAAAAAGACGGCCAGGGTGGCGGTCATCCAGCTCATTTCGAACCTGAAGCTGTGCTCCGGCAGGTCGCCCCGGTTAATCGGACTGTTGTACCGATAACGCACCAAGTAAAACGTCATCAGACCGAACACCAGAGCGAGCACCGCAATAGATACAATCAGCAGTCCAAGCAGAAGCAAGTCAGTGGAAATTGCGGTGTTCGTCACACCAAAATACGCGGTGTTCATCGCAACCGCTCGCGGCGCAGTGCGAAACCAACCGTCGCGACCAGGATCAGCACGGTCAGTAGGCCGGCAAGCTGCAGCACCTTGGCGATTGCCAGGGTATAGCGGCCGGTGTTCGGATCGAAATGGAAACACAACAACAGGACAGGCGCAGCAGCTTTCTCAATGCCGCCCTTGCCGGCACGGATGATACCCGATTTGAGATCTCCCGGAGCATAGCCTACGCCGAGCAGATAGCCGGACACGCGCCCGGTGGTGTTCAGGAACACGAGGCCCGTCGGGTGCAGGAACTGCTTCAATTCTGCGTCGTAGCGGTACGGAAAACCGACGGCGGCGGCGATGCCGCGCACTGAACTGGCGGGACCGAGCAGGTAATGCCATGCGCTCTCCGCGCCTGGCACCGGATAGCGCGCAAGGTCCGCGTGTTCGGCGGATGCCGCGTCAACACGAGTTTCCGAGGGGTCAATGCTCAGCACGATAAGGCTGTACTGGTTCGGCTTGAGGCCGCTCAGCGACAATGCATGCAGCAGGTCATCGCGTACCACGCCGCACAGGTTCGGACAGTGATAATAGCCTAACGCGAGTATGGTCGGTCGCATGCGCACGATGTCGCGCAGGTGTACAGCGTGGCCGTTCTGATCCCAGAGAGGCGCATCCATTGGCACTTCTGCACCCGGACGCTGATGAAACCCAAAGTCGGCACGTCCCGTCGTGGCGCCGGCGCTTGCCGGCGCCAGCAGGCAGAGCAGCAGGAGCGTGAGCAGTCGCCCGATCATTTCTGACCACCCGGCGATGCAGGCCAGTCGGTAATACCTTGGGCAACGATTCGGTGCATCGCCTCCTCGATCGGAATGTGCACGATCCCCTTGCTCCGATCGACCCATCCCGAACTGTTCAGGTGCGACAACTCTTGCGCTTCGAAATGCCCCAGGTCCGCAGATGGGTTCGACTGGAGCCGCGGCGTTGGGTACACCGGCAGCGCAGCGGGCACCCGGTGATCCTGCCTGATGCTCGGATACAACCAGATGATGCCGAACATGCTGACCAGAAGCACCGCGACAACGAGCGCCGCGCCACATAGCACGAACCGGAACGTGACGTCTTCG
>Ga0123355_10022170_pt1 | contig 10179 bp, 6 predicted proteins | sample TergutEmb28metaG_3_FD_89872 | JGI IMG/M metagenome (GOLD analysis project Ga0123355, IMG submission 89872) | Embiratermes neotenicus P1 segment gut microbial communities from Petit-Saut dam, French Guiana - Emb289 P1 | ecosystem: Host-associated > Arthropoda: Insects > Digestive system > Gut ... | reverse complement strand
TTTAGGCGGCTTGCTTTAAAATTCTACCTGCTTGCCGTCTGTTTGCTATACCCTTTTTTCCTTGCACAACGCCTTTCTTCTTTTTGCTTTTTTATGCTTGACATTTCTTAGCAGGTCTTTCTTGTTTTATATTTAAATTATACGGCAAAAATTTAGTAAGGTCAAACAACTTTAGTGATGTCGCTCATTTTGTTGACAAAAAACTTCATCGTGGTAGAATTGATAAACCTGTAAAATGGCTTATTTTGGAGGGCTTTATGCGATTACGTAAGGGTATCATTTTTATAGTTGTGTCGGTTATTGCGGTTATATCTATGTCTTCGTATGCGGAGGCTAATGTTCCAAGCCAGTTTGACCTTGATGTTATTCTGGTAATTGACCATAGTGGTTCTATGAGTTGGGCAGACCCCAATAAACTCGCGCTTACGGCGGCAAACCTTTTTATTGATATGAATTTTGGTTCGGATTCGCGGGTTGGTTATGTAATGTATTCACATTACATTGTTGCGCAGCGCGGTTTAACAGACTTGGTTAGTTTCAGCCGCGATATAAAAAATGAGATTTCCGCAATGGAATACGGCGGCTGGACTGATATTGCCCTTGGCGTAGAAACGGCACTGGAAATTTTTGCGAATGAACCAGACCGCAGTCGTACCCCCGCGATTATTTTGTTAAGCGACGGAAATACTAGCCTTGAAGTTCCTTCAGGGGTTCAGCCGCGCCCAATTCGTAGTACTGTTGAATCTAATCTCGCGTTGCTGTACGCGGTTGATAACGCTGCAAGTATGGGCGTTCCCATTTTCACCGTTGGGTTTAATCACAATGGTGAACTTGACATTGCCACAATGGAGCTAATGGCGCGCCAAACTGGCGGTTTTTCGCGTGAAACTGTAATTGCAAACGACTTGCCAATTATCATGTTTGACATCTACAGCCATTTGACGGGTGCGCGTGGTGATGATGTTATTGTTGAAACAGTTCCAGCGGATGGCAATATGTCCGTTACTATTCCTATTCGTGATAGCAGTATACATAGGGCCATTGTGACTATTATGTCAAATCAGCCTGTGCAAGATGTCGCACTGCTAGACCCAAGCGGTGCGGCGGGTACGTTCACCCAAAACTCTGACGCAAGTCAGTTGTACACGCTGATTACCATTATGCATCCCACCATGGGCGATTGGGTTTTGTCGTTTGTTGGTACTCCAGGGACTACTGTTTCTATTAATTTTTTAAGCATCTATGACGTAACTTTTGTGTTCGACCTGCCGCGAACTGCCCCAGAAGAAGCAACATTTTCATGGCGGCTGGAAAATGACATGGGCGCGGATATAACTGATAGTTACTTGCTGAATCTGCTGTACCCTTCCATTTTCATAAGAAATCTGGACACCGACGAGGAAATACAACTCAACTTTGCCGCAGGCCAACAATCACTAACCGCGCAATTACCCGAAGGACATTACGAAGCATACATGATTTTGGATAGCCACGGCATTTTGCGCGAGTCTAATTTGCATACGTTTACCATACATGAGTTTAACCCGCCGCCTATTCCCTCGCCAATAGGGCTTCGCGACGGCATTTATCACGTCACGCTAACAACAATTTTTAACCCTCGCACAGAAATCAGTATTAACAACCTAGTAAACTTTAACCCAGAAAATCGCCCGATAACAGTATCACCGATTGCGGGTGTTTGGGGCAATTACGTTGAATGGGATTTCCACTCCTTTGATGAAACAATAGTGCTATCAGCACTACGCGCAGGGCGTACTGAAATTCCTGTGAATGTTCAAGATGTTCATGGGCAGACCGTTACGGTTATCATTTCCGTGAACATTATTAATGGGCTAGTTTTTGTTGTGATTGTACTTGCTGTTATTATTGGAATCGCGCTGTTGGTAATCACATTTATGCAAACGAAAAAGCCCAAACTAAACGACCCAATGAGCAAGCTATATATAAAAATGACACTACCAGCAAGTATGGCACACGACACCCCGCCAGAATACGCGCTGGTTCTACCAGCAGTAAAAGGCAAAAAGACCTTGCGTGAGCTAATCAACATGAACATGAGCATATCAGAACCATACCGCGTCGCAATGCAGTCAATAGGCTGGTTTGCCGATAATGCAATTTTGTCTGCAAAATCGAAAAGCTTGCTGGAAATCAAAATCCCACAAAACGCAGGTTACACCATAAAAGTAGACAAAAACGCAGGCAAAACCGCCGTAGCCTTCAACCGCAACGGCGGCACAGAAATCCGCGTAGGAACAATGGGCGGCAGTGGCTACGACGAATACGACGAGTTTGTGATAACACTGGGCAATCCGCCAGCATTCGGCGGCAACACCCAAATAGACTACTCCGACGGCTTCGACACAGGCACAACCAATAAAAACGCGACAACCAACGACGACAACTTCTGGTAAATTTAGGAGGCATGAAATATGGCACTAGGAAAATTAGCAAGAGAACATTTGGAATCGGAATTACTACTAAGCAAGGGCGGCGGCATCTATTACGATAATGCCCGCGTGGAAGCCAGCGAAACGGAAGCAACGCTATTCATAGGGCTGGGCGGCACTGGCGCGGATATGTTAATTCGCATAAAAAACGAAGTGAAACGCAGAATGGTTTTGCCGCAAGTAAACGGGAAAATTGTATCTGATACGCCGAATAATATCGGCTTTCTTGCGATAGATTCGGATAAAACATCAACGAAGAAAGCATGGGGAACGGCGACATTTGACCAATACGGCTCGGAATTTTGTTCGATTGCGGTGGACGACAAACAGGCTATTGTTACCAAGTGGAAAACGCTGTCTGAATCCAACACAGAAGAGGCCGCATGGTACGATAAAATAGACGCAGAAGCCGCTCTACCTGGAGCAGGCGGAAAACGCCAAATAGGGCGGTTGCTTCTATTTGAAAACATTCGCAGCGTAAAAGAACGCATGGAAAAGAAAATCCGCGACCTAATAGCAAGCGGCATAAATAACGTAACAGTTGTAATTGTCGCAGGAATTGCAGGCGGAACGGGTTCGGGAACTTTTATTGATATTGCGTATATTGCGCGAAAAGTCCTAGAGGAATTATCCATTCCAGGGCGAAATATTTTTGGCTATATAATCCTTCCAGATGTAAACCTGCTAAACGGCGGGAACGCAGATGTATTAAAACGCAATGGGTTCGCCGCGCTGAAAGAACTCGACTACTGGATGAGCCCCAGCAAATACGAACAAGATGACCAATTCGTGCAAAATTACGGAAGTGGTATCGCGGTGCGTTCAACTACCAGCCGTCCGTTTAATTTTTGTCATCTGCTTTCCGCGCAAGACATGAACGGAATGCCTTTGACGTACAACAAAGTTATCAACAGTATGGCGGAAAATGTATTTGCGTATATCGCGGGCGAGGTAGGCACAGACGCAGACAGTAGCGGCAACAGCACAATGAGTGCAATGTATGATAACATCAACGAGTATATAGATAGCCTTTCGTCAAAAGCTCCGATTCCTGCGTGTTATAGGTATCTGGCGGTGGGCAGTCACAAACTGGAAATCCCTTATGAGGAAATTTCTACGCTACTTGCAATTGAGTTGTTCAAGCGGCTAAAACCCACCTTTGAAGCACGCCCAACGGAAGACACTTTCAAGGCGGATATGACAACATTGCGGTTGATTCCAAAAGACATTGTGCATAACAGCATGACGCGTGGGCTTCAACCGTCACCACTGGACGGAAATCCGAATTATCAACACGGGCAAATATGGGGCGGCGAAAACGTAGGCCCTAAAAACAATCGCGCATACGCAGATGTATACCAATGGATTGCCCGTGAATTTCAAGTAACCGTAAAAACCGCAGTAGAAAACTGGGCAAACGACCAAATAGGCGTTTTTCAAAATTTCATAAAAGACAGCATGAAAAAACCCGACAAAGGCCCATTGTACCTAGCCGCACTAATGAAATCCGACAACAAATGGAGCATAATTCCAACACTAACCAGCTTGGCGGAGCAGTGCGACGGCATAGCATCAACATGCATGTCTCAAACTGCGCAAATAGAAGCGAATCTGCAAACCGCCTACAACGCAGGGCATGGCAAGCTATTAAACCGCTCGAAATACGTTACCGATTACTTAACTGCGCTGTTCGAGTGGATGGTAAACGAGAACTCAATTTTTGTATACCCGCAACGGGCAAAGGAAATCCGCGACCTTCGCGATAGATTGCAACTTTACTACGACAAAGTTTTCTCAAAGCTTGCAGATGTACTTGACGCACTACCAGATATTTTCCGCCAAAACTACGATTACATGGTAATAGCCGAACGCGAAGCCGAAAGCGAAGGACTAATCGAAGAAGGCACGCGTTTGATATGGCCATTAAAATACGTAAAAAAGAAAGCAACCGACCTACGCGATTTCGACAAAATGCTGGACGAAGCGGTAATCCGTTTCCTAGATGATATGACCGCAAGCCTATCCCGCTGGACAGGAAGCGACTTAGATTCCCTAGATGACGCGCCCACAGGCACAGACGTTCCAGGGTTTATATCGCAATTTGTAAGCCAGCAATTTGGCGGGCTTCTGACCATCAACATGGAAGACCTAATGCGAAGCAAGGAAGGCGCAGATGATTTAGACAAGTATCTTCATTTAATTTTGCCCAGCATGAAGGATAAAGCTGTGCCTATGTTTAGTATGCGCCAGCAATATCGCAACACTTCAACGGCGGAATTTGGGCTGACCTCTGTGCCGCAAGATTGTTTGGAAATTAAAGCGGCGGCAAATAAATATGTAAAATCCGATAAAATGTTCGTGAAGCCCAGCAAGGAGAAAACACGGCTGTACTTCGTAAAAGTGGTATCGGGCGTGCCGCTGTATGCCTACGCCAAAATCGAGGACATGGAGAAAGAATACGAAACTGCAAAGAAAACCCAGACAACCCGTGATGGAACGCATTTGAACGGCAAGTGGTGGGGAAGTGACATCATGCCATCGCCACTTCCAGAGGCCGCGTGGACACCCACCGTATACACCAATCCCAACGTAAAGGCGCATAATGATGAAATACGCGAGGCATTCGATTTCTGCTTGAAGAACAATGTAATCCGTCCCGATAACGAAGCCAGCCCATCGAAATATTTGCTGTATATAGCCGATGCCCAAAAGGCAGACCCGTCCAATTTAGATTTCAGCGAACACGCGTCCCTAGAAGAACAGCTATCCGCCCTACGAGAAGAACGCGACACCCTCTGGAGCGGCGATTCCATTGAGCTAATGGGCATGGGAACAAGCGGCACTGCCGATTTACTAAAAACCGTTCGTGAAAGCATTTTGCGTTTGCCGCGCATTTGCAACGAAATCAAACGTCAAAGCGAAATTGTTTCCGCTTTCTCGCAAATGGAAAAGGAACTGGAAGACCCGCGTTACTTCGCATTTGGGTTAGTATGCGGTTTGGTAGCGAAGCAGGGATATAAAATTGTTGCTAAGCGTTCCGTAAGTTCCGCCAGTTCGGAGTTGCTATACGACACCACGCTGGAAAAACCTTTCGGCGAACACGAGGCATACAAGGCATTTCGCAAGCTACTAGACGACACCCGCCGCCAAGATATTCACACAATGCGCACAGAAATGCTAGAGCGCGTTTCCACAGACGAAACCGAAAAAGCCGAGGTAATGTCCCGCGTAGAAGCAATAGCCAAAACCTACAAAGCCGAATTACAAGAAGCAAAATCCCGCATAGAACGCGCTCCCGTAGACAAGCGCAAACCCCTCAAAGATATTTATGCATTCTACGCGACTGTACTAAAAATCGCTGAAAATTATCGAGATAAGTATTTGGTGTAGCTACGCAGTAGGATTTTGCTAAGAACTTGTGATTAATTTGAATGGAGTGATTTTAGTGAGCGCGTTACTAGTGGATTTTACATCAAAACAGCATTACACCTACGCCGATTACGCAACATGGCCAGATTATCCACGGTACGAATTGCTTAATGGGGAGGCTATTCAAATGAGTTCGCCGTCAGAGATACATCAATCAATAAGCATAGCACTTACACTCCAAATAGGTATGTTTTTACGAGGTAAAATGTGTCGAGTATATCACGCACCATACCATTGACAACTTGATGTGCGGCTAAATTACAATACAGTAGTGCAACCCGACCTTGTAGTAATTTGCGACATGACAAAAATCGAAAACGGGAAACACTGCCTTGGTACTCCCGATATGATAATTGAAATCCTATCCGAATCCACACGAGGATATGACAAAGTGAAAAAGTTTAATATTTACCTAGAGGCAGGTGTTCGTGAATATTGGATTGTAGACCCCATAGAGCGAATTGTAAATGTGCATATATTTAAGGACGGAAACTATATACTAAAACCTTATGGCGATACGGATACAATCTCCATACATGTTTTGGAAGGTTGCATGGTGAACCTTGCAGAAGTTTTTTAGAGCGGCAAAGCCGCCTTTCGCTGATAACCTGCGTTGCAAGCTATAATATTAAGAACCTGCGGTCAATAAAACTGCGCCGAAGTGGCGTAAAAACGGAATCTTTCAGCAGTTTTGTGACGACGACGCGTGCCACGCTAGGAGTTGCAAAATTGGTGAAAGGTTTCGTTTTTATGTCACTTCGGTGTGATTTTATTGACCGTAGGTTCTTAGGGTTTAAAATGTGGAAATCATTGCAACCCTAGCGTTTAACATGTTATCATAAAGGTGAAAATCTTAGGTATCATGAGGTGAATGAAATGGTAGAGAAAAAATTAGAACAAGCAACAACAATAGCGGGTATCTTAAAAGGAGTTAGTCCAGAACCACTAAGAGAAGAGGAACTTGATAAGTTTTTCTATAAAGATACAATGAAGATTCGCATGGGGCATGAAACTTTCTCACCTGTACGGGAGTTATTCGAGGCTTGTATTATGCCGTCAATCTCAAATGCGCATTTGCTTATGGGGCACAGAGGTTGCGGAAAAACCACAGAATTGCAGAATTTAAAACGCGAATTTGAAAAAGTTGGACATCGAGTTCATATGGTTGATACTCGAATGGAAACGGATAACACCAACATTAATCATTGGGATATTTTGCTTCTTGCAACCGAAGGATTATGCACAATTGCAGAAGATTCATTCGCAGACATACCAACCGAGCCATTTGAAGCCATTTACGAAATTTTATGCAGTGATATAAAAGTTGAGGAATCTAGTGCTGTTTTAAAATCCTATGGCAAGCGAAAGGGTTTTAGCGCAAATACCCCTGCCATACTAGACAACGTTTTAAATTTGTTTATTACCCTTAAAAGTGATATGCGATATAGTACGGAAACACGAACAAATATAATAACAGCAATGCCAAAACGCGCATCTGCTTGGTTGGCGAATATAAGGGAGATTTCAAGACATCTAACTGCTCATTGCAAGGAAAAACAACCGATTATCATTTTTGAGGGTTTGGATAAAATACATCCCCCCAATAAAATCATTGATATTCTAAATTATTCCGTTTTTGCTCAAATGCCTATTCCCATTATTTACACTTTCCCTATCGACCAATGCTATTCCACAAGCTTTGCGGCGGTAAGTGCAACATTTAATAGGCATGTGTTACCCATGATTAAAATTCGCAATATAAATAAAACTCTAAATGAAAGAAGCTTTGCCGTCATAAGAGCTATTGTTGAACTGCGGGCAGACTTAAAGCTTTTTGACAAAGATGTTCTTGATAGACTAATTGAAAAAACAGGGGGTTCCCTTCGCCATCTTTTTGAATGTATTGTCCGTGCCGCAAGGTTGGCAGCTTGGCGCGACTCTGAAAAAATTGGACATGAAGACGCAAACAGAGCATTAGCCGAACTAAGCAAAGAGATAACTAAACCTGTAGTAGAAAAAAATCACTTTTCTGTTTTAAGAAATATCATGAATAATCCCAGATCAGATAACCAGATTAAAGATTTAGATTCCTTGCTGGGCTGGATGAACGCATCAATTGTGCTTGAATACGAAAACGGAGAACGATGGATTGACGTACACCCATTGGTTGCAGATTTCATAAGCACAAAAACCACTGGTGAAAGCAAATGACCGATAATACTGGCAACAGCGAAGCCTATGCGGCAATCCGTTGGGCAATAGACAACGGGAACATAGGCTTTTTTTTCGTGTTTGCCCCGCCGCGAATGCAAAGGGAAATTGCAGTCACCTATAAATCACTAAACTCTGCAATATACGATTGTTCCAAAGAAGAAAACAAACCCTACTCCTACGCAAAATTAAGCCAATGGGTAGATGAACACGAAGAGCAAAATATTTTGTTTATCATAAACATGGACGCGGCACTGCATGAGGAAAACAACATAGCCGCCCTAAACATGAGCCGCGACATGTTAGCACGCAAAGAAAAAATGTGGTTTTTCTCCATGACAGAAAATATGGCTAATCGTCTGATGGCTACCGCCCGTGATTTTTACTCGTATGCAAGGTTAAAAATACGTTTTCAGCCAGAAGCAGACGAAGAATTTGAAGGTATGCATATCAAGGACTTTGATAACCGCCATAATGTGCAACAAATCAAGGAAACACTAAACCGCTACAAAGAACTGGAAGAACGATACATGGCAATGTCCGTTGAAAAAAACACAAGAAACGAGCTTCTTTCAGCCGCTATTGCTTTGATAGATATAGCTACACTTTACAGAGATTGCGCAGAGTATGAGAACGCACTAAAGTTACTTGAAAAAACAAGAGAAATCCGTGAAGGGCAGCTTGAGCCAGAACACCCCGATATAGCCACAACTTACAATAACATTGCGTTTATGTATGATGAACAAGCAAATTACGATGTTGCCTTGCACTGGTATCAAAAAGCGTTAGCTATCAACGAAAAAGTTTTCGGCAAAGAACACCCAAATACAGCCACCACTTACAACAATATTGCATTAGTATATAGTCATCAAAAAGAGTATGATACTGCCTTGCACTGGTATCAGAAAGCATTGTCTATCCGTGAAAAAGTTTTAGGCAATAACCACATTGACACCGCTGACATTTACAATAATATGGCATTAATGCATTGCGAACAGGGAGATTACAATAATGCACTAGAAGGACACTTTAAGGATTTAGGCATCGTTGAAAACATTTTAGACAAAGAACACCCCCATATCGCAATAAGTTACAATAACATTGCAGTAGTATATCGCCGTCAACAAGATTACGATAACGCATTGAAGTGGTTTCAAAAAGCTTTATCTATCTATGAAAAGGTTCGGGGTAAAGAACACCCCGATACCGCCACCACTTACAACAATATGGCGTTGGTATTTGACAATCAAGGCGATTACAATAAAGCCTTGGAGTTATATCAAAAATCTTATGAAATCTACCTTAACAAATTAGGGGAAGAACACCCATATACGATAACCGCTAAAGAAAACATACAAGCAATTTCAAACATGAAATAAAAAAGGACACCCCCGTCCTTTTTTTATTTCTCATTTCGCAGGAAAGTATCTGGCTTCGAGGCGTATGCGTAGCGTGCAATACATGCCATCGGCGAAAAGCGGCTATGCCGCCCGCCCGTAAAAAAAAACTTGTACGTGCTGTAAACTTTCTGATATATTATAAGCTGGTAATGGAAATGAAAAAGGTGGTAAATAAATATGCATAGTGATTATGTGACAAAAGGCAACAAGGTAGTGCCGCATCGTTCGTTGTTTAAGGCGATGGGTTATACTGATGAAGAGCTTGCGAAACCGCTGATTGGAATTGCAAATGCCCAAAGCGAAGTAGTGCCAGGGCATATCCATTTGGACGATATATCCGAAGCAGTAAAAAAAGGCGTTCTTGCCGCTGGCGGCACGCCGATTGAGTTTCCATCAATAGGCGTGTGCGACGGGATTTCTATGGGGCATATTGGAATGAAGTATTCCCTTCCAAGCCGCGAATTAATTGCGGATTCAGTGGAATCAATGGTGCTTGCACATGCATTCGACGCAGTGGTATTAATTCCGAATTGTGATAAAATAGTCCCAGGAATGTTGATGGCGGCGGCGCGGCTTAACATTCCAGCGATTGTAATAAGCGGCGGCCCAATGCTTGCAGGTCGCGTAGAAGGTCGCGCAGTCAGCCTCTCGCAGACATTTGAAGCCGT
>Ga0123355_10022169_pt1 | contig 10179 bp, 9 predicted proteins | sample TergutEmb28metaG_3_FD_89872 | JGI IMG/M metagenome (GOLD analysis project Ga0123355, IMG submission 89872) | Embiratermes neotenicus P1 segment gut microbial communities from Petit-Saut dam, French Guiana - Emb289 P1 | ecosystem: Host-associated > Arthropoda: Insects > Digestive system > Gut ... | reverse complement strand
GGCCTCGGGGTATGGCATGCAGATGCATGTGCATTATGTTATCAGACTTCCGGTTTACTGTCAACACGAATAACTTCTGGTTTACTGTTAACACGACTAACTTCCGGTTTACTGTCAACAAGGCTAACTTCTGGTTTACTGTCAACACGACCAACTTCTGTTTTACCGTTAACAAGGCTAACTTCTGGTTTACTGTCAACACGACTGACTTCTGGTTTACTATCAACAAGGCTAACTTCTGGTTTACTGTCAACACGACTAACTTCTGGTTTACTGTCAACAAGGTTAACTTCTGGTTTACTGTCAACACGACTAACTTCCGGTTTACTCTCAACACGAATAAATTCCGGTTTACTAACAACACGACTAACTTCCGGTTTGCCGTCAGTACAACAAACTTCTGATTTACTTAGTACAATTCAAATCAGCAACAGCACACAATCCCATTAAAACTACAACAGTATTTACAAAACACCAATTGCCACATGTTCAAGCCCCACTGGTCCATCACCAGTTCACTGTCGAGCTGGGTTAATATCACGACCGTATCTTAATATACCTGAGGAAAACCACTTAAAATAAAACGAGTAAAACACACACACACACACACACGTGTCCACAGTCCGGCTGTAACCAAGGCCTGATGTCTCAAATTCCCTGACAACTCAGTGCAGCTCTCGCTACACACACCGTACAGTACCTGCCTACGTCTTTGTGGACGGCAGTTCTTAGCTATCCACACTTTACTGTGCGTCATTTACATTCGTCACATATACAGTCATATTACAGTTCATTTGCCGTATCTTATTTTTCTGGTACACAGTTTCCTCCGTGCTGTAGTACGTCAATCGGCACACAATTACAGTGACACTGCTCCTACAGTTCATGGGCTGTCCCAGCATGCCACGTGTACTGTACCGCCCACAGTCACGCTGCCAGTCATGGACAGTGCCACAACCGTCACGGAACTGTGCGACCGCCCGCTACACCGACGCATGAAGGCAGCACTTCGGAACGGAACGCAACGCTACGTTTAGGCGCTGCAGCGCGTCCCCTTTAAATGGGAAACAGCACGTGGGTACATCTGGGGATTTCCATCGTTCGTGTGGTAGAGAGACAGATAGCCTGCAACACGTTAGAGCGGTAACGGACTCACCGTGACACCATCAGCCCAAACACTCTCGAGCAACGTTCGGAAACCGAAAGACGTTTTCTTTCATTACAAAAAAAAATCTGCACGATAAACCTGAAGGAGCAGATCTCGAAACACTTAGGCGCTGACGGAAGGAAAATGAGATGCATAAACTGTGCGAGACAGTGAGGTACAGCAGGGGTGGGGGTTTTGCGAACAGGGTCATGCATTTTGGGATTTCATACAGGTGGGAAAACCGACTGACCAGCTGAACCACCATTAGTTTCTCAACAAGTAGCGTACTTTGTTCAACACAGATAACACTACGTTCTGCTCACCAATTACAAGAAAGGAATTCTAATTTGAGAGATCAGAAAGTTGTTTGTGGGGTACGGAAAGGTCTTAAGAACGTTATACTATTGTGTTAACAGCAGTTTACGTTTCACAAGATGCAAACACTAATGCCAATATTAATAAAGTGATACAGTTAAATCACACATAAGCTTAACATGTGCAGGCATTCGTTTGTGGCACCAAGATGTCTGCCTTCCTTGTCAGTATCACAATACATGGTAGACAATACTTTAAACGAGGAATATCAACGAAATAGTGGCAGTAAACATAACTGCTGTCACGAAGATCCGAATCACACGTTGTCCGAAAACTGCACCACAGTATTTGCAAACCGCGGCTACCATCCGCACTGACAGGCGCTACTTTTCTGGTCTGAGTAGAAAGCAAGACTAGCTGCAGGATAGCTGCAATGTGCACTGAGGTCCCATACTATGCAGAAGATGTCTACCTGCTGGAGGGCTTTGCCCATTGAGATACATTTGCTGAGACACTTCAGAATTTCTGCACCATTATTACTTTCCGCAGGTCAAAGGCACGCAAGAACATTTTTACAGTCTTTACAGGCTTCAGAATTTTAAATAAACTGGGTATCTAGCCCTCACAACGAACAAACTGTAACTAGTACTCGATTGTGGAAGTTGTAACCAGTCCCATTACTATGAAACTTGTAACCAGTCCCATTATTGTGCAACTTGTAACCAGTCCCATTACTACACAACTTGTAACCACTCCCATTACTGCGCAACTTGTAACCAGTCCCAATACTGTGCAACTTGTAACCAGTCCCAATACTGTGCAACTTGTAACCAGTCCCATTACTGTGCAACTTGTAACCAGTCCCATTACTGTGCAACTTGTAACCAGTCCCATTACTACGCAACTTGTAACTAGCCCCTGTACTCTGGATCCCGCAACCAGCAGTTTTACGTTGCAACTCATCAGGCCCACCTGCAGTCAATCGTTCTACAAACCTCTCCACCACCCCGTAACCCGCAGGTACCCTCCACGCATCTTGGCCAATGTCACTGTGTCTGATCACATCCACTTAGTCTCCAGACCATTCACTCTACTTACTGACTTGAACTAACTCTGAGTTTGATTAATGGAGACAGTCTGATGTTGATTTGTATATACCTACTGGCCACTAAACACAAGCAAACACAACCGTATCATGTCTTGTTTGGAAGCTACGTACCGCAGTCCAAAAAGGCCATTTCCAGGCTTCATATAAAAATGGGTTTTAATAGGTATTGTAACTTTGCCTTTACATAAATCGTGTACAATTCTGCTGACCGTATTAGTTCTTTTCCCCCCGGAGCTTTAGTTTGTCAGTAGTTCTGCTACTGGAACTGCTGCCATGTCTGACTTTCCAAATATTTTGGATTTCCCTATCAGACCTTAAAAACAGACGCTTTAAATTTCAACACTGTTGTAATATTCGTAAGTTTCCTATTCTAATCTCCCCCCCACCCCGTCTTCTCTTGCGATCTCATATCTTTCACCGTCGCCGATGTGTTGATTTGCAATGCACTGCTAGCAATCAATTCCTACCGTTTCTTTACTTTTCTTTACAATATTCTGTAGCTGTTTTACACGTCGCTTTCACACGGGTGATCGGATTGTCTGCACGTCGCTCCACGTGTATTCACGTGTTCGAACGATCCTACGATCGACAGCTACAGTTTATTGCCCTAAACACTCGGCCTAACCGGCTGGTCTTTGTAAAGGACGGGTCTGAATTCTGTGCGGTTGAAAGCGAATTAAAAAAAATCATTTTGTTAAATTTCAGACTTCAAAGTGCCAATTATCGCAGTTTCCCACTGCCTGTCAATCAAAACCCACTGCAGCCAACTCCTTGCCCAACTTCCATAATGTGTTCATTACACAGTCGTCATAAATCTTACTTTTGGTGGAAGCTAAAGAAACTAATTATCGCACTTCAGTCGGAATCCAGCTAAAATTAACAAGCAGGCACAAGTGCGTCTGACGTCTCCGTCGGCTCGATAGAGGGTCTCGGTACCTCAGTCGCACCGACAGCTGCCGCCCTGCTCACGACTACCTCAGCATCTGAAGCCTCAAATTCACCTTACCTGAGACTTCAGTTCGAACAGCACAGAGAACACTACAAAAGCCAATAGGTGAACGCTACACAGTGCAATGTTGGCTGTTTGGAGCCACAATACTGAGGAACACATAAAATCTGTGGGTAGTATGGGCAGGTATATTAACATGATCGAGTGACTTACTATGTGAGATAAACTGTGTCTAGAGGGAAATATACCGGTGAAGATAGCCCATATAAACTACAAGCATTCGGTCCACGATTCTGCCATTTCAAATAATGGACAGACTGCAACAGGGAAATGGCGTTTCTTGACGACACCAAATTGTAAATATGTCTACGGAAGTCCGGTTCAGAGAAATGTCAAGCCACAATGCCCCATCCTGGGCCAGTTTAAACCAGTCTATTTCTCTACAATTTCAGTACCACCCTTCCATCTATTTTTGTATCTCTTAAGACGTCTTTTCAATGCAAGTTGTGCTATATAAAGTTCACAATTCACACATTTATTTCTACGTGTGCCACATGTCCAGCCAATCTCATAAGTACTGATCTATCACCGCAACAATATCGGGGAAGTTGTACAAAATCGACAAAATGGCGTGTTGGGGAGACGCAGCGACGAAGACGGCTTGTTGTTCGCAAGTGTCTTGCGTCCGGCGGTAGGAGAGCCGAGAGCAACGCGAACCGACCGACCGATCATGTAAACCGAAACTGGAAAGGGCTTGAAGCAAGGGGACGAAATCAAAAGCAAATCAAAAGCAAACGGTTTCTTCACTCAGTTCATTGTAAGAGGGCTTCAGGGTTGTTGTGCACGCACTTCAAACGCACTTCGAAACGCTACGCAGTGCGTGCGTAAGGAACTGCGACACAAAAGAGCAACGAACACTCGTGTGAGCAGGAAAGGTGGTAGGTTTAGAGAAAGAGCTCGAAGCAGCTCGATATAACTACCAGGTAGTGGCACAGTGTTTGGAAATCCGTAAATTATGCTCAGATTTCATCTGTTAACGGACGAACGCGAGTTTAAGATTGTTAAGTTAAAAGTAACACAGTTTTATGTACTGTTGCACACATTTTGTGTGGGATTGGGAGCATGGGACGTGTGCAATCGTCATACTGCAAATTTAAGGTGCCAAGAATGACTGCAGTAAATAAAACAACAAATGAAAACGAGCAAAAAGTAGGAAAACAAATAATGACAGGAATCTGGCGGTCGCTACGTATTTTATAAAAACCATACAAGCACAAACCACAATCAATCTTAATGCCACGAGGCAAAAAACTTAATATCTAGACCGGCCCTGCTAAAGCTTTGTGTGTGGAGCGGGCAACTGCGGCAAATTTTGGGCAGCGTACCGGCAAAATGGAATTCACGGCGCAGAACGAAGAATGCACAAACATACCTACAATAACATGTATAACTTTATCTGTGTATCCGTCTGTATATCAAGTACATAAAAATGTATTTATGATAAGAGGAAAAATTGATTCAAAGCGCAAATCACTCCCCAGCACGCCAGAATGTCGCTAGCTGTAACACTTCTAAAGACACGAACTAGAAAAGCAATCCGCTCCTCTATAAAACCCCAAACAGGTCAAAAGTTTTCGAAACTGGTTCGGTGTTCTCCATCGACTTCGCCATGGAAAGGGTTAAACGACGTTCACCGATTTCAATGTTTCCAATGGCACCATGGCTTCAGCTGATCCGGTCTGGAAGCTACGCCAAAAATATGTCTCTTTTAATGGCCATTTATTTAGCAGTTCAAGTTGCAACACCGCCGGGATAAGGGTGCTCTTCTTGTCACTATCCCAATACACAATCGCGAAAATTACAGGATTAAAGAAAATGGCAATGTATGTATAACGTAACATTGAGGAGCGTTCGTACAACCATTGTTGTAGTGGAATAGCAGTAAGTGTTACATATTGTGAGCGTATGTTTGTAGCCTTAGGTATCCAGCACGCAATTCGCATGCGTCATATCATGTGGCCTGCCCAGCTCTACAATATTTTTCCACATTTTCTCATAAACTGTACGATTTTCGGGAAAAGGTTACTGAACACAAAATGTGTGTTTTGATTTTCTCTACAAATTTTGTCTAAAACGTTTCTTATTCTAAGAAAAATTGAGCGAGATATGATCGAATATGTATATTGGTCTTCATGTAAAGTACCCGTTATTCGAGTCAGATTTTAATAAAACTTGAATTTTCTCAACAGATTTTCGAAAAATACTTAAATATCAAATTTCATGAAAATCCGTCCAGTGGGAGCGGAGTTGTTCCATGTGGACGGGCGGACTGCCGCAACGAAGCTAACCTTTTAGCGCCGGAATTATTTTTTTAAATTTTAGCACACCCTGTATATAAAATGTGAATAAAATAGGAACCAAATATGTTACAATTATGAAACAAACTGCATTTTGAAGAGAAAAAAACGGAGAATATATACCGTGTTTAAAATATTCAGTACATGTATTTTTTGAAAAAATATATAAAATGAAATGTTTAGAGGTTAGCGGTGCGGTACGACCACTATAGTGGTCATTAGGCGTCAAAGGGTTAATAGTCGCTTTTCGCAAGTTTGCAAATGAACCTAAAACATTCAAATTAAGGAAATAAAAGTGACTGATAATTGATACGAAATAAAGAAAGACAGAATGGAAGGAAAAATGCCTGCATACTAAGATCAGCACGGAGCCTGCAAATTTTGAAAAGAACTGAAGACTAATTCGTAACGTATCAATTCAACTGAATGTGGCTCTATGGCAGGCTAACCAGACTCCGGTCTGCTGCTGTCAGCCTTTGTCGGCTCATCACACTGCGGAACACTGCGGAAAAGCTGGAGTCTTACTGTAATTGGCAATCCCACCCTCCAAATGACAACCTCTTCGCTGAAGAGAACGAACGCACCGATCACGTGACCGCACTTCCCCATTGACTTTCGGTGCTCCAAGCAACGGTACCCGCATGGCCGGCCACATGAGCCGTGCCTACGTCAGGCTTCGCGATGCGACCAACCGTGGAATCGTTCACATTTGTACAGAAATAACTGTCGAACTGCCATTTTGCTAGCGGTTACCTCGGAACCCCCTTCCACACAAGGGTAAGGAACACCTGTTTCCTGTAAGACGAACATTGACTTGGTCTGAAGTCACCTGATCGCCGTCAGACATAATATTTAGCGGCCATAATGATATTCATTTGGACACAGACCGCGGTAACTGCGTTTGTGTTGTCAGACTGAAGGCACATTACTGCAGTCCTAACACTATACCACTACACAAGTCCCTGGCGTATGCGTGCGGCGCGTTCCTGAAAATGCAGGCGTAAAGCACAAATGATATTCCCGTCATAAATAAGGAGAAGACGTAACAATGCAGCCTGTCGCAGGGCGTTAAACAGGAAATGGGAGGGCGCAAATTTAGAAGCGGTGTAAGTTGGCAAGGGACGCTAAACTAAAAGGTGTAAAATAAACGGGCGTACAACAAGGACTGGGTGTACTCACTAGGGCACTGTCCGCTGTCCGATACAGAGCCGTCTGTTCTGCAATCTGACAGTACCAGCATTCTGTCTGTCTTGTCGCGGCCACACTGGACCCTCGGCCTTGTGGCTACGTGACCAAACAACTAGTTAGCTCTCTGAAGCATACAACAACAGCAGCAGCAGCAGCAGCGTGCAAGCATTCTGCTGTCCAGTGCTCCCTGAGATCCAAAAGCCCATTGCCTATTTGAAAGCTCCACGGCTTCGCCCGCTCGTCCTTCTGGCAAGAGTAGTATAACAGTAAAGTTCGGTGTACAATATTAATGGAATGACACTGACAGTGGGACAAGCAGTTTTTGGTCACTGTGTCCCCGAAACGACACTGTATACCATTCATGACTACTGCCGATATGAGATCGAATGTAGGTACGATTGTACATAACTGGGCACGGATAGAAACCGTCTGCTGCACTTGCTTGCTTACTTTACTTACTTACTCCACGTGCAGGGTCCTTCTTGACAAGCTGACCGGTTCTAAGCTAATCAAGAAATTCCACGGATTTTATGGAATCTGAAGGTTCATTACCGCATTCACAAGTGCTCACCACCTGTCCCTATCCTGAGCCAGATCAATCCGGTCCATTCCCACATCCCATTTCCTTACGATCCATCTTAATATTACCCTCCCATCTAAGCCTGTGTCTTCCAAGTGGTCTCTTTCCCTCAGGTATCGTCACTAAAATCCTGTACACACCTCTCCCCTCCCCATACGTGCTACAAGCCCCGCCCACTTAATTCTTCTCAATTTAATCACCCCAACAACATCTGGTAACAGTACAGACCGTTAAGCTGCTCGTGATGTAGCCGTCTGCTTCACAAGATCTCTGTATATAATGTCGTAGACGTTAGCCATACTGCATTCCGAACTGAACTAGCGGTTCCTTAATACTATTACGCAGCTGTACAAGGATATTATTTTATCGAACAACTCTCATATCTTACACGGTTTCGCGTGACGACAGGCAGCGCGCAGCGCTCGCCGCTACTGCAGGCTGTCTGAGGAGGGATCCACACGTTTCAGCTGAATGTACAGCAATAAACAGCATGGCTTCACCGGCCATATTGCGAGGTGCTGCATGCGCCTTGGTTCGGCTTGCACACGTGCGTCCTGTCTGACAGACACGTGGTTCACTGCACGGTGAATTTTGTCCGAGTTTATAACCGAGCCGATGGGAAGTGACTAGCGAAAGCTGTCAGACAAACAAGAAGTATCTAAACAAACAACGCTTTGACGTGTTTCGCTGACGACAGGAACAGATACACGGGGAGACGCAAAAGTATTAGAGTACTATGTATAGCGACAGATGTTTAGGTGCCCCCCCTCCCCCCGGGGTCAAACCGCCTTAAAAAACTGCATATCGTTATAGATTTGCCATAGGAGTAAAGCCAGCGGTCACGTAAAGACACGGAAGCCACGCAACCCTATAACGTTAGCTTCAGTCATTTTATACCCACCGAATACTCACCAAAACAAAGCTGTTGAAAGCTCAGACGCGCGACATCTGTTAATTGCACTTTCCTTAACAACGCAACACGCAGACAGCAAAGCACACACACACACACACACACACATCTAAAACACGTTTCGTTTCGTAACAGAGCCCGAAATTTGGCACAGCACCACCCAAAGACTAATTGAATGTACTCTCCGTACAACGTTCCCCGATTTATGGAAGAGAAATCCTTTTTGGAACGTTCTTACTGCCGCCCGCTTCTCGTTCCGGTAATGGGAGCACGCAGATCAGGGTGAGAGTGGAGCAATGGTGAAATGGTACTGACAGGGGAACAGACTACTGGGGTGGGGGAACCTGTTCCAGTGCCACATGGAAAGACCTGGCATCGAACCCTGTCCTCCGTGGCGACAGGCCGGTGACTGACCGCCGAAGCCTGTAAAGACCAAGTTTAACACGAATCATAGTAAAAGAATTCAGTCCGTACCGCGCAGTAAACACTCCGTCTCTGTTATAAAAACCAGTCAGTTAATGTTGTATAGGGAAATAATCGCTGTTTCTTCTCAGATCCACACAAAACACATAAATACACTGCGTGGGCAGAACGTAGAATTGTTGAATGTTAAACTGGCGGTACATACAGTAACCACTGGGCCACAAGGGTTTAAAACTGTTATAAAAACCAATCAGTTAATGCTGTATAGGTAAATTATCGTTATTTGTTCTCAGACCCAAACAAAAAAATATATACTGTGTGGATAGAACGTGGAATTGTTGAATGTTAAACTGGCGGTACATACAGCGACCACTGGGCTACAAAGGTTAAAAACTCTGCTATAAAAACCAGTCAGCCAATGCTGGATAGGGAAATAATCGCTGTTTGTTCTCAGATCCACACAAAACACATAAATACACTGCGTGAGCAGAACGCAGAATTGTTGAATGTTGAACGTGGCGGGTTTCCATCTGTTAATACGAAGTTTGCAGTCCTTACTGCCACCTCTCACCGCCTTAATGTTATCCTCTGACCTCCTCCGTCTTCCAAACCCTCCGATACCAAAAATTTTCCTGATAAAATTCTGAATGCATTTCAAGTATCTGTCACACGACCTAAGTAGCCTCCCGACTTCACTACCCCACTGATGTATCCGCTGGGACTGGAACTGCTGGAAGCCATCCTGCACCAACCCCGGCTGACAAACGACAACCGAAGTGCAAGGAGAACAATCTATCCCAGCACCACAGTCCCACTTGGGCTACCCGGCACTCGAAGTAGGGCCTTTTCATTACTGCAAAAATCAGGTGGCCTGTGTAAATAACCCGTGACACAAATATCCAAACATTCCAGCAAAACCCCGACGACCTTTACCAGTTCTAATCGACAGACTTGCTACCGCGCCGGCTTCACAGTACGAAGATTGCCGCTCTGTGTAACTTTCTACCGGGGTGCTGATGAGTCCTTAGCCCGACCAGGAAAGAAACGAGCTCGGAAGCATGTCAGGGACGCGCGCGATTTCAACAACATCGAGACGCGGGCTGTCATCAAGTCCCCCCCCCCCCCCCCCCCTCGCACGTCCCACTGTATAAAACAATCCCTGCCGATAACTTCTATTATCGACTTCCCACCAGCTTCCGCAG
>Ga0123355_10022168_pt1 | contig 10179 bp, 7 predicted proteins | sample TergutEmb28metaG_3_FD_89872 | JGI IMG/M metagenome (GOLD analysis project Ga0123355, IMG submission 89872) | Embiratermes neotenicus P1 segment gut microbial communities from Petit-Saut dam, French Guiana - Emb289 P1 | ecosystem: Host-associated > Arthropoda: Insects > Digestive system > Gut ... | reverse complement strand
TTAAGAACAAGATTCAAAAACTGCACCAAATCTTCCAAAAGACCTCTTCCATTATCAATTTTAGCTATCACTTCATCTAAGTCTTTTGATAATGATTCGATCTCTTTCTTTTCTTCCGAATTCCTGTAATCACTAAGTCCGAGCAAATAATCGGTTGTACATTTGAAATACTCTGCAAGGATAATCAGAGTGTCAATATCGGGTTTCGATCTTTCAATCTCCCACGCCCTAACAGCACCTTCACTTTTTCCAAGCATAGCAGCAACTTGAGATTGCGTCATGTTTCTTTCGACTCGCAGTGCTTTAATTCTGTCTTTAAACTCCATCTGAGCCACCTCCATCAATAGTATACCGCAACCATTGCACGAATGCAACAAAATTTGTAATTTATTTTCGATTTCCTCTTGACAACGAATTACTTGCACCGTATAATGAGGATATGAAATACTTACAATACAATATATAGAAAGCACATACATCACGAAAAAGCAAAAACACCGAGCGGGAACTCGGTGTCCTGCAAAACAACAGAACGCATGAGGCAAGGCTCATACTTACGATAATACCCTGTAAGTGTACCACGTCTTCTACCCGATTGCAATATGAAATCTGTGTTTTGAAAGGTGAAATGCAGAGAGTTTGCTTTTTCTGAGATTGTGATGAAAATATACATCAATTTTTTGGAAAGAGGTACTTTATGAAAACGATCAGATTTACTAGCAAGGTAGCATATCCATATTACATTTGTCGTTGCGGCAAAAAACTTACTCCAAGGACCAACCCATCTAAGTGTCCATATTGCAACCAAGTCACTACTCTAAGGTAGATGGCGGATGGGAAAGAATCAACATGTGACACGTCACCCTCAAGGCGGATGGCAGGTAAAAGGTGCGGGGAATGGTCGTGCAACTGCCCGAACCGCAACACAACAGACCGCGATTGAGATTGCTCGCTCAATATCTCAGAATCAAAAAGCCGAACTTTTAATCCATGGTCGGAATGGGCGAATCCGGCAAAAAAATTCTCATGGGAATGATCCCTTTCCACCCAGTGGTTAGGGAAAAGGTGGGGACGCAAAATGCGTCCCCATTTTATATGACAGGATACTTCAAATCAAAACTGCACTGCTCATAGCAGACATCAACGCCGGCTTAAAATGAGAATGGCAATTTTAGCAACTCTCATTATTTTCAACACGGCGGCAGTCGTGGAAAAAACGAGTGCGCTATAGCACACACCTTGCTTTTTCCAATCCGTGAAATCACACACTACCTCGTCCTTGCGCCAACCGCAAATGCGCGCTCTAATAAGGTTAGCTTTTGAAACCGACAATCTACGGATCGGAGGCACAAAAGCCGAGAATCCCAAATTGCTCCCGAAGTGTCGCAACCCTATCCGGCAAGCGCCGGAGATCGAAAAACAGTAGGCTTTCAAGCAAACGGGCGGTGCTGCGCACCGCCCGTTTGTTCTGTCTAGCCCCTGATTCCTCTACACAAATGTGATTTCTACACTGTCTCCAAAGGCGTTAAAGGTGTACACTACTGACATGCGGATAACCATTTCTTCGCCTAGCAGTTCCGCCAGTTCCTCTTCTAAGTCGCCGGCGAAGCCCATGCGCATCTCCATCTCCATGGTCATAGAGAGGGGGTTCTCCGCGCTGTCGGTGACGATGGTCATCAAAACGTCTGCGATATCAAAGGTCATCTCTACGCCAAAGGCGTCTAGCATATCCAATTCATCTTCCATGGCACCGAGGACAAACTCACTGAGTTCCGCGCCGTCTAAGACCATGTGCATGACCGTGTTGCCGTCTACTTCTTCGATCTCTACAGTCTGGAAGGCATCCATGTCAAATTCCGGCATGTTGATGGTATCGTCGGTCATCTCGTCAATGATATCCTGCAACATATCCATGGGGAGCAGGTCTGAGAAGTCTTCGCCGTCCATGATCAGGCGCAGGTCTATGAGGTTGTCGCCATCCGCCTCCATGTACATCTCCATGACGATGCTGTCAAGGCCCAATTCACCCATGTCCATGTCCATAACCATTGCCATCTGGACGTGGTCACCGTCGACAACCATCTGCATGTTGCCGCTCATTACGGTATGCATCTGTTCACCGAGGAAGCTCATGTCCATCTCTATGACAAAATCGATGTCATAGGCACCTGATTCCCCGTCCTCTAAGGAGAGTTTTTGCATGAGTTCCGTGTAGGTTTGAAAGGCCACTTCCTCTGGGGCGGGGGCAGGGGCCGACGGCGTGCCGGCACAGGCCGCCAGGGTGACGAGCAGGGCTAGGGCTAGTAGAATCGTTCCGAGTTTCTTCTTCATGTCTATTTCCTTCTCTCTGTTTTATTTATCACATAATTCAAAACCCAGGGGGCTTTGAAACTAAGTGGCTTAACAACTATATATGATCCGCTCTGAAATCCATTCGCGGGCCTACTCCACAATCAGGGGTACGATTTTGCCGTTCATCACATCCACCAATCCTTTGTCTGTGAGCTTGAGCTCAGGGGTGACGGGGAGGGTGGTGGTGCAGAGGCTCATGATGGGGCAGTTGTTTTCGTAGCCTAAGTCCTCCATGGCTTTGGTGACGGCGTCTATGCCCGCCGCCACTTCTGTGACGGGCTCCTCGCTTAAGAGGCCCGCTACCGGGAGGGCTACGCTGCCTAGGAGTTTTCCGTTTTCCACGCAGGCCATACCGCCCCCGGCCTCAATGACCCACTTGGCCGCCTGCTCCATGTCTGCCGGATTTGCGCCGACAACCAGGAGATTGTGGTGGTCATGGGCGTAGCTGGTGGCCACGGCCCCGCGTTGGATGGTGGTACCCGTCATGAATCCCACACCGCGGCCACCCTTTGTCTTGCCGTGGCGCTCAAAGCAGAGGGCGAGCTTTAGGCCGGCGGATTGCCAATCCAGTTTTCCATCTTTTACGGGGACTTCCACGATCTGGGCCGGGGTCTGGGTGCGATCGGGTTTTACCTCGATGGCCCGGACTTTGACGGGGCCCGGGGCCTCACAGGGGACGGTGAAATCCGCCGCTGTGGGGGTGATGAGTTGCATGGTGTGGTAGAAGCTCTCGGGGAAGGTCTTTTTCGGCAAGGGGGGTGTATAGCCCACATCGGCGTCGTAGGCCAGGCGACCGGATTTGATGGTCTTGTGGACTTGAAAGCGCCGGAGGTCGTCTAGGATCACAATGTCCGCCAAGAGCCCCGGGCGCAGACGGCCCCTGTCGTGGAGGCGCATTCTGGTGGCCGGGGTGGCGGTGGCGCAGTAGATGGCCTGTTCGGGGGTGAATCCCTGCTCCATGGCCTGGACGACGATGGCCTCTAGGTGCCCCTCACGGACGAGGCGGTCGGTCATGACGTCGTCGGTGACCAGGGCCGTCATCTCGAAGAGGTCGTTCTCGATGACGTGGGCGGAGATGTCGGGGGTGAGGGTTTTGCGCTGTAACTCGATGAACATGCCCGCGAAATAGCGTTGGGCAGTCTCATCCAGGGTGTGCTCGGTGTGGGTGGAATCTACACCCATGTAGACGTAACGGACTAAGTCCTCCCCCACGATGCGGGGGCAGTGGCCCTCTATGGGGAGGTGGGGGGCGAGCTCCTGGGTGAGGCGGATCATCCGTTTGGTGGGGTTGTCGCCCGCCTCTATGACGGCCCGGGTATTCATCACTTCGCCTAAACAGACAGCGGTGGGTTCTTGGAGGAGTTCTCTCAGCTCTGCCTCGCCGATGACACCGCCGGTGGTCTCTAGAGTCTCATCGGTGGAGGGTACGGAACTGGACACGCCGAAGAAGATGTCGATATCGGCCCCCTCCCCCGCTTTGAGCATGGCGCGGATGGCCTCCATCCCTTTGACATTGGCGATCTCGTGGGGTTCCGCCACCACGGTGGTCACACCCCGGGTGCAGAGGTAGGAGCCAAAGGGGATGGGGGTAACCATACTGCTTTCGATGTGCATGTGGATGTCGATAAGGCCGGGAACCACGTGGCGGCCCCCCGCGTCTATCACCTCTTTGGCCTCGATGTGATCGGGCGGTTCTCCCGATAAGGCGTGGTAGATGCGGCCGTCTAATACGCTGAGATAACCATCATAAAATTTGCGATAGGTGCTGTTGAAGATCTTGGCGTTTTTGATGAGCAGGTCTACGAACATGGTTCTCCCCCTCTTTCCTGTTTGTGTATATATGGACGGGCGAACGCAGTTCGCCCCTACGATGCGGCTTTATCTGGCCCAAGGGGGGACGCCCCCCTGGGCGTCCCGTGTTACGTTGTGGCAGGGGCGATCCGATGCGCTACGGTACCCCTCCGGCACTACGTGCCACCTCCCCTTTCAGGGGAGGCTGTGGGCGTGTGCTCCATCTCTGCCTCCCCTGAAAGGGGAGGTGCCGCCCGCAGGCGGCGGAGGGGTCTCGCCCCCTATAGCCCTTGTACATTGTAGAACGCCCCCCGGCGTCCCCTACAATTGCGTTTCATCAGCCCTCGTAGCGCAGGGCCTCGATGGGGCGTTTTTTTGCCGCCCGATTGGCGGGGCCGATGCCGAATACCAGGCCGATGACGGTAGAGGCGGCAATGGCAAAGCCTACGATACCCGGCGAGAGATAGAAATTCATCAGCTCCCCGGCTAGGACGGAGGCGATCTGCAAGAGACCCCAGGAGACCGCGACACCGATGAGGCAGCCGAGGAGGCTGAGTACCAGGGCCTCGACCAGAAATTGAAGCATGATACTCCCCCGCCCGGCCCCGATGGCTTTTCTGACGCCGATCTCTTTCGTGCGCTCGGTGACGGAGACTAACATGATGTTCATGATCCCGATGCCGCCGACTAAGAGACTCACCGCCGCCACACCGGCTAAGAGGGTGGTGAGCATACTGGTGATCTCATCCATGGCCTCGGCCATGAGGGCTTGGTTGAAGATGCCGAAGGCCTCATCATCCCGGCGGAAGCGGTCTAGGAGCATTTCCTCAATGGCCTCTTCAGCGGCGAGCATATCTGTGCCTGAGGCGGAGACTAAAAGGGTGGTCACGGCGTTGGACAGGATCTCAGACATGCGGACAGCCGTGGTGTAGGGGACGTAAATCGTATGGCCGGGCATGAGGAGATTCATGAGGCTGTCTTGGTTTTCCACGACGCCTACGACTAAGAAGGGGCGGCCGTCTAAGGATATCTCCGCGCCCACGGCATAGGGGGTGCCGAAGAAGTGTTCCGCGGCCCGCTCGGCGATGACCGCCACATGGGTGTTGTTGTCCACGTCGGCTGAGCGAATGAAGCGTCCGGCGATGAGATTCAGACCGGCGATTCCATAGTAGCTGGGGGTGGTGCCGGATATGGTGGCGCGACCGCTCTCATGGCCGTTGCGGGCCATGATGGTCTGTTGGTTTAGGGGGGCCACAGCGCCGATATCCTCGTGGTAGGTGAAGGCGGACAGTTCATCTAAGCGGAGGGGGCGGCCGCCGTCGTTGTTGACGGTGACACGGATTAAGTCGGTACCCAAACCCTCCACCTGCTCGGTGACGGCGTCTCCGGCGCTTGTAACCAGGGAGACCAGGACTACCAGGGCAAGTACGCCCACGATGATACCCAGCATGGTCAGAAAGGCGCGCATCCGGTTGGAGGCGATGGCCTTAAGCGCCATTTTTATACATTGCCAAAACATCTACGCCACCTCCTCTACGCGCCCGTCGTGTATTTTGATCCGGCGGGCGGCCTGGGCGGCTACGGCCTGGTCGTGGGTGATGATGACGATGGTATTACCCTCCCTGTGGAGCCGTTTGAAGAGGGTCATGATCTCTGCGCCGGTGCGGGAGTCTAGGTTCCCCGTGGGTTCGTCGGCGAGGAGCAGGCTTGGTCGGGTGGCTAGGGCCCGGGCGATGGCCACCCGCTGTTGCTGGCCGCCGGAGAGCTCTGTGGGCTTGTGATTTGCCCGGTCTGAGAGTTCGACTAAAGCCATGGCCTCCTCTACGAGGCGGCGGCGGGTGGAGACGGGTAGACGCTGGTAGATGAGGGGGAGCTCAATATTTTCCCAGGCCGTCATGCGGGACAGGAGGTTAAAGTTTTGGAAGATGAAGCCGATCTTCTTGTTGCGGATGCGGGCGAGCTCCCGCTCTGAATACTGCTCAATCCGCTGGCCGTCTAACTCGTAGACGCCACTGTCGGCCATGTCGAGACAGCCCATGATGTTCATGAGGGTACTCTTACCCGAACCCGAGGGGCCGATGATGGCTACAAATTCGCCCTGGGCGATTTCGAGGTTGGCCCCGTCTAAGGCGCGGACCTCTTCCTCTCCCATGCGATAGATTCTCGTTACGTCGCGGAAACTAATCATAATTAGCTCATCCAGGGGGCCATGCCCCACTGTCCCCAGCGGAAGCTGTCGAGGACGATGTAGAATGCCGTGTCACCCGCTGTCAGGCCGTGGAGGATCTCTACGTAAACCCCATCGGATAGGCCGGTCTGTACGGGTACCGGATTGATGGGGGTCTGGCCGTCTAGGGCTGTGTAGACGTAGATTTCCATACCCTCCTCCTGGATGGCCTCTAGGGGGAGGATGAGGATGTCGGTGATCTCTTCTGTGGTGATGACGGCTGAGGCACTCATGCCGGGGCGCATCTGCTCGGCCCGGGGGAGTCTGACCTCTACGGCGTAGCGGGCACCGCCGCCCCCCGCCGTACCCGTGGCGCTGACGCGGCTGATCTCACCGAAAAACACCTCGTCAGGCAGGGCGTCTAAACGGACTTCAGCCCGCTGGCCGACTTGGATATCGAGAATGTCACGCTCGTCTATGGTGATAGCCAGGTACATCACGTCCCCCGTGGCCACGGTAAAGGCGGGGACGCGGCTGTCTGTGCGCGGGGGGGTACCCATGGCACCGGCATCCATACCTGGCATCTGGAAGCTGGGGAAGGCCGGCATGGAGAAGTTGGGGAATCCCGGCATCTCCGGCATACCGCCTGGGCCGCCCGGTATTTCAGGCATCTCTGTGGCCGGGAAAAGCAGGGTGATCCCTAAGGCCGGGCCCGTGGGATCTACGCCTATGATGGTGGCATTGGGGACGGGCAGGCCCTCTTGGGCGAGCTCCATGAGTACTGTCAGACCAAAGATGTAACCGGGTCTGGCCGTGAGTGTGAGGGCCGCCTGATAGGTGGTGCCAGGCAGGAATACCTGGGCGGCTGGGTTCCACTCAACGGTGCCGGTGTACTGGCTTGCCTCTATGGTGCGTTGTGGCGTGGCACCCAGTACCGGGGGGGCGAGGACTAAATCGGCCAGGGTGGTAATCTCCGTCAGGGCCGGGGGCTGTGGGGGTTGCGGAGTCTCCGGTGGTTCCGGATTCTCGGCGGGTTCCGCCTCCGTTGCGCTGAGGCGCATGAGGCCGACATTACCGCCGCCCTGCTGATTGTTGGCCAGGCCCATCATACCGGGGGGGAGTCCCCCTGCGGGGAGGCCACCGGGGAATCCGCCGGGTGTGGCGGGGGCCGGGGCACGATCTCCGATGGAGACTGCTTCCACGATGCCGTCAAAGGGGGCGTGTAGTACGCCCTCTGTGCGCAGGAGGGCTAAGAGGCTCTGCAGGGTCTCCACCTGCTCGGCCCGCTCCGCTAAGAGCGCCTGATAGGTGGGGGAACTGTCCACATCTGTCAGGGTGAAGAGGGTGGCCCCTGCGCGGACGCGGGCACCCTCGCTCACATGTACCCGGGATACGCGCCCCGATGTACCGATGACGGCCAAGGGCTCGCGCTCTGAGCCCTCGACGGCGAGGAGGAGCAGGGCCCCGTGGGTGAGCATGAGGTCGGAAACCAGGTCACCTTCCTGGGCGAAGAGGGTCTCGATCTCGCCGGTGACACCGGCTCTGATGGTGGTGGCCTCGGTGTCGCGGCGGGTGTCCTCGATCTCTTCGTCTAAGTCGGCAATCTCCTCTTGCACCGCCGCGATGCGGGTGCGGATGGAGTTTAGGTCAAAGACGGCCAGCTCGTCACCCGGGTGGATCATGTCGCCGGTTTGGACGAAGACCTCGTCTAGCGTGAGTCCGGCGGGAATGCGAATGACTTCGCCGCCGCCGGTTTCGAGACTGCCTGTCCCCGTCACGGTGGTGGCGATGGAGCCGCGCTCTACCGTGGCAGAGTGGACTGTCCCCCGGGCCAGGGCCGCGTCGCCGCCGCCCCGGAGCAATAGCGGCAACACAATGGCCACGATTAAAAGGCCGAGACCCGCCATGAGCAGGATGCGGCGTTTTTTCTGTTTCTGTACCATAAGGTTCCTCCTGAGTCAGAGTCTTCTATAAAAATATCCGCACAAAACTTGCAAGGTTTTTTTATTCGTGACCCATATGATTTTTTGCCTAGACTTTTATTATACATCAACACGGCACTTTTTCCAAGACCGAACCATAGAATATTTATGAGCACAAAAAAAGAAAAGGAGATATTTTTACATATGCACGAACAACATCACCACAGTGGGCACCACCACGGCGGGCATTCCCACCATGGCGAACACCACGCCGGACACCATGGTCACCACCATTCCGGGCACCATGGCCATCACGGACACCACAGCGGGCATCACGGACACCATGGCCATCATGAACACCACGGGCATCATGGACACCATGAACACGACCACATGGCGGTTGCAGAGGTATTTAATCCCCTGGTGCCCCTGGCTTTCGGACCCTGGTTTTGGCCCTGGGGCTGGGGATGGCAGGGTCATCCCCACCACCGCCGGGGCCGAGGCGGCTGGCACGGCGGCCACCACCACGGGCGGCGCTAGATAATCGTTCTTCAAACCGGGAAGGCTATGGTAGGATAGCCTTCCCGGTTTCCCTTGCGTCCGGTGTCAAAATTTGGTATGATATGTTTGATTTAATTTGGGGAGGTATGTCATTTTGGGAAACAAACTAAAACTCTACGGTTTTAACAATCTGACTAAGGCGCTCAGCTTTAATATATATGACGTCTGTTACGCAAAGACCAAACAGGATCAGCGGGCCTATATCGCCTATATTGACGAGCAATATAACGCCGAACGGCTCACGGGGATTTTATACCAGGTGGTGGACATGATCGGCGCTAAGGTGCTCAATCTATCCAGTCAGGACTATGACCCCCAGGGGGCCAGTGTGACCATGCTGATCTCAGGCCCTGGGGTGGCGGCCCATTTGGATAAAAGCCACGTGACAGTACACACCTATCCCGAGCACCACCCCGAGGGCTCTATTGCTACCTTCCGGGTGGATATCGACGTGTCCACCTGCGGGGAGATATCACCCCTAAACACCCTCGACCTGCTCATCGGTAGTTTTGACTCGGACGTCATCACCATGGACTACAGAGTGCGGGGCTTTACCCGGGATCTGGATGGGAAGAAACTCTTTATGGATCACGAGATGGTTTCCATCCGGGACTATATCGCGCCGGAGACCCTGGCGCGGTATGAGTCTGTGGACATGAACTTAGAGGAGTACAACTTGTTCCATACGGAGATGCTCATCCGTGAAATTGAGTTGGACAACTACCTGTTTAACACCGACGCCAGTGACCTGTCGCCGAATCAACAGCAGACGATTTTGGAGAGCCTGCGGCGGGAGATGGTGGAGATTTACAGCGGGCGGAATATTTTTTGATAGGTGGCAATTATCAATTACCCATGGCAAGGGTAATATATGCTGCCGTGATTATGAAAAATTGTTGTAGTGGAGTGAGCCAATGGACAACTTTATAAGCGAGTTAGAAAACTTTATGCTTGATTACAGACCCAAGAATGGGTCAGATAAATATAGCGAAATGCTGAAATGGAAAGAGAAGTTTATTCCGAAAAAATTGTATAGGCATAGGACTGTAAACGAATATTCGTTAAAGAATCTTCGTGAGAATACGGCTTGGTTAAGTTCACCTGATGAATTTAATGACCCCTTTGATAGTGTTTTTTCTTGCGAGAGCCAAGAAAATCACTTAATTGATATTGCGGAAAAATCAGCCGAAACAACAGGTGCTTCTTCTGAATTATTTGATGCCATAATCGGTGTTGTAAAAGATGAAATGACTATGCGCAATATAGCTTTTTACGATTCCATGAGAAAAAACATGGGAGTTATTTGCTTTTCAGAAGTTAAAAATTCAATTTTGATGTGGAGTCATTATGCCGATTTTCACAAAGGGTTTAGCGTTGGATATGATA
>Ga0123355_10022167_pt1 | contig 10180 bp, 6 predicted proteins | sample TergutEmb28metaG_3_FD_89872 | JGI IMG/M metagenome (GOLD analysis project Ga0123355, IMG submission 89872) | Embiratermes neotenicus P1 segment gut microbial communities from Petit-Saut dam, French Guiana - Emb289 P1 | ecosystem: Host-associated > Arthropoda: Insects > Digestive system > Gut ... | reverse complement strand
TTCGACATAGTCCCCCTGCTTCGCAACACACTTGGTCCACCTGTCCACAAGCTTGCGGATGCCCTCTAGAAAAAAGCTTTTTGGCATGGCCTTTAACCAACTTTGCACCGCCTCCATTACCTCATCATCTGCAAAACTTCTGGCCCCGCAAATGTTCTTTCATAGGTCCAAACAAGTGAAAGTCTGATGGCGCCATACTGAACCTTCATTCTTCTGTATATTTCAGAAGGTTTCACACCCTCTGACCACAAAATTGAATAACGCTTCGTTGCTCTTCCATGGTGCAAGTTGACAGTGGAGCGGCCATGTTGTACGGCCTACTGCGCAGGCTCAAACTGCTTCATCGTCACGACCCCCTATATGACATATTGCTAGGGAGCCATTTTGTGTCCCGAAATAAGATTTTATCGTTGTGCATACTTTTCCATGCACTTTAGAATAAAATTCCTGTTATTTAATGACTTTCCCTTGTAATTCCAAAGTGTGCTAAAATAAAGAACTTTACTTAAAAAACCTTAAACTTGCATTTTTTAAAAGAGGGGGGAAAAATTCATGATTGTTATGATTTTATGTAAATGCTATGGGATCCCATAACGTATGTACACAATGAATGCACCCCCTATGGTTAGCATTGGCCTGAAGATTGTTTTACAAAAAGCGAAGCATGTAGCCAAGAAACTAATGTATTGTAGTTGTGTTAAGAAAGAATAAACCATTTTATTCAGCACACAGAAATTGGCATTATCAAGCATAAATACGAATACAGAACATCTCTTGAATTGTTGACCCAAACACTGCAGCCATCATAGGATGTCGTGGCAGATGCAGGCTTTCTACGTGATGTGTTGTGATAAGGGAGAAAATAAAACGGATGCTGTATGAGTGCATACTTAAAGATACAGCAAATATTGTTATCATGGTATCACAGCTGCTCTTGCACATATGTTTGTATCAGAACTAGGAATTTTTGAATTCAGTTAAGTCCTCTAAATTCAACAAGATCTTTTTTGGCTGACGGCCACATCAGGTGGTGGTACATGTGATTCCAGTATAGCAAACACCTACATTACGGTTCAGTACACAGCACATGGACACGTCCCCGACCCTGCCCGGCACTTACACTATGTATGTCTAAATTTGTTCAAGATCTTTTTCCCATGGTATTGGCAACGAATGATAATTAGGGTACAGATTCAGTGGCAAGCGGTATACACAAGAGTCTTCAAAAGCTGATGCAAAACCGAAGATGCCAGCTTAAGGAATATATAAACAAGCTACATGGAAGCCTGAGTGCATAATTCTTTCACTTGGAATATGCCAGATGAATCATCCTACAAATGTTACTAAGTAGCTTCATCTATTATTTTAACATTCGCAATGTGCAACTTTATTACCGGGCCGACATAACAGCAGCACCAACAGACAGAGTCCATATCTATCACAAATTGTATATACGGCCACAACACAGTACTTCCTAAGAATTTCACAACAAAATAATTTTATTATTGCAAGAATAATTTTAACATTTAATAATTAAAATATTAACAATATAACAAATGTATAGTTTTAAATTGTATCACGAGTACAACATTCAAATACTTACGTAACTTAGCAGGTACTGACTATGAGCCCCCTGAAGATGATGCGATAGTGTCAAAACATGTAGGGGAAGTGTAATATACAGCAGTATAATAAATTATCCATTAACTGTGCATTTGCTGGTACATTATACAAATGCAAATATGCAAATACTGGGTTATTCATAAGTCCGTGAAACATGTTAGAAAACTGGCTGATGCCACAGTTGAATGAAGATAGTAATGATTACTTCTTTCAACAAGACAGCTCTCTGACTCACTACAAAGACGTGCGAGGGTATCTCAATCGAAACTTGCCACAAAGGTGGATAGGACGTGCAGGAAAGGAAGATGATGCGTTAATGCGGTGGCCACCCAGGTCCCCAGATTTAACCCCGTGCGACTTTTTCTTCTGGGGGTTTCTGAAGGACACTGTTTTTGTGCCTCCACTCCCCATTAATCTCCAGATTTTCGCAACCGTATCACCACTGCTGTGGCTCTGGTTGACCGTGATATGCTGACACACGTGTGGAACGAGATGGACTATCGCATAAATGTCTGCTGCATTACCAAAGGTGGATACATTGAGCATCTGTGAAATATGTAAAAAAAACTTGGAGAGTTTCTCTCTCTATCGGCATAAGAATACCATAATCCGTTGAGTGGTTTATTTGTTGCGAATTTTTAAAATATTTCACAGACTTATGAATGACCCTGTATAAATAGCTTCCTCTAGTAGCTGCTCTTTACTCACTCAATACGTATCAAAGTACGGATTGTGCATATTACAATATTCATGTAAACTGTATGGCACCCATCATTTTCCTGCAGAACTCTTTAACTTGTAAAAATGGGTTAGGACCTCATACTGCAGGCTCAGAGGTGCCTACTGCACCACTCCGCAATAAAACACAAATATGAATCAACAGTGGAACTCGCACAGAAACACCAGCATTTGGAGACAGACCCACACCAGATACCATTCGGTCCACCACAAATCCAACACCTGTGACTGAACCAAGGCCTTCATGGTGAGAGGCTGCTGACTAAGTCCCAGAGCCATGGCACAGCCAAAACTCTTTTAAATATGTCGTACACCCTACAACATAATTCAGTGCTAGCACACATACAAAAGTTTCCAAAACTTACAGGTCATTGCATGATGTAAAGATCTCTTCAATCAAATGCATATCATTCAGTTGCATTGCAACTCTCAAGGCCTGTGGATATTGATTAAAGCGTTTGAAGAGACGCAAGGATGCTTGGAGCAGTGTTGTGTTCTCAGGATCCGGCACATACGGTACACAGCTGAAGTAAAAAGCAAAACAGGATAAAAGTACTTAAAAAAGGAGATGGCACAATCACACAATGCAGCTTCATCACTGCAGAATATCTGCCATGCATCACGTGTTCCTTTATACCCACATATCACTTATTTGCGACAACAGCATCACAACTCAACATTTGTGATTTTTCAGGAGAAATGTTTAAAGGTTTTGAAGTGCTATAATTTTCCATGAGTGCAACGACGACACTACTGCTCTCCAGCAGCGAGTTTTGCAGACTGCGTTACATCACTATACCTGTTAAAAGTGCATCTGCACATGTTTCTTTCTATTACCAAAGTTTTTTTTTCACCAACTAATGCACAAGTGATTGTCTTAAAGAACAATATTAAAATTTACATTAAAATAGCTCTGACATGTTTCGGTGCAGTCACACCACCCTCAGGGAGCGCATTAACCATGCTTGCTAAAGTTACACTTGTTAACCTTTTGGCACCGGAATTATTTTTTTAATTTTAGCACATCCTGTATATAAAATGTGAATAATACAGGAACCAAATACATTAGAATTATGAAACAAACTGCACTTTGAAGAGAATAAAACGGAGAGTATATACCGTGTTTAAAATATTCAGTACCTATATTTGTTGAATAAATATATAAAATGCAAAATTTAGAGGTTAGCGGCGCGGTACAACCACTATAGGCATCAAAGGGTTAAAATAGTCAATTAACCTTTTGATGCCTAACGTCGACTATAGTGGTCGTACCGCACTGCTAACCTCTAAACGTTGCATTTTATATATTTATTCAACAAATATAGGTACTGAAAATTTTAAACATGGTATATACTCTCCGTTTTTTCCTCTTCAAAATGCAGTTCGTTTCATAAATCTAACATATTTGGTTCCTGTATTATTCACATTTTATTTACAGGGTGTGCTAAAATGAAAAAAAAATAATTCCGGCGCCAAAAGGTTAAGGTAAATCGGTGTGTGATTAATTCAGTGGTGATGTGGCTGCGTATACTAGTAGGTCTGTAATGAATAATAGTGTACCAAGTTTCTTTCTATACCAGTTACTCAAAAATGCCATATTTTGAGTTTCGACACTCTTGTCGCAAATGAGCGATATGTTACTTAACAGTGTCAAACAAAATGACTGTGAACTGTAACCTGCTACAACAAATCAAGGAACTATGCAACAGAGCTGTGCAAGATTTGAAGTTCTCATAACAGTGCTGCTGAAGGTGCAAGTCATCTGAGATGTTACACTGTGTCAGGTGAGCAGTTCCTGACATTTCAAAGGATCAGGAGTGCATCTATTTTCACGGTAAATTGGGCCAAAACGAATGATACTTCATGGACTACTTAACCCTGAAGATGATGGCACTACCATCCTTTGAAACTTCAAAAACTCCTTGCCCACGGTCACATTCAAGAATAATTTACACTTCCTCAATATAGCAGCATCACCACCATCTTCCTCCATGGATTAGGTCGTTCGACCTGTTCTGGCATTGACACCTTGCCTTCATTTCCTGGGGTGTCCAAGATCTCTTCGTGCTCGAGGTCTGTAGTTGACGGCGTGTTTCGGGCATCTGCTAATATGTTAATTTTAAAGAAATAGAATGTCTGAAAATAATTACTTGCCTTGTAAGATACAGGCACACCCTCGGATATGCGCTCTCATCCACGTACTGCTCTAACAAATCTAAACGCTCTATTTCCATGAGAAGATCACATGCCTCTGCTTCTGCATTATGTGCCATGTTGTAAGGAACAATTTGACATGCCAATCCCACCAACTTGGCTCGTAATTCTTCGTCATCTCCGCTCATATCCGTCCATTCGCCCGCAATCTCCCCTGCCAAGTGCCTATAAAAGAATGCATATTAACACATCTTTATCCTTGCACCGTGCATATCGTAGAGTCATTTAATTAGCACACCAACTAATGCATGTACATAAAATTTTTTACATTAAAACATTTACAATCGCTCCAACATGTTTCGATCCTAAGATCATCTTCAAGGAACAGCGTAGCTCCCTGAAAACGATCTTGGGATCAAAACATGTTGGAGCAATTTTAAATGTTTTAAAGTAAAAAGTTTTATGTATGCGCATTAGTTGGTGTGCTAATTAAATGCACATTAACACAGCTTTAAATAACATCCACCTAAACTAATTTGTTAGCCAAAGCGCTGCACAAAAGATCAGTAATGGTCGAAGTGCATGGGTCACTGCAGTGCCAGCCCTTCTGTATTCTATTCCAAACTAAACCTTCATCCTGAAGATGGAGGCAGAGACTTCCTATGAAACATCAGAACAAACCCTTTCCATCTGCAATCAATTTTAAATCCAAACCCATACATTCAGGTACCTTACTAAGTGCGGCATGACACGTGCCGCCAGTCTTATCACTGCACATTCGGTTGTAATAAGTCACTGAAAACTCACTCACAGGCCAGTTGCTGTACAAATGGTGGGTTTGTGTTCCACAATGTTAGGAACAGCACATCTAAGAGGCTTTCTGTTGTGGCATTAAATTGCTGTTTTTGTTTGTGAATATGCAGTGCAGCGTAATACAGAGGGGTTTTACTGCGCAAACCTATGTAAGGGAAAAGGCCTATACAAATTATCGTAGAAAATTTAGAATTTGCTTCCCAGTTGCTTAAATTTCTCTCAAGTCAACATAATGACTAACAGACTAATTTTGAAAGATTCCTTGTCAAAGAAAAGGTTACAGCAAATATTATGTGTTCCTTCAGAACAAACATTAAGTGACACTGGAGAGCATTCAGAAGCATATCCACGAGAACATAAGAAGGTTCTTCCAGGAAACAAGCATCACAGTAACCTACACACAGCCTCAAAACCATTACATTTGAAACTATACAAATTTACAGTTATATAAAGCACTCCACGAATCTTTCTGTAGGAAATTTCTGACTTCTGTTTTGGAGATGCCTATACGAATCTTGACTTGGACACTGACTACACCGACTCAGGTTTTTGTGGACTTCTTCAGTCTCCATCTGTCAGTCCACACAGTCTGAGACATGGGCGGAGTTTAAAGTAAACTATAAACAAACAATCATATCCAAGACGACCACAATCTCCCAATAAGAACTGTCTGAAATTATGGCACATATCACCACACACACACACACACCCAAAAATTTACCAGTTAAAAAGCATGTAATTCTGATGAGCTAAATTAAGCACAACACACTCTTACCTAACATACTCATGGCCCCAGTCTCCAATTTCACACTGCGACCCTAGTAGCCTGTGCTTCAGGCAATCACGATTATCACTCATAGTCATGGCCAGAACAGACACAACATCAGCGCAAAACTCCTTCGTTTTTGGATCTTGTATCTTAGTATATATTTGCTTCATTGTATCATAATGTGATCGCATAAACTTCAAGGGCTTTGGAACACTAGTCATTGAAGTGGTAGATGCTCGGATTTGGCTCCTCAGGTTCTCAAGTGCTGGCAAGTACAGCTTCTCGTCATTTTCCTGCAAACATACACAATTCTTAGTAAAATGATTACATTCACAACTGCTACTGCCCTCCTCCGAACTATCAGTCTTTGAAAACAAACTCAGTCAAGACTGCATATTTCACTAGCGCATGGGCAGCTTCATGGTGATGAATGCATGACCAAAGGGATGCCACCGATGTAATGTCTTCTTTAAGCATAACTTTACAGAAATTACATAATGACTAGTATAAAATACAAAATACCGACTGCAAATACTTGCGTTCACCCCGCAACTCTGACTTCAGCTGTAAGAACTGTTCATCCAACTTCGTAACCGGGTACTTTATCGACATTTTCCTTCGTGGTTTTATTCGGTTATATTGAGATTTAACTTCACTTGTGCGGTACCAAAACATAATTTTTACCCAACGTCGCTTATTACCATTATTAAAGCACATATTGTATAGTAAAAATTGCTGGCGACCTTTATATGAGAGATCGTAAAATTGCTCACCTGTAACCTCTCAACCAACATGTTCAGCTCTTCTTGAAGTTGCTTATCTTCCTCAGACTGAAAATAAAAACAAGTGCATTTAAACAGTCGTGTACGTAAGTATACGTACAATTTCTTTCGTGATAAGAGCAGGATATAAACATTTTTAATTTAACCTTCGTTTTGACTAGCGGTAAACATTTCAACTTGAAAAAGTGACAATCGTTTTCCTCACCAGTTCTGCACTTTCTTCTTCTTCATTCTTCTTGGTGGTATTTGAAACATTTGTTTTAGTATCCTTCTTATTTCCAGACATTTCAACGCAACTATATATGAACAACAACTTTCGTAGATACTGATATGAACTATTAACTCACAGCATACAGCTACCAAGACCACACGATCACAACACAACTTTTATCCGCGATTAGCAGCAAAACGTCCTCGTCATCGGAATAATCATTGACCACAGATTACGGTCATGGACTGTTTTCCAGTGTTCTAAGCCAACACCGATTTACCATCTCCGTGCGGTATACTGTTCTAACCACCCAGATCCATGGTACTCACATTCCATTACCAAGAAGGCCAAACCATTACATGTACTAACGCTACGGCAGATCAGTCGGCAATGGAACCATCAACCTTGACTACTTCCCTGAATTCTATTTAACAACCTACGTTTATGTATGTTATAGATACTGACATATGCTTTTCATTGACAACTATAGAATTATACTAACCACACAGTATGCACAACAAAATTTTCGCTATTCTGCCCCTTGTGCTGCATTAGTATCAAAGCGATGAATATATGTGAAATGCCAACTAGAGAAATGTTTCCATATCTTGGGTTAAGGAGTGTGCATGTGAACTGACTCCACTTGACACAAATATAAACATAAATAAAGTATACAGTCTTTTTTACAATCCCTCTATATGACAATACAAAGCACCAGTACTAATGTTTAGCACATATGTATAGCTAAGAACAAGTAGACCAAACATACATTAGTAGTCTGAGAATAAAGATTACATAAGGTAACAAACACATTCAGAGTGAGACAAATGCATTGGTTCTCACAGCCCTGCACTGAATCAGAGTAACTGAATTAATTTCATGTTGCCTTCATTCCAAATCCCTCTGGAATTGAAACCAATGGTTTTAAAGATGATGTGCTACCAAGTGCACGTGCAAGACAGAAATTGCTTCAGATTCACAGTGAACACAGTCAGTTAACACATTTCAAACAATATGTTGGCACCTTATCAACTGACATATCTGAGATGTCAGTGATGACATATTAGAAATCAAAAACTTTGGAGGTTATGTCATTATACTTCTACCTACCAGATGAAACAGCAGTCATTCAATTATTTTTAATTTCCACCACCAGAATGTGGGTTGACTGCAGGTCTGCCCACAAAGTGTGACTGGTTTTGCAAAAATATCACCTCAAACATCTCATGTGAATTATTACTTTCTGTTCAAGTCAACAATTTCCTTCTCTTAGTCACTGTAATAGCTAATTTGTTACTGACAATGCCATGTATGGCCCTCACATTAACCTCTGCCAAGGTACATATATGCATGTACATTTGGTGAATTACTTACCCCATGAAGCAGCGTCCTTCTTGAGAAGCTAACCATTCTCACCTAGTCAAGAAATTCCCCACATTTTATGGAACCCAAAGGGTGATTACGGCATTTACAAGTTCCTGCCATCTGTCCCTATCCTGAACCACATCAATCCAGTCCATGCAGCTAATTCCTGAAGATCCATCTTATTATTATCCTCTCATCTATGCCTGGGTCTTCCAAGTGGTCTCTTTCCCTCAGGTTTCCCCACCAAAACTCTGTATATATCTCTCCTCTCAGCCATACATGCTACTTTATTTTCCTTTATAGTATGTATGCTTCCATACACTATATTAACATCATCAGCAAATCTGATATGTACCATTTAATTTCATACCATCCCAGCTTGCCTGAACCCTCCTAATGGCGTACTCAAAAGCAAAGTTGAAAAGCGATGGTGATAAAGCATCTCCTTGTTTCTAACCATTCCTATTAGGAAATGTGTCAGACAAATACTTGCCTACCCAGACTCTGCTATAGGTTTCATTCAGACACATTCTATTATACAAGACTTTCCTCCTTATTGCATCATAAGCTTTCCTTAAGTCTACAAATAGATGATGCACTGCTTCAATGAATTCCCATTTTTTCCTCAAGTATAGTATTTGATGAATGCAGAATATATGATCAGTGTCTGAACTGTTGCATCGAAATATACACCAATGATCCCCAACAATTTCCTATTGAACTAAACTTGATAGCAGGATGTTGGATAAAATTTTGTACATAGCTGGCATATATGATATGCCTCTATAATTACTACAGTCTGTTATATTACCCTTCATACAGATAGGTATCATAATCGACTTGTTCCGTTCCTCAGGGAATTCCTCCTTATTCCAAACAGAATTATTAAGTTTGGGGATTTTATAGCAAATTGCTATACCCCATGCTTAATTCAATTCTGTTGGGATTTAAAAATATCTGGTGGCTTTTGTCTTTTTAGCTTTTCAGTTGCCATCTCAACCACAAAGGCACTCAGCCCAGGCACTAGTGATTCTGCAGTATGTATTTCCATCTGCCTAATATCACTAACCCAATGTCCTTTGAATAGCTGTGAAAAATGGTTTCTCCACCTAGCCAAAATACTGTGACAGTCTGTAACCAAATCACCTTTCTCATCCTTTAATACATTAGTTCTGGGCTGGTAACCCTCCTTAAAGTCACTGATGATCATACACAAGTCTCGGATATTTTTTATCTTCCTGTTAGTTTCAAGTTCATCAATTTTAGCTTCCAGATATTTCTTCTTTTTGTTCCAGAAATGTTTACTACCTTCATGTCTTACATTGTTTAGATTATCTACCCTGCCTTGGTTGGGATCCGGTAACCACTGCATTTTAGCCTGTCTCGTTTGATCTAAAGAACGTAGATGTAATCATTCTTCATCAAACAGCAGATGACTTACAGGATCCTTACTTTATCTGACAATTAACATTTGTCACTTCAAACTGCTGTTCTGCCATGCGTGTAGGCAGCAAGACAGTGTGCAAAATTAATAGGATAAATGACCTTCCAGCAAATGGCAACTAACAAAACGCTATATAAATTAGATATATGTATGCACTTCGGGGGAAAGCAATGGCAAACTAACCCCAAGAACTTGCCCAGGATGCAGTGTGCCAGAGCCATACCGGTCACATGACTGGGCTCTGGTTCCTGCCAAGCCCGGCCTTCAAGGCTGAATACTAA
>Ga0123355_10022165_pt1 | contig 10180 bp, 6 predicted proteins | sample TergutEmb28metaG_3_FD_89872 | JGI IMG/M metagenome (GOLD analysis project Ga0123355, IMG submission 89872) | Embiratermes neotenicus P1 segment gut microbial communities from Petit-Saut dam, French Guiana - Emb289 P1 | ecosystem: Host-associated > Arthropoda: Insects > Digestive system > Gut ... | reverse complement strand
TACAATACACGGTTCGAATATGTCTTGTAATTTCCATACATCGCTGTGGGTCGGTGTGAAAGAAGTGTGGGGTGGATTTTGCAAGTACTGGCACGCCTACAGATCATTACATTAATTCCACTTCTTCAATATATAGCGATCTTCAAATTCAACAAAGTTACAGCATGACGATAAATATTTAGAAAAATAAAAAAAAGGCGAAAAAAAAGGAGAGCGGATTATTGTAACAGACCCATTATGAACGCCCTGAGGCGATTCAACGCCACTCTGGCTAGCGTTTACATCAAGTTTTCCCTTCGCAGTCGGCTGAGCATTTGTTAGTTTACAAAACTTCACGGAATTGTTTAGAGTCGTACTGTCAAACGCGATACACTCGAATCACGAAAATTAGCATCAGACGGCAGGGGACTTTTTCAAATTATAAAACATTCCCCTGCAATACCACGAAACAACATCCGTCACGGTAGTCACCTGCCGATATTCAAACCTGATACATCTTCAAATATTACCACTGTGTCACTGGTCGATCCGTGTACACTTGCAGAGGAGTACCCAGGAATTTTGTTGGGGGGGGGGTTCAACAAATTCAGTTGAGGACAGAGGACATAGAGAAAGGGGATCGGGGGGCGGTAGCCGCCTAGTCAGGGGTTCTGGAGGCAGCTGTAATCTGGTACAAGAAATTTAATTTCATATAGTAAAATGTTCTTTTTGGTACTTTAAGACTATTTATGATGACAATCAATTTATTTGTCATTGCCAATGTAAAACAATTGCGAACCGACGGTAGTTCTAGAAATTTACTGCCTTTTTTCCGAACATCTTGGGGTGTTGACGTCCTAAATTCAGCCATTTTTAACAGTTTTCACAATCGGGTTGAGTTTGGCATGATTTTGGAGGGCTTTCGGAATTTCGGGGGGGGGGGGGACACCCCCCCCCGGTTACGCCACTGTACACTTGAGATCTTTGGAAGAAAGCACACACATTCAATAACGCCTCATCCTTTGTACGTGCATAACATCGTTATTTTATCCGACCCATATCGTTTGTTTCAAACTTTAAAAGAAATACTGCCTGCATGGGAAAGTGAAGGAAGAAAAATAGGCGTAAGAATCAATGTTGAGAAAAAACAAGTGTATTAAAATGTCCACCACACAAGTTAAAAGATATCTATACAACACAGTAACAGATGATTGTAAATTTGAAGGACCTTCACACACTTGGGGTCAGTGCTAGATAATGGATATAAAACGGGAACAGATATTCTTTCCACAATTGTCACAGCAAACCGCGCACACTCAGCATACGATACACTTCCTAGTCCTCAGCTTTTGTCACGAAATACTAAATTAAACATTTATAAAACTTTAACAAAACCCATCCTACGCTACTGGGCAGAAGCCTCGACAATAGTCTCAGAAGAAATGAATGCCGTTAGGGCATTCGAACGGAAGACTGTAGGAAGAAAAAAATATGGTCCCAAACAAATAAGAATAAAGCCGGAGAATAAGAATACGCCAGGAGATACAGGATACATGACAAGGGGCAGACACTGTACAATTTGTAAAATCGCTTAGAGTAAGATGGTATGGACATATTAAAAGGACGAAACACGAAGGAATACCAAAACACATAGTGAACGCCAGAACAGGAACAACAAAGGAAAGTGGGATATCATGGGGGGGGGGACTGAACTATGAGGTTGAAGAAGATCTGTAGACAATGGGAATAATAATCTTAGTAACTGACCAACTTAATTCAAAAATTCTTGTTTTATTATAAGTTTATTATATGCCTCTACATGTTTCGAGCACTACTGTGCTCATCATCAGGCGGTCCAAATTGTATTATACAGCATCTGGTATCATCACACTCTGTAGGTGGCCGTCCGGTGCGCAGGTTGAGAGATAACTGTGCACCGGACGGCCACCTACCGAGTGTGATGATACTAGAAGCTGTATAATACAATCTCCACCTCCTGATGATGAGCACGCAGTGCTCGAAACACGTAGAGGAATATAATAACCTTATTATAAAACAAGAATTTATGTATTAAGTTGGTCAATTACTAAGATTATACTGAGATGCACGGTCAGCAAAACATAAACAAATGAGAATAATAAGTTGGCATGCAGTGGCCAGGGACCGGAATAAATAGCTGAAGAAAAATCACAAAAACTCTCAATCAAACATCCGGTCTCCAGGTCAAAGATAAACGCGGGACCTTCCGAATACGAAGCAGGAGAATTACTCGCTCGGTTAAACAGCCTCAGAATCGTTCACTACACGGAACAAAGAGCACTGACACTCATTAGGCTACAAACGAACTGGATATCCGTGTTTTTCTTACAATATGACAGGACAGTATATGGCTCGCACATAATTGGAGACGGGTGAACGCCCTTAGCTGATGTTGCCAGTGCAATTCCACAATCAATATACTGTCTGCTGCTGTATGAATATCTGCAATTCACGTGAAGGCTATCAGAACATCCAGCAACCTACTGAAATTCACACTATCCCGGCCAAAGCGCTCACTCTGTGGCGTGATTTCTCACAACATACATCGTACCACCTCTGGTGTAAGCATTAGTAGTAATCACTTCCAGAACTGAATCTGCTTTTAATTTATTATTGCAAGCAGCAATCGTTAATTACAGTTCTTACACAGTATTTAAACTGTCCCACATTTTCAATGGTCTATAAGTATTATTATTATTATTATTATTATTCGATATGGATGTCTCTTGTCACAGGCCTTTTCTTCCCGGTACTTATCTTGAACCAGCGGTGATCCCCACCGCTCAGGCTTCAAGCTTCACACTGCAGTACTTCCCGTATTATGTGTGATGTTCCAAGTATAGCTGTCTTTTGTAGTGAATATATCGAATGCTTTCCTGGCACAGCTTCCAAATTTTTCTTTAAGCTTCTCGTTACTATTCCATTGACTCCAATTATTACTGGTACAATCGTGCATTTCAGGTTCCACATTCGTTGTATCTCTATACATAAACTCTTGTATTTTAACTTCTATTCCGCTTCCTTTTGCACAACATTTCTGTCTGCAGGTATTGCCACATCTATGGGTGTTTATTATTATTATTATTATTATTACCTCGTGTAACATTGATAACTGCAATTTGTAATTAGATGTTTTACCTATAAATGTTACCACCAAATATTACGGAGGATACAGAACTGGCGTACAGTGTTATATGTTTCAAGCATTGTCATTTTCATCTCGTTGGTGACGTTATCTAGGAGAATGAGATGATTCAGGCACTTGTGTAAGGTCTTTAGCACCATACCAGTTGCTGAATGTATAAGCGAAATTAAATCCAGAATTGTCATTATAAAATCAGCATTCAACAAGAAGATTCTTTTCACCAGCAAATTGGACTTAAATTTAGGGAAGAGACTAGTGAAATGCTACATTTGGAGTATATCTTTGTATGGTGCTGAAACTTAGACATATCGGAAAGTAGAACAGAAATACCTTGTAAGTTTGAAATGGGGCGCTGGAGAAGGATGGAGAAGATCAGTTGCACGAAATGTGTGATAAATGAATAATTTTACGTCAAACCTTTGTGTTAGATATAATAACAAGATAAATAACTGCTGTCAGCAGAACTGCATCTTTAATTGGCAACATGTTTCGACATTTCCAGGCCAGTAGTGTAATATACAAAACAGGTATTGTGTACAATTGTATTACGTCTTGGACTACACTCTCAATTTTACAATTTGATAACATACTCGTACATGTTCCTCTTCCATCCTCGAGCCTATAAAATGTTTCTCCTTGTACAACGGAATGAGGACCCATGCTGTTCAGCATCATTGTCTTTCGTATAGAACCCTGGAGAATTTCCAATTACGTTGTGGCCATGATAATATGCCAGAAGAATGAGAAGAGCAAGAGCACAATACACGTTCATTGATCTCGTTAAATGTCTAATATTTATTTCTGTTCTCGGCATACTATTTAGTCTCTCTGATATACTTCAGAAAAACTGTTTGGTTTTAGAAGGTACTCTACGCCTTATACAATAAGGTCACAGATATACGTCAGCACAACAAACATTTATTGGAGTAACTAGACTACATGTTTTGACCTGTTTACAGGTCATCATCAGGCCACCAGTCAATTAAGTCCAAGGTGCTGAATAAAATGTAATTGTCAAATTAAAACAGCTATACAATACATTTTATTCAGTACCAGATTTTATATTGTATACAGTTGTAAATATTGGAATCCCAGTAACTAAACAGCACCTTGGACTTAATTGACTGGTGGCCTGATGATGACCTGTTAACAGGTCGAAACATGTAGCCTAGTTACTCCAATAAATGTTTGTTGTGCTGACGTATATCTGTGACCTTACTGTATACTTCGTCAGAGCACTTCGTGATGCCATCTCTAAAACTCTACGCCTTGCTCCCACAAACCCCAAACATTATCATCAAAACTATCGACGTCGTCGTCGTCGTCATCATGATCATGATCATCATAATCACGTCTAGTTTCATTAAGAACGAAAACAGACTACGATATCACAATGCTCTGTGTGAGTGTGTGTAAGTGTGTGTGTGTGTGTGTGTGTAAGTGTGTGTGTGTGTGTGTGTAAGTGTGTGTGTGTGTGTGTTAGTTTGTCTTAATGTGCCGCCCCCCCCCCCACTTCAAAATTATTTTGAACGAGGTACTCGATTTTCACGTTAGAAGGCATGGACGTTATGCAATCAGAGACTACATTACAAATGTAAGTTGTTTAGACCTCCTACAGACAGCACAAACGTGGCGGAAAACGAAATTCTAAGATGAGGACATTTAATAGAGTCCTCAAAATGTGTACAGTTAAAGGCCTAGGATTCATACAGGGCCTTTGTAGAATGGGAAGAAAGGCAGCGGCGACTGAAAGCATCCATACTGGGTTTTCGGTTTGATGGCGCTAGACGTACAATATTCAGCATGAGAAGAGATCACAAACAAACACAGATCCTACATTCAATACTACAAATTACAGTTACAAACATTGCACAACTGCAAAATTCTAAGGTAAAAAAACTGATGGTAGACAAAGAGAACATGTTGTTCAAAAAAAATTATTCAAATGAATTACAAAACCACTAAAGGAATAAACGAGCAAGTATTTAAAGCACTTAACAAATGCATAATTTAAAAAACAGAGAAAACGAGAAAACATAACGATTAGCAAAAGTAAACTTGCTATAAAAAGGGAAAGTGTGTTCCACGTATATCGAGTTGCTTCTGAAAAGCACAAAAGAGTTGGCATGCCCACTTGTACCATACTTCGAACACTTGGCCAAAGGACTCGAATTTACAGTTTTACGAAAAATAAAAAAGGAAAATCTCTGCTTACTTCAGTAGGTATATAAAGACCGAGTAGTCTCCACAGTAGTGTGGCATTTCATTTTGTGACTGAAAACAGTACGATGTACCGGAGTTTCAAGACACTTAATGATTTAAAGTAACATTTTATTAAGGGAACACTACAGTAAGCGTTTTATAAACACTGGTTTTGTTGGACAGAGAGAATACCGTTTTCAAAACTAGGGTCACTACAGATTGTTGCATCTGAAATTAAACAACTTTATATGTCTGAAATTAACCTTGTCAAGTTCCAATCAAGGTATCTATATTAACAACATCTAGTGCCCGGTACTAGATTTTGAAATGGTCTTATTAGGCCGAAACAAGTAGTAAATTTATAAAATCTTATATAAAGGTATTAAAAAAATCAGATGTCTTAAGAGGGAAATGAATTTTTTTACAGACAACTATCGCTTCTCGCAACTTTAAGAACGCAACAAATATAGCTGAAGACAACTAACACTTGGGCACACAAACTGTGTTCTTACTCACGGACGTCCTTGAACAAGGTGCTAAAGCGCAGGTGGAAGCGATAATGATTGCACAATACTTGTACGGTTATTTGCATGTCAGAAATAAACGTAATCGTGGGAGGGGGGTGGGGATGTTGGAACTATGCTGTATCAATAAAATCCACAAACAGATTATGCCAATTACAAGGTGCATAATCTTGCTGAAACCAAAAGTCGTTCAGATGGTCAAAAGACTTCCCACCTCTCAGGAGAACCGAAAGTTTGAACCTGGTCACATCTCACAACCAGTATCTAGCCTGTGTCACATGACCACCCATCTAAAACAGAATCTACTGAGTAGCTATATTTTATTCAGGTTTTCCAACCAAAAACACAGATGCAGTTCTCATCTCCCCTATGCGCACTAGATGCTCCACACTCCATCCTCTTGACATGCTCCAGCTAATAATACCAAATGACAAGTACAAATGATGCAGAATCTCTTCGTACAGTCTTAGTGACTGCCTTTTTAATACAGATATGTTGTCTGAAGTTACAAGAATATTAGAGAAATTGTTGTTCTTCATAACAACGTCCGTAACAAATAAAACTGCTAACTAGATAGATTCAGAATGATAAACCATTGCATAGAATTATATTTCATTTACAAATACCGGAGTCACAACGGTTATAGTGAATTACATTACATTAAATGTGATACTATGAATCAGATGAAATTTCGTTTATGTTGACGCGTTATATATATATATATATATATATATATATATATACACACGAGTATAAAACTGAACAACTTCAGTGCGTATTCACACTGGTACTTGTATAACAATAGCACAGTGATTTCGTGGGTTTACGGCTCTATACAGCACTGAAAAGAGAACTGAAATGAAAAACGGCCTAACTACAACTGGTGCGTTGTTACTGCATGAAACGTTGTGACGTTCACTGGCTGTGTATGGCGTAACAACCAGTAAAAGCTCATACACAGAGTTACTTAATACAGTAATCATGGATACATATAAAAATAAGGATAATAAATTATAAAATCCGAAGGTAACTTGTTAAGCGAAAGTACTGTAATAATAAAGTGTTAATTATGCAACCAAACACAACCATAGAGATATGGTATATTAGTCTTTTATTGAACACTACAACATGATTCGGCTGTCAAGATCAGTCATCATCAGGTAGGTGTCGGGACACACAAAAGAATATAAAGAGAGAGAGGCCTCTCTCCTTTTATTCTTTTTGTTCGATCCAAACACAGCGTAATTTAATAAAAACAATAATTAAAATGGCGGACTCTGTGACGTAGAACTTAGATTTTACCAAAGCGTTCTTTACGTTTAGAATGGCATCCAGTGCACAAGAGAATTTAATTTCATTTACGCCCAAAGGGAGAGTACGGCCCTTCACTAGGCCAATATTCACAAAGCTGACAAATGCGCAACAGCATTAGATATAGATTTTATATACTGATTTCCACCCAGATCGGACAACAAACGCGAAAAGCGTAATTATAAATAAATTTTCATCCCCCATAAAAGTACGGCTCTCATTACATCAATTTTCGCAGAACTCAGATTGCTCAAGAGCATTACGTAGAGTCTCCTTTACCACTGCTCACCTAAATAAGTTTGAGAAACATACGAAAAAGTACAGGTAAAAGTTCAATTATACCTTCAAGTAAAGTATGACTGTCACTGATCCGCTTTTCACGAATCTCACGCTTGGTGGGCAACTTTTATTTTAAAGCTCCAGTACCAAATTTCATAAGAATCTGACAAACGGTTTAGTGGCTGTTACTAGATCACAGAAGAACAAGTACAGGACCGGACGAAAATGTTCTCCACATAAGACGCTCCCTTCTTACTTCGTAAAGAATGCCTGAAGAGTGAATGCACTCTTAAATGCAAAACAAAAATTGCTGTATTTCAATACTGGCTCCCTGGTTACTACGACAAGTCTCACGCTTTGGATGAAATTCTCCAGACGAACTGCACTCGCATCCACGCTGTTCGGTTGCCGATTTTGGATCACGCTTCTTCTTCCTCAGAACTTGTGCTATAATTTTACGTCTTCTTGGCCCGAAAATCTTACTCCTATGTGCTCAGGCCGGCAGCTCTCTGCTTGCAAATGTCTTACCCTCTTTCCCTATGCCACCAGAGCGCCCAATGTGTCACAACACCCCATACAGTAACATGTTACTTCTCGGCCACATCGTGACGCCTTATTCAAAGACGTTATCTCCTCATATGCAATTCAATTTCTTGCAAAAATATTCAGTCCGTTAACATGTGCATCCTAATCAAGAAGTTGACGATCGAAGTCTGTAAGATCATAAATAATAGACTAATGTACTCATACGGTGGAATTAAAAAGGTCTTTTTCGTTTTAGGATGACGTCAGCATATACTGTCTGGCCGCCTGTTAAACAGAAATGAAGCACACACCCGCTATGTACTACGACAATAGAAGGAGCTTGAGAAATGTTATCGAATGTGTAGAATTTATCGGTATCGCCACTTAAATACTGACTTCTTGCAATTCAGTGAGCTATGTAAAAAATAAATGCGTAAAACATAAGGCATTTCACGGATACGCATAACAGTGGAGGAAAAGGGATAAACCATCAGTCGAAACACAACTTATATTCTCTTTCAGACGCACTGGCTAAATGTTTCGGTTTGAATCAGTCCATCATTAGGCCCTTATGTAAAACAAAACAGTGGTTATGATGTAATGACAAGTCAACTCACAGTATTTTCATTGAATTCTTTTGTGGGATCCCACATCACAATTACCATTATAATATAACCGTACTTGCAAAAGATCCATTACTAAGGTTAAAATTTGTTAAGAATATTAACGGCAACAAGAAAAAAATTAAGCTGTTAAAAATCATGGCAGAGGCGTAAAAAGTAAGGTGGGAAAATTTTCCCCATTCTTGTGTAAGGGCCTGATGATGAAATGATTCAATCCGAACCATGTAGCCAAAGCCTTTGAAAGAGAATATAAGTTGTGTTTCGACTGAACATTCATTACGTTTTCCTCTACTGAGTTATAACACAGCAGGTCGTGCTGTAATAAGTCAATATACATAAAGTCTATAAACAGGCCTTACACAAGGTCCGTAAGCTCTTTAGCGAAGCAGTGCTATATGTTAGGTCCCTGTGCAAAATGAGTTTTACAATGACAGTGAATGAAGCTCTCGTATAAGAACATTATGAACAAAGAAAACCCATGAAGTTCAGACAGAACAGACGTCGTCGGGCCAAGTATCAAACCACAGATCACTTAATGTGATTCAAGTGTAGTGTCTACTGACTATTCAAAGGCGACCAATCAGCTCACTCAGCGGCTACTGTACAACAATAAGTTGCGTGGCAAAACTAGCTACCATGGACTTCATCATCCACTTCACAAGAATTACAGCCGTACCAAATATGACACCATATTAACATTCGCTAACGCAAAGATGCCTATGAAGAGATTAAGTTGTGTTTGCAAGGTACGTGACAGAATACGTCCTGGGCACTAAACTGATTTTCGCAGTCTTCCTCAGTTGCTCTTGGCAGTACTTTTGACAAGCGTCATTAAATAATCCCCCATCAGTCTAACTATAAAAACAGACACTCTCCGACTTAAGGTATTTTAAAGTATACAATTTAAGATTTATCTATTTTTTAAAAAAGAAAATAAGTAATTTTTAAACGTCCGCCAATTTTATTTCTTGCGGAAAGCGCAATATGATGAAAATGGCGGAAGAATACTGTTGGGCGATGACACGGACGACGGGGCAATCATGCTGCGACAAATTAAGTTTCAGCGCGGTGGATTCTGGATGTCAACTGGACTCTCTAACACATGCATACGTTATCTGACCACATGCACACTGAATTCCGACTTGCGCCAGAACTACTGCGTAGGCTGTCGTGTGTCTGTATACTGCACTGCTTTGAGATGATACGACTAAGGGTTAATTGGATAAGAGAAGCCGATGTTCTGATGATAAACATTACTGGCCGTTCTAATTTGTCGTTTTCATTACTTGCTTTACTTCAAAAAGCTACCATCCCCGATCGTGATTCGCAAGACTCTGGGTTTATAACGCTGCTCTGATCCCTACAATTCCCCCTTTTAGACTGCAGTTTGAAACCGGTTTAAAAGAGTTTCGTTACAAAAATACATTCCCAAAAGTAACATCTGGTGATGATAAGGGCAGAAGGCGGAACTGCTTCCCCCAGCAGAAGCCCACCCCCTCCCCGCACCCCCACCCCCCACCCAACCCAGGGCCAACCCAACGCCACCGCTCCAG
>Ga0123355_10022163_pt1 | contig 10180 bp, 4 predicted proteins | sample TergutEmb28metaG_3_FD_89872 | JGI IMG/M metagenome (GOLD analysis project Ga0123355, IMG submission 89872) | Embiratermes neotenicus P1 segment gut microbial communities from Petit-Saut dam, French Guiana - Emb289 P1 | ecosystem: Host-associated > Arthropoda: Insects > Digestive system > Gut ... | reverse complement strand
CACCTAGCCACAATACTGTGGGAGTCTGCCACCAAGTCACCTTTCTCATCCTTCACTATATTACATCTAGGCTGGTACTCCTTCTTAAAGTCATTGATGCCCCTATACAAGTCCCTTATGTTTTGGATCTTACTCTTAGTTTCAAGTTCCTCAATTTCAGCTCTCAGATATGCCTTCTTTTTGTCCCTGAAATGTCTGCTAACTTCACGTCTTACATTTTTCAGAATATCTACATTGTTTTGGCTTGGAACCTGTATCCACTGCATTTTAGCCCGCTTCCTTTGAGAGCGAGAACTCATATGACATAAAAACAGTATATTATGTGTAAATGCTAGATCGCTCTAAGTACATCACACACATATGGTTGTAACAATAAACTGTGCTTCCGGTAACAAAAAGACATGCGTTCTGCTTGGCTTTTTAATTTTTATTTTTGAAAATGTGGCTCTTCGGGTTTATGATTAATTAAGAGACGTAATAAATTGTTCGTGCTGTAGTCGGATATTAACAAACTTTCCAATGGCGATATTTAAACGAAAGAAGGTATCACAGACAACAGAAGCGTAACAATCGTTGTGCGTATTTAGACATAATAATTCATCTGCAGAAGAAATGAACCGCCCAGCGTCAAATGTCTTTCGACACTTTGGTCTACACCAAATTTCTCGTCTTGAAATACGAACAACTACGCAGATTCACGCAGAGACTACAACTTTAAGTTGGCAACCCTGGCTCACGTAACTAACAAAGTGCTTTTGCTTCATTTATAACTGTAATTGTCTGTTCTGCGTTTCTCAATCAGAATAATTACACGAAGTACAACGCAATTTAATTTCCAACATAAAACACCACACTCGCGTGTAATCAAGTAATAAGCGAAACAAAACAGACGTATCTGTTAGTCCTCGATTCCAGCAGGCAATATACAACAATCGATACTTCGGCAACAACTTTCAATCATAAATGACTTTGCTCGCGGCACATGAAATCACAACAATAGTTCTACAGTCTTGTAACAAGCGTGGACGCCGACAGGCGAGACGGGTCAATCGGAAAACTAATTAAATCGGAGTTAGAGTGGAATTTAATATGCCTCACTAACCAGTAAAACGAAAAACTGGCGTAAAATTCGGTCATGTGTTTTAAAACAACGCAAAATATTCCTGGGTCTGAATATTTCTACATAACGCAGGAGGTTCCTTAATTCATTCGATAATTCATAAAGCATTAAAAGCTAATTAATGAATGAATAGTTCTTGTCAATTCAGTACCGAGGGTTCAAAGTGAAATAATATACAACCCAGGACTTCTATGGAACTAATCAAACGAAATACATTATAAGACGAAACATCCGTACGTCCTCTGACTTGTAGGTAGGTAGGCAGGTGCGCACCGGACGGCCACCTTACAGAGTGTGACGATACCAGATGCTGTATAATACAATTTGACCTCCTGATGATGGGCACAACAGTGCTCGAAACATGTAGAGGAATATAACAAACTTATTAAAAAACAAGAATTTGTGCATTAAGTTGGTCAATTGTTAAGATTATACTGATGTAGTGAATATCAAATTTGAGTTTCATCGACTACAGATGTTAACATTAGTTTTATAAAAACTACCCTGAACTTTGCCGCTAGCTGCACTTTTGCAAACTCAGCGCAGCGAAGGCAGTTCACTGTACTCTGGAAAATGACCGAGCTCGACGTTTTGTCAGTTCGTTACATCTTAACCGTATGTTAGAGTGTATAGTGGCGTTACAACGTCTGGTAAACTTTTAAGACTGTATGACACATCAGTCCACCTCTATATATACACCTGCTCTATGGAAACTCGCCCTCGCTCAATTAAAATTACTCGCCGACTTGATTGCTGCTGGTTGTCACGTAACTCTACGACGAAGAAAATTGTTATATTGTGCAGACTGTATTGAACCAGTGTAAAGCAGAGGCTGAGATGCTGTTATACTACAGCTGTCTTCTGTTTATACAAGGTGAATCGTGTTGAATGGATTAGAAATTTTATAAAACCCTGAGCCAAGCAGGTTTGGTTATTATTTAGTTTAATTTTATTGAGTTTAAATTCCAAATCACCCCGCGAGTATATATATACGTGTATATATATATATATATATATATATGAGGTGAGACAATTATTTAAATTGATTAGTTTGGATATTGTTTAGACATTGAACATATTTGTAAATTAACTAAATTGATATTTTGGCTTCCTTTTATTTATTCGAATTAGTATTTTAGAATATATTTTTAGAATTGAGATAAATGAAATAACTATTTAGACGGCTTTACATTACCCTTGAATCCCGAGTAACTATACAAGGTAGTTAGAATGAACCAGTTGTCAATAATATGCTAAGATTATTGACATGGTGGCAGCATTACCCTAGGAATTAAGAAGCGAACTATCAACCTTATAACAAGTAGCGTCCACCCGCGGACGGACTTGCAGGGAACAGGCTGCCCGGGGTTAGACACTACAATGACATGCACGGTCTGCAAAACATCAAAGAAATGCGTTACGTTATTGTGTGGACGGTACATCGCACTGCAGGAAAGTACTGTCGGTGTAATAAGTCACGGCGATGCGCAAGAAATGATATCGTCAACTGTGGACATTATTTGTGCCTATCACACGAATACGCCTGTGCGGGTCGCCTTATTCCTGGTATCTGAAGAGGAGTTCAGCTAGTGACGTTCTTAAATACGACGTCCAGTATGTGGAAGCGACGCATCAACGTTATGACGAAGCCTGCTCCTTCTATCATTGTTATACCTTGAAGCTGTGGCCAGCAGTCCTCCAGAATCTTTGTGCCTATATACCAAAACACACGGCTTCATATCCCAGAAATACCGTAATCTTGACACTCAATTTTAAACCTCATGTAAGATATATTTCGTAACTACTGTTTAAAAGCATTATTGACATCTCACTCTTAACCGTGTCAAGCCCAGCGGTAGTTACAGATAGCATCCGCTGTAACGTTAGGAATATCGGCAGTTTGCCCCACAAATTATTTTCGGGTTCCATATTACTCTCACAATAAATACCTGTTCATCTCGTTACACAACCAACTGTTTAGTTATTACCATGGTTAGAGACTTCTCTCTGTGCGGTATAACTGAATTTCTAAACACACTACTTACTGGCATGTCAGTATTCAGTAAGCTAATTTCTAATTTCAGATCGCAAAGTTTAAAACTCGTGTACGAAATAATACAAATTAAGGCAAAATCAAGGGCAGCAAGAGATAACGATTCCCCGACTTACAGTGCTACTTCATCTGAATTTTAATTTCTTGATACAGGCTACGGACAGCGTGTAACGTATCGCTGCATTAATCCATCAAGAAGAAGAAAAAAATAGCCAGCATTGAATATGGACAGCGGGTTAATCGTTCAATCCCCCAGCCCGTGAGTTGCCTTATGACGTGAAAATAATATAAAACACACGTGGAGTTACCAGCATTACAGCTGAATTGTTATTCTTTTGTGACGCAACAACCCAAGTCGGACCTATGCCGCCTCGTTGTTGATTTTTCTAGATCACACATAATCACACATAAACACACACACACACACACACACACACACACACACACACGGTAGGGCTTCTCTGAACGAATGATCAGTTCGTAGCAGAGGCCGCTACCTGCAAAGCACTCAACAAACAAAAACATCCATGACCTCAGAGGGATTCTTATCAGCGAAGGCCTTACTAGGTTACGAAGGCCTTACTATTTGAGTAGGGTTGATATCTTCGGATAATTAGGGACAGGAAGCAAAGAACGGATGTCGGGAAGTACTCCTTTGTAAATAGGATCATTAAAAACTGGAACCAACTACCTGCAGAAGCGTTAGGGACTTGCCCTTGCAATCCCGTATAACACATTACTGAAACCAACAAGATGAAGGCTCAAGCACCCTCTGAAACACAAATATTCGGCTCTGAGACGCAAATAAATCCTTTCTGTTCTTTGTTTTTTGTCACATAAATACATCTAATCTCATGTTCACTGAAGTATTTCCGCGATGTGAAACCCCTGATGGGTTAAAGCAAGCCTTCTAAAGCACCCCACAGTGTTCAAATCAAGGGAGTAGTTCTCTTCTTTGCAAAAGACTGTGGGACCCCCCCCCCCTTCTTTTGTTGGAATGTGGATGGGAAGGTTCATTAATTACTATAAATCCTAAATGAATCCCAACAGATATACTTATTATTTCATTTAAAAGCAGAAGATTTTGGCATTCACTAAGCGAGTTCCAAGACTTTGTGACGCAGGTTTCTTTAATATTGAGATAACGTGGAAAAAATGGTACGGCTGGATAGGCAATATGATAGGGCACATGTGCATTGCATGCTGGACAACTAAGGCTACAAGCACACACTCTGGGTATGTAATACATACTGCTTTTCCACGGCAACAATGGTTACGCGAACGCGCCACAATGTTACGTTATATACGCATCGCCTGTCATGTTGACCTTGTTTTGCAAGCATTATACCTTCACAACAGTAACGATTATGGACTATCTAGTGGTTAGGTAAATTGGTTCCATAGAAACTTGACCATCTATTACTCTGGAGCTCCGACAATGCCCTGCACTGTGAAAAACGGATCAATCACGGGACAAGTAATTTTGACCGTTTTCATTAATGACCCATGTAACACAGTCCGATTTTCGATCTTCTTTTTCCTGGCAACAAAAACATTTCGAGACATAAAGCCTCCCCATGATATGAAAAATTTTACATCAGTTTGATATTTGCGTCTGGTGCTCCACCGCTGACTTCATAAAACTACGCACTTACAAGACAAGATTTATTTCCCTTTCAAGAAACAATTAACTTGCTGGGATTTTAGTACAAACTGTGATAGCATTGCGTTATACACAAGTACTGAATTACACCAGTGTTTTAGATTACTTGAAATTTCATACCGATGTATTAGAAGCAGCCCCCTAGGTGCCGCCTTCCTTAGTGAATACAGTGGACTAAAATCGGCACTGCCGTTTTAAAACTGTCGGTCTTCCTGTCCTCACACATTTTACTTCCTTTAATTTTGGTCCTCAACGTCGTCACTGTCCTGCTAGATACTGCCAGTTACTGGTACAGGTATTCGTAAATTCAGGCAAAACTTGATTTGACTTGACTGTACTAATGATAAGTTACAAAGAATTTAGCTGGTCATATTGTCACTATTATAGGCACTCCCCTTTGTGTAAGTTAAACTGTTGCTAGTTGTTTATTATTAAAATTAAAATTAAAATTAATGTTATTTTTATTCCAGTTTTTCACTCGATAACGCAGGGTATACTGTCCATGAACCTGGGCCAAATTATATTGATTATTATTATTATTATTATTATTATCATCATCATCATCATCACCACCACCATCATCACTTACAATCCCAGGATCTTTTCGCTGGTAATTACACTATGGAAGCAACAGTGCACCTCACCACTGAGGCTTCAATTTCCAGACTGCAGCACGTTCCTTATTCTGTCTAATGTTTCCAGTATAGTTGAATTTTTTGTGCAAAGAGCCTTTTGCATGCTTTCCTGGTATTGCGAGTGTTTTCAAATATAGTTCTAGCTTTTTAGTAACAATTCTTATAGTCCCAATAATTATTGGGATAACAAAGCATTGCAGTGGGCCGGGTAGCTCAGTCGGTATATCGACTGACTAGGGGATGGACGGTCCTTGATCGAATCCCAGTGGGGACGAGATTTTCCGCCTGTCCAGACCGGCCTTGGGGCCCACCCAGCCTCCTGTAAAATGAGTACCGGGTCTTTCCAGGAGGTAAAGGCGGCCGGGGCGTGGGGCTGAACCCCCACCCCATCTAGTGTCGAGGTCCTAGAAAGAGCAAAGCTATACCTCTACTCACCATAAGGGCCGTCGTGGCCTATAAAAAAGGGCGAAACCTACCTACAAAGCATTTCACGTTCCACATTCGTTGAATTTCTACACTCAAATTTTTATTCTCCAGTTCCTTTTCATCCTCCTTTTGCACTGCATTCCTACCTCATGCTATTGCTATATCTATCAACAGGAAAGATTCTTTTTTTTATTTTTTTTAATTACTATGACTGGCTTATTTGCAAAACCTGATTGTACCCCTCGGCTCCAAAGCGACGCTGTTATTATTATTATTATTATTATTATTATTATCATCCATCAATCACATTTCATGTTAGTGTGGTGCTGTAATATTATTATTATTATTATTACTACTAATACTATTATTATTATCCATCAATCACAGTTCACGTTACTGTGGTGCTGTATTATGTACTGATATCATTATCAGAACATTAGTATGAACTACGTACATTTATATTCGTCTGTGCCATTTAGCTTCTGCTTATGATGGCATTATTGTAATCCCTCACTTTTCCCTTTCTCCTGTATTTGTTATTAATTCAACTTTTATATCAGTCATGCTGTTTATCACTTGATGTGATTAGTTCTTAATCCCTCTTTTCTACGTGTTTTCCCTTGTGTGTTGTTATTTGACGTATTTATTTCATTTTCCTGTGCTGTCTATGTAAAAGGCTGTGTCAGCACCCTAATAATAAAGGACTAAATTAAATTTCTATCCTGCTACCTTCGGCCTGGTACTTTAAATGGAAGTCTTGCAATACGTTTTTCCAGTAGAACATTGCTTTCTACAATACACAAATTTATTGCTCGCAACAGGGATGAAAGAACATCGAACAGAAGTTTTTAAAACCTCTTACAAAAACCGCCAGTCGGAAAACCGAAAGAAGATGGGGTAACAACAAAATAAGTAAAGAGGCAAATCTGTCTCTATACACGCAACGAAAACATACAGGGGGAAGTGAAGGTGTAGCTCCACTCATTCTCAACTTCGGCACTAGACGGAGGTACGTGTTAAGTCTGACGTCATGGCACCGCTCCAGGTACCCGCCGAGTTATCGAAAGAGTGCTTCTGAGAGTAGCCTATAAGGATGAGAGTTCAACGGAAAAGTTCAAAATTGTGTTTAGTGATAGTCTTTGGCATCATTAGTGACGCATCATCGGGTCTGTCTCTGACAGAAATACGAGCACGGTTACCAACAAGAGTTCAGGTCATTTAGGCAGATACGTTATGCACAATGAAGAGGTAGAAAATCGAAGGGTAAACGTGGTGGCCTATTTCAAGTTATTGCCTTAGCATTCGAGATTAAAGAATGATTAGTACTAGCCCCTCGGTAAGAACAGCCGACAGCGCGACCAAGATTTTCTCGAACTTTTCTCAGCTGACGTACCGCTGGGTCTAAAACCACACTTCACATACCTCGCTTTTCAATGTCAACTTACCATTTGGAACTAAGTGCGTGTTACTGTACGTCTGTTGAAAACACAACACGGTACAAACACTTATTTCACTCTTTTGTTAAATGCCCACAGATAGCTGTAAAATGTACTAAACAATGTACATATTCCGTACTCGCTTAAGACATTTCATGTATCAGACTTCAGAAGAGCTGGTTTAGAGCTGTACCGCAGTATGGTTGGGTCGGTCTATGAATACCAGGGTACTTAAGTACGTGAAGTATGTGGAGATAAGTGGGTCCTTGTCATCCCGGCATGGCGCGTCCTCAGATTTGGGATGGAGGAACGGCCTCCTATATGGAGGGTAGCTGCGAATATATTGAATAAGCACTCGCGGACAGCAGACAAGGGGTGGTCCTCCAGCTTGGAGGTTGGGCGAGGTGCTAACAACTCCTCACCGTGAAAGGTACCTTGTTAAGAAATACTCGCAGACAGCATTTGTGAATGCGGTAATGAACCTTCGGGTTCCATAAAATGCGGGGGATTTTTTGATTAGCTGAGAACCAGTTAGCTTTTCAAGATGGAATCTGTTCCATTGAGTAAGTACGTGGAGATAGTCTTCTGATTGTTTTGTGTTGTCAGGTACAGGTATCTGCAGTGGACTAATCACTTGTCCACAGAGGAGTCCTACTGAGTGTAGTGTGTCTGAGTTTGCTGGCGAAACCACGTAAGGTGGGGACATGACCCGGAATCGGGTCCAAACGCCACATGAAAAGAAGAAGAAGAAGAAGAAGAAGAAGAAGAAGAAGAAGAAAAGATGTACAATGATTCGGTTGGTACTGTTTTAAATACGTCAGTAAACACATCCAGGCATCGGATGTTTTTGAGGCTCGCTTCGAATTCTACTACTACGGATGAGAGCAAAACACCAATTTCTAACGCCAATTCTTCCAGAACACTCGTGAAATAAAATCCAGCAGTAAAGTCAAGATATATTCTGGGAAGTTCTATTCAAGCAGCTTATGTTTTGAGGAAGGTATACTGTAGAAGTAAATTTCACGTTTCTTGCCGATACGGAAACAGAAGGAATAAAAGACAGATCCAGTATCATTTGTGTTCGCTGAAGTGTGGGCGGAGCTGGCATTGAACAGAGGTTAACCTATATCTGCACTGTAACTTACTACTGGGACTGGTTTCCGTTATTCAGAAGTGCACGTGGGAGAAAAGAAGAATAGGGACTTGAACCATCAGCGGAGGATTTCAATAACCTTATTGTTGTGGCGGTGAGATAGAATAGATTTTATAACTGATACATTCGTCATTTTCCCTTTTCACCTAGCGCTATATAAAATATATAGGGAAAATCTGCTGGGAGGTGCTGTAACCCTGTTCAGCTGGTGGCGTGAGCATTGTGTGTGTGTGTGTGTGTGTGTGTGTGTGTTTGTGTGTGTGCGTGTGTGTGCATGTGTGTGTGTGCGCGCCACAGTCACATTAATTATCTTCCTTCACAATTATTTAAGTACTTTGTAAAGGCAGGAAGGAAGAAGAAACACCTCCCCCCCCAAAAAAAAGGCGTATATGTACTTGTACCGACCACATTGTCTCTAAAGAGGACCTGTTTTAATGTATAAGCAACCAACCAACCAACCAACAAACAAACAAAAAACTCAACAAAGCACAGTCCTTGAGAAACTAGCAGCTGTTCAGACAGTTAAGAAATTTCCCGCATTTTATGGAACTCTAAATCTCATTACCTTATTCACATGAGCCAGCCATATGACTAATTTAAGCCAGACAAAGTCACTACATAAACTCCACCCTATTTATTCAGGACTCGTTTTAATTTTATCGTCCCATCTACACCTAGATCATCCAACTCGTCTCTTTCAACCAAAACTTTGTATACACGTAAGTCCCACGCATGTCACGTGCTCCGCCCATCTCATTTTCCTTCTTTGATCATTACAACAATAATATTCAATGATGAGTAAAAATAATATCCTCATTAGACTCTCAAAGACTACGTTTAGTATTTTTGAATCTATTCCATCTATCTACACTGCATGTGTAATTTTATGAAAAACTTGATATGGGAATTACTGCAACAAAAATTAGGAGCGAACTCTTAAAATTATTCTGAGACATCTGAGTACACATTGCTTAAAACAAAAGGAAAGACGATTCGTGCTTGTACTGTACAGTGTGATTAGTTCAGTAACAAAGGGACTTCCACCGCAAGTGCAAGAGCGACAAGACCAAACCGTGTAGGAAACAGAGGTGTGTTCATGGGAAAATGTTGTGCTTTGAAGCACAGCTCTCTCCACTAGAGTGTCCAAAACTGCTCTTCACGTATATCAAATACCATTACCAGAAGCGAGGTACAAAGATGACCGATTAAAAGTACAGTCACGTGTTTAAACTGACAATACACAACACGTGCCTATAATTAGCTTACTCTCCTTTCTAAAACGGGGGAAAAGAACTGTGTGTCTGTGTGCAGACCAACTCTAGTTTTTGAACCATTTTCACGGAACATTACATAATGCCTCGTATCTTCATTTATTACAGTCAATAACACTAACACGGCATAAGCGTGAAAATGAGGCGGGGACAGCACTACCGCCAATTACGGTACGGTCCTGAAATAGCATGCGGTAATAGACCTTGGAGAACTATGCATCTTTTGTTCGGGTTAAATTTTTGTAAACTGAGAAATAACAAAATGAAAAATTGGAGACTAGGCGCGTCAAGTTAGGAATGTACATAGGTAGTTAAGAGGTCTATACATTGTGCGTAAAATACTATCTGAAAGTAACCAATTACCAACCGACAATAATGCGGAACTTTGAAGTTACATCCAACTAATTTAACGTCCACAGGATT
>Ga0123355_10022162_pt1 | contig 10181 bp, 8 predicted proteins | sample TergutEmb28metaG_3_FD_89872 | JGI IMG/M metagenome (GOLD analysis project Ga0123355, IMG submission 89872) | Embiratermes neotenicus P1 segment gut microbial communities from Petit-Saut dam, French Guiana - Emb289 P1 | ecosystem: Host-associated > Arthropoda: Insects > Digestive system > Gut ... | reverse complement strand
GAACTTGTTCGCCGTGACGGTCCGGATCTGTCGGCCCGTCAACTCGGCGTTTTCCTGACCTGCTATCTCGAGAGCGAAGCGCAGACGGTGCGCGGCCTCGCCGCCAAGCTGGGCGTGTCGAAGCCGGCAATCACCCGCGCGTTGGATCGTTTGTCGGAGTTCGATCTGGTTCGCCGCAAAACCGATCCGCTGGACCGCCGCAGCGTGCTGGTGCAGCGCACGGCCACCGGCATGGCGTTTCTACGCGAGCTTCGCACAATCCTTCGCGACGCCGCGACAGCGATGCACATCACCGCCGAGCCCGGACAGGCCGGCCGGCACCGCGCCGGCGCCGAGGCCGCCCGCGCGACGCACTGATCCCGACAGTTTCTCCCGCGCTGTGCACGGGAGAGGTCGGGATCCGAATCACCAGGGCGACGGACCATCCGTCACCCATCGACAACGCGGCGTGCCCGTTCGCCCGCCTATCATCCTGCGTCCACCCCTGCTGCGTTTTGGCGCCATGGCGAAATCGCAAGGGCCTCGTACGGGCGTCGCCCTTGCCCTCCAAGGCGGCGGCGCGCACGGAGCCTGCTCCCGGGGCGTTCTGGACAGGCTGCTGGAAGACGTCTGCGGTGCCGTCTGCGTCGTCTCCTCGGTTGCATGTTGACGCAGGGTCCGGTCCGCAACGGATGCACCGCGGCGGACACCGAAATGCGCCGCCTTTGGTACCGGGTCGCCCAGGCCTATCGCCTCGGTCCTCTGCAAAAAGGACCCGCCTAAGCGCCGGCTTTGGGGCTCTTGGGCTTGATCCCACCCCACCAACTCCACCCGTTTGGCCACAATCCGCTGCGTCACTTCGTCACCGACCAGCTGGACTGTGCCCTGCAGACCGAGCCACGCGCGGCCGCCGATATTGAAACCGGTCAAGCAGTGTTGTTCGACAACGCCGCGATCACTGTGGCGGTGTTGCTGCATCGTGCTGTTTGCCGCTCGTTTTCCGTCGGTGCAGATCAACGCTCGCGCCTATTGCGGCGGCGGGTATGCCGCCAACCCGATGCTCTCACCCTTGCTGTCGCCCACGCCACCCGCAGGGCTGGTTCTAATTCGCGTCCAACCGGCACGCCGCCGGGCAGGCAATCCTCGTCGATGGCGATCATCAGTCGCCTGAATGAGATTGCCTGCCACACCGCCGGCTGCGGAACTCGCTGCATTACCTCCGACCTTACGCGTGACCACGCACGAGGCGGATGAAGCCCTGCTCGATTTGCCGACCTCCTCGAAGCTCGATGGCGAATCCGAGTTCCGCTCCGAGTTGTTCGAGGCCGGCTGCGCCGCCGTCGCCACCTGCGCCGACTGCCTGCCCGCCGTCGCCGACTGGGCAGCATTGCGCCAACGGAGAAGCCGGACGTATAGGGGCCGCGCTCATGCGGTCGGCAGAGAGGTGCAACGATGATGGAAATGAACGAGTGGCTGATGCTGCTGGCTGCCGTTGTGGTCGGCGTTGGCGCGCTATTCGTAGCTGCATCAGCGGAAGGCGGCACCACGACGGGCCTCGGATTGGCCGTCTTCATCGCGGCCGTCGGTTACGCCATCTACGTGGTCAAGCGGCACTTCGACCGCATGGAGGGCCATTCGTAAGATGGCAATCGCCGCTGCGGTCTGGGACCCCACGCAATATCTGAGATTCTCCGGCGAACGCCTGCGCCCCGCGCTCGATCTCCTGACGCAGGTGCCATTGACAGCGCCGGCGCGCGTGATCGATCTGGGGTGTGGGGCCGGCAACGTCACCGTCATACTGCGCCAACGCTTTCCCGAAGCGGATGTTCTCGGCGTGGACGGCTCGAACGAAATGCTGGCCAAAGCGCGCGAGACTGCAGTGGGCTGCCGGTTCGCACAGGGGGATTTCTCGACGTGGACGCCTGAAGCGCCAGCGCACCTGATCTATTCCAACGCTGCGCTGCACTGGGTGACGCACCACGAGACCCTGTTCCCACGCTTGGTGTCTCTTCTCGCGCCCGAGGGTGTGCTGGCTGTGCAGATGCCGGCGATGCACGACGCGCCGCTGCGCGCCTTGCAAAACGAGATCGCCGCACGCGGCCCCTGGGCCTCGGCGCTACGTGATACCGATTTCGCACGCAGCATCCTCACCGCCGGCGCCTATTACGATTTGCTTCGCCCGCTGGTGGCGAAGCTGGATCTTTGGGAGACGACCTATCTGCACGTGCTGCAAGGCGATGACGCGGTCGTCGAATGGGCTGCCGGCAGCAGCCTGCGGCCGTTTCTCGATCGCCTGCCACCGGACCTGCGCGGCCGTTACCGCACCGCCTATGCCGAGGCATTGCGTCCGCACTATCCGCGCCGCGCCGACGGCGCCACGCTGCTCCCATTCCGCCGGCAATTCATTCTCGCCCAGCGCTAGCCTCTGTCGTCACGGCCAGGTTCACCCCGCCATCCACCGTGCCGCTATGCGCGGTAACGCGGGTGATCAGATCGTCGCGGCGAACCGTCAGCCCAGGAACAACGCTCCCAGCACGAGTACTGGCGGCACGACGAAACACCACATTCCACACAGCCAGAATGCCAGTGCTGCCGCGACGCAGCCTCCGGCGAAGCAGCCCACCATCGCCGCCGTGCGTCCCATGCGGACGCGCAGCACCGCGCGATCGACCCCCGTGCTGATCAGCACAACGTCGACAACATCGAGCACCAACTGCGTCGTATTGCCGGTCATGATTGTGGAAGGCGGGAAGCCGACCAGATGAACGCGATGCACGGCGTTCTGTATTGCCATGCCGGAGACGAGCAGCATGCCGGTGAGCATCGCTGGTGCGGCGTCGCCATTGGCAAACGGGCCGAACCGGATGGCGAGAATACCGCCGATCAACAGCAACACCAGCTGCAGTGCCAACAACGCAGCCCATCGACGCGCGGGCTGCCCGGCCATGGCGTTGCCCAAGATGCGTGCGAGCGCGACAACCGCAGCGAAGACGGGCAATGCCAACAGCTTGGCTGCAATGCCGGTCGTGCCGAACACCAGCGCCGCGCCCGCGGTCACAAAGTTCCCCGTCACATGCGAGGTAAAGAGGCCCTGCAGGGCGAGGAACCCTGCGGCATCGACATACCCGCCATTCACTGACAGCAATAGCGGCGCGGCGGCCCTCACCCGCGTTGTTCCCGTCCGTTTCGGACGACCCGAACCCGGAAGCCTCCGACCACCCGCAGGTGGACCGAAGTGCAATCCGCTGCAGTGAGGCGTTCCATACCCGGCGCACCTATTAGAATGCTTTGACCATGGAACCAGCAATCCGCGTTCAGCTCCAGCCACTTGCGCAATCTGCACCGCGTGCCGGCTTGGTTTCAGCCAGGCGGTGAGCCGCGAGCGCCGGGGTCAACCGTCCTATTGGATTTCCAGGCCCGCTGCTTCATCTCTAACGCGGTCCTGCGGGATCTGGCGGCCGGACCGGCGCCGTTCAGCGCGTCGCGAACGCGCAAATTCGCCTGATTTCCGTAGCGATATCGGCTGCCGGCGCTGCCGGTCGACCAGGGTCAGGAGGATCATATGACCATCTACACCGGGCCGGTGTTCGAAATGGCCCGACAGCAATTCCGAGTGATTGCCGACTACCTGGATATTCCGCTCGATGAACGCGACCGGCTGCTCTTTCCGAAGCGCGCCGTCACGGTCGCCTGCCCGATCCACCGCGATGACGGCAGTGTCGCGGTGTTCCACGGTTATCGCGTGCAGCACCACCTGACGCGGGGCCCAACCAAGGGCGGCACGCGGTTCTCCGCGGACCTGAACATTGGCGAAGTCGCCGCGTTGGCGATCTGGATGAGCTGGAAATGCGCCCTGACCAATCTTCCGTACGGCGGCGCGAAGGGCGGCGTCGCCGTCGATCCGCCTTCGCTCTCGCGGCACGAGCTAGAAAACCTGTCGCGGCGCTATATGCAGGAGATGATCCCATTCGTTGGCCCGCACACCGACGTCATGGCGCCCGACATGGGTACCAATGAACAAGTGATGGCCTGGTTCATGGACACGTATTCAATGCACCACGGACGCACGGTGATGGAGATCGTCACCGGCAAGCCGGTCGCCTCGGGCGGCACCGAGGGCCGCCGTGAGGCTACCGGCCGCGGCGTCGGCTTCCTGGTGGAGCGCGCCTGCCAGAGGATCGGGCTCAATCCGTCCGGCGCGACCGCAATCGTGCAGGGCTTCGGCAATGTCGGCAGTGTAGCGGTGCAATCGCTGGCCGAGCGTGGCATGCGCATCGTCGGCGCAGCCGATCACACCGCTTGCTACTACGACCCGCGGGGCCTCGACGTGAACGCATTGCTCAAGCACGCCGCGGCGAAGGGCGTGCTGGCCGGCTTTTCCAACGAACTGACCTTCGATCCGCGCGAGCTGCTGGCGCAGAAATGCGACGTACTGGTGCCGGCCGCGCTGGAACGGGTGATCGACGCCGACCTCGCCGCGCGTTTGCAATGCCGTGTCCTGGCCGAAGGCGCAAACGGACCGACGACACCGGAAGCGGACGAAGTACTCGACCAGCGTCGGCGCGAGGTCTTCGTTATTCCTGACATTCTGTGCAACGCCGGCGGCGTGGTGGTCAGCTATTTCGAGTGGGTGCAGGACCTCCAGCAGCTCTTCTGGGACGAGGGGGAAGTGATGCACCGGCTCTATCAGGTCCTGCAGAAGGCTTTTCAGCAGGTTATGATGCGGGCCGAGCGTGATGGGGTGGCGCACCGCACCGCGGCAATGGCGATCGGGGTGGAGCGGGTGCGTAGCGCCAAGAACGTCCGCGGCCTGTTTCCATGATTTGTTGCTGAACCTGTGAACCGGCTCACAGCCACGCGAGAATAAGCGTGCGAAGCGAGGGCCTGTCAGTCGCCGCTGCCCCGACACCCGCGGGGACTGATTGGGTCTTCTTGGCCCAGGTCAACCCGGACCTTCCTTGGGCCCGGCCCCGCACGGGGTCGGGCTTTTTTTCGTGCGCAGGTCACGCAGAAACGCGCGGATCGCACCACGCTCGCGGAGCGGTGGTTACCTGCTCGGCGCGAAGCGCCGGGGCGATGGCGGCAGGGCGCGCTTAGAACCGCACTGGCTGGCGCTTGCGTCCCCAGTTGCCCGGCGTGGGTTCGAACACACCCGCCACCGCGGTGCCGCAGTTCCCGCAGCACCCGCGGGCGTCCAGGCTCCACGCGCCGAGTTCGTACCAGTCACGCGCGATGAGCAACGCGCCGCACGCGTGGCACCATGTGCTGCCGCCTGCGGGATCGTGGACATTGCCGGTGTAGACGTAATGGAGGCCATGCGCGATCGCGATTGCGCGCGCACGTGACAGCGTCTCAGGTGGTGTCGGGGATTTCTCGCGCATGCGCCAGTCGGGGTGAAATGCGCTGAAATGCAACGGCACATCCGTGCCAAGTTCGGTGGCGACCCAATTCGCGAGCGCGTCAATCTCCGCATCGCCGTCGTTCTCGCCGGGAATCAGCAGCGTGGTGATTTCCAACCAAACATCGGTTTCGTGGCGCAGCCAGACCAGCGTGTCCAGCACATCGGATAGCCTGCCTCCGCAGAGGTTACGGTAGAAGCCCTCGCTAAACGCCTTCAGATCAACGTTCGCCGCATCAATGTGGCGGTAGAAGTCACCACGCGCGGCTTGCGTTATATAGCCTGCGGTGACAGCAACGGTCTTGAGGCCCGCTTCGCGACAGGCGATTGCGGTATCCACGGCGTATTCCAGGAAGATGACCGGATCATTGTATGTGAACGCGACCGAGCGGCAGCCAAGCTGCCGCGCCGCGTCGGCGATCTGCGCCGGCGCGGCACTCTGATTGAGCCTGTCGACTTCACGTGCTTTCGAGATGTCCCAGTTCTGACAGAACTTGCAGGTCAGGTTGCAGCCGGCGGTGCCGAAGGAGAACACCGGCGTGCCAGGGAGGAAGTGATTGAGCGGCTTCTTCTCGATCGGATCGATGCAAAAACCGGACGAGCGGCCATAGGTGGTCAGCACCATCGCGTCGTTTTGCCGTGCGCGTACGAAGCAAAGACCGCGCTGGCCTTCGTGCAGTTTGCACAGGCGCGGGCAGATATCGCACTGAAGGCGTCCGTCCGGCAGGGCGTGCCAGTGGCGGGCGCGGAAGACGCCGGTGTCGTCAACGGTGTCCATGACCTCGCATAAGTAATGCTGGCAGAGGTCCGGGGCGAGAGGGCAGTACATGATCGTCGCCGGCCAGGCGGCGTGGGGCAGAAGCCCGCCTTCTGATGACCTCGCAGCGGCAACAGACTGCGCGAACAGCTAATCCGCCTGTATTGTCGCGGCCGACATTGCCTGACCGGCACGGCGCACATTTTGACTGCGTCCGTGGGCGTCCGGTACAACACCTGCCTTCGGTCCGACCATACAAAGATACCGACGCCACCGCTGTCACTTGCGAGGTCCCGCCGTGACCGCCATTCGATCGCCAGCTGTTGCAGGAACCTTCTATCCAGCCGACCCTGCGGTTCTGCGCAAACAGATCGCCGGCTTGCTCGCCGGAGCCAACCACGCGCTACCCACAACCGCGATGCGACCCAAGGCCATCATCGGTCCACATGCCGGCTACGTCTATTCCGGGTCTGTCGCTGCCAGCGCCTATGCCCGTCTCGCTGAGGTCCGCGGCGAGGTCAGCCGCGTCGTGCTGATCGGCCCGTCGCACCACGTCGGTTTCCGCGGCGTCGCGGTCGACACCACCGACGCCTGGATGTTGCCGAACGGCACCGTTGCGCTTGATACCGATGCGATCGCACGGCTCCACGCATTGCCGATGGTCCACCGGCTGGATGCCGCGTTCGCCAGGGAACATGCGCTTGAGGTGCATGTGCCCTTCCTACAGCATGTGCTCGGCAGTGATTTCCGCCTCGTGCCGCTGGTCGCTGGTGACGCGCCTGCCGATGCTGTCGCCGCCGTGTTCGATGCCCTCTGGGGCGGCGCCGAGACCCTGTTCGTCATTTCCACTGACTTGTCGCACTACCTCGACTATGCGGCCGCGCAGACCATCGACCTCTCCACCGCCGAAGCCATTGAGCGCCTTGACCACGACATACTGACGCCCACTCACGCCTGTGGCTGTGTGCCCACACGTGGCATCCTGCTCTCAGCCAAGCAGCGTGGAATGGCTGTCGAGCGCCTCGACCTGCGCAATTCCGGCGACACGGCAGGACCGCGAGATCGCGTGGTTGGCTACGGCGCGTGGGCGCTCTACGAACCCGGCGCCGAAACCCAAACGATCGATGCGGAGCGTGCGGCCGTCGACGCCGTCGGGCCGATGCTGTTGCAAACGGTCCGCCGTGCGATCGAGATCGGCTTCGACACCGGCCAGCCGCCTGAGGTTGTCGCCAACGCCACCCTGCCACCGCTGCTCGCGGCGCACGGCGCGGCTTTCGTCACGCTGCGCCAGGACGGCCAGTTGCGCGGCTGCGTCGGCTCACCGGTCGCCTGGCGCCCACTGGTCGAGGATGTCGTGGATCATGCGTTCAACGCCGCGTTCCGGGACCCTCGCTTTCCGCCACTCGCGCTCGGCGAGGAACCTGCGCTGGACCTGTCGGTCTCGGTGCTGACGTCAGCGGCGCCGATCACGTTTTCCGGCGAGGCGGACCTGGTGGCCCAACTCCGCCCGCGGGTCGACGGTCTGATGATCGACGATGCTGGCCGCCGTGCCTTGTTTCTGCCGAGTGTGTGGGTCGACATCCCCGACCCACACATGTTTCTCACGCATCTGAAGCTGAAGGCCGGCATGCGGGCCGATCATTTCTCGTCCGGCTTCACCGCGCGACGGTTCCGCGCCATCGACGTCAAGGGCCGCATGGCCGATCACGGCCCGGCGCCGAACCCAGTCGTGCTGGCCGCCAGCACGGATCCGATCCGAGCGACGCCGCTCGGGCGGCGCAACTGAAGGCGCCTCAGCGCACTCAGCGCACCTGGGTGATGGCGTTGCGGTCCTTTGCCCAGGCATCGGGCGTGCTCGCCGGGTCGACCGGGCGGTCCTTGCCGTAGCTGATGGTCTGCAACCGCGCGGCGTTCACGCCCTGGGCTACCAGGAAATTCGCGTCGGTCGCCGCTCGGCGCTGGCCGAGGCCAAGGTTGTACTCCTCGGTTCCGCGTTCGTCGCAGTTGCCCGATAAGAGCACGTTGACCGTCGGATTCTGCTGCAGCCATTGCACCTGGCGCATCAGCGTGTCGCGTGCGTTGCCGGTCAGATCACTCCGATCGGTGTCAAAGAAGATCCGGTCGCCGACGTTCTGCACCAGGTCCTCCTCGCCGCCCGGCGTGACACGGCCGGCACCGTAGCCGGCTCCGCCAGGCCCCATGCCGGCCCCTGCGCCCACACCGGCCCGGCCGGCCCCGTTACTGGCGCCTTGCTCATCGGACGAGCACGCGGCCAGCAGCGCGGCGGCGAGTGCGAGGGAGCAGAGAGTGCGAGGACGCATGCGGAGACCTTTCATCGGTGCATCACCATCTCGGCGCGACCGTACTCGGCTCGGATGCCGGCGCAACTGCGAAAGCACCGCGCGCAACACCGGCCCGCCTCTCGTGAAGCGCGGGCGTCCCGCAGCGACGCGTCGCAGGTAGGGGCACCGCACGCGGCTTTCTGCGCGAGGTCCGGAGCCGTGGAGCAGCATCGTCGGCGCTGCTTTTCGACCGCGCCCACCCGGCGGCGGCGGTTTGCCGGTTTCCTTGTCTGGCGCCTGCCGCGACCGATATGGTCGCCTCAGCGCACAATCCGGATCCAGCACCCATGCCTCAGACGCATCGTAGCCGCGTGGTGATCGTCGGCGCCGGCCCCGCCGGTTACACCGCCGCCATTTACGCCGCGCGCGCGAACCTACAGCCGATCCTCTTGGCCGGCCTGCAGCCGGGCGGCCAGCTTACCATCACCACCGACGTGGAAAATTACCCGGGCTTTGCCGACGTCATCCAAGGCCCCTGGCTGATGGAGCAGATGGCGACACAGGCAGAGCATGTCGGGACGCGGATCATCCAGGACCTCATCGTGGAGGTGGATTTCAGCGTCCGCCCGTTCTCCCTGCTGGGCGATTCCGGTGACACCTACCTCGCCGACTCGGTGGTGATCGCCACCGGCGCGCAGGCCCGTTGGCTTGGTCTCGAATCAGAGCAGCATTTGCAGGGGCGCGGCGTTTCGGCCTGCGCCACGTGCGACGGTTTCTTCTTCCGCGGCAAGCAGGTCGCGGTCGTCGGCGGCGGCAATACCGCGGTGGAAGAGGCACTCTACCTGACCCACCATGCCAATCAGGTGACGCTCATTCACCGTCGCGACGCGTTGCGGGCCGAGAAAATCCTGCAGGGGCGGTTGTTCAGCAATCCCAAGATCAGCGTCATCTGGGACACGGTGGTCACGGAAATCCTGGGCGGCGGCACACCGGAAGGCGTGACGGGGGTGCGGCTGCGCAACGTGAAGGACGACAGCGAAACCATCCTGCCGGTGGCAGGTGTGTTCATCGCCATCGGGCACACCCCGAACACCGGCATCTTCGCCGGACAGCTGGCCATGGATCCCGAGGGCTACATCAAGACGGAGCCCGGCAGCACGCGAACGTCGATCGACGGGGTGTTCGCGGCGGGCGACGTGCAGGACAGGGTGTTTCGCCAGGCGGTTACGGCAGCGGGAACCGGCTGCATGGCGGCGCTCGAGGCGGAAAAATGGCTGGCGGAGCACGCCGCGACCCTGGCGCTCGCGGCGGATTAGGCCGAAACTGCCGCGCTGGCCCGAAATAGGACCGACCGGACTTGTGATGGATCATATATCATCCGCGGCGCCGGACCCGTGACCTCGCCGGTGAGACCCGCGGAACGGCGCTGGCAGCCGCGCCGGCGCGACGGGAGAGCTGAAACATGGACTGGGACAAGCTGCGCGTCTTCCACGCGGTGGCCGAGGCCGGCAGCTTCACGCACGCCGGGGACACGCTGAATCTGAGCCAGTCCGCCGTTTCGCGGCAGATTTCCGCCCTGGAAGAGGCGTTGCAGGTGCCCTTGTTTCACCGTCACGCGCGCGGCCTGATCCTGACCGAGCAGGGCGAGGCACTGAACCGCACCGTGCGTGAGGTGTTCGCAAAACTGGCAGTGACCGAGGCGCTGCTCACGGAAAGCAAGGAAAAGCCGGCCGGCCGGCTGAAGGTGACGACGACGGTGGGGTTC
>Ga0123355_10022161_pt1 | contig 10181 bp, 7 predicted proteins | sample TergutEmb28metaG_3_FD_89872 | JGI IMG/M metagenome (GOLD analysis project Ga0123355, IMG submission 89872) | Embiratermes neotenicus P1 segment gut microbial communities from Petit-Saut dam, French Guiana - Emb289 P1 | ecosystem: Host-associated > Arthropoda: Insects > Digestive system > Gut ... | reverse complement strand
TTTTTTTGTCTTTGTTTTTTTTTTAAAAATAATTAAAAAAAAACGAAAAAAAAAAAAAATTACTCAAACCTCCCCCACAACGCCCCCCCCCCCCCCCCCCCCCCCCACTTGTAAACTTTCTGATTTCATATCGCCATTGCTTCCAACGTTGCGGCATGTCGAACTTAATTGAATGCGACGTTAATACCCAGTTAATGTGGGGTGCTGAAATTTTGTGTGTCATAAAACATTTTTTTTTCGGGCATGTAGTCCTGTTATAATAGGCCTACATGACTAACATTTCGTACTTATTAAGAGTGACAAATATGGCTACAGCGCGCAATTTGCCTGTTATGCCGAGTAAGTTTAATGCCGTCGTTAGCTATGCTAGTTTAATGTATGTCCTCTCCTGTAATTATTAGTTTATTGCTCTTAATAGCTCATCATATATGTAGCGTATATTAAAATGTTTGAAGAAGAGTAGGCATCATAATTTCGTCCCAGAGCATTTCGAATGTAGGCGCTGTGAATGTCGGGAAATTGATCAGTAAAATAACGTATATAATTATTACATAGTAATGTAATGATAATTCCTCACATATATTAAACATTTAAAGCCCAACAATAAGCATATGTACCCATGCAGTGTATTTATGTGTTGTACGTTCTTCTCAGAATATTTCGTATGCACAGTTCACCGGTTGATCGATATAATGGACATGTCTGTGTTCCCTGTGAGGTAGGAATTGAATTTTTGTATGTAATTTGATGAAAATCAGTCTTCAGAGTGTTGAGGTATTCGACGAAAAGGAGTCATATAAGTTCTTGAAGAAAGTCTTGTTTTCGTGCTTGCAGTATATGTATATCACCCATTGTCTACATGTACGTTATCTGCCAGTTAAAAAAGGGTTATGTGGTTGACGCATATAGGAAAACAGCGCTAAAATTGTTGCATAAATGTAGTGGGTGCAGTCTGTATTGGTAGAAAGTAGTACCTGCAGAACGGGGATCCGCGTCTTTTCTTTATGTTCGCAGTACTTAAGAACAGTGCATGCGGTTTGACAAGGTTTGCAACGGCAAATGTACATCATGCTGTGGCCGTGTTTGTAGCAACGACGCGTGGGTTTCGGCAGGACCAATTAGCCTCTGCGCAATTAAAAATTAACTTCCTTTATCCATTTACTTAGTGCCAGGAACGATGCCATTACACAAGATGTTTGTATTATCGAACATGTAGTGGGCCTTTGATTTTTGCTAAAAGGATTCAAGGTTACATTCAGGCTTCTAGTGTCAAATGTGGTGATTGACTTACAGCAAAGGAAACGATGTCTTGTGTATACTTCCTAAAAGAGGGAAAAAATACAGTACGTTATTGGTCTTTATACATGGAATTTTTAGGCACGTTTGGAAATTTGCGAAATCGACTGAGATTCGTTGTATATGTCCGTCCGTCCTTATGGAACAACTCTGTTCCTGCTAGACGGATTATTGTGCATATTTTTACTAAAATCTGTTGTGAAAATCGAGTTTAGGTAATATCGTATAAAAATAATGGGCACTTTACATGAATATATATATATATATATATATATATATATGACTGCTGTAGTTACTGACTTTACCATGGTTGTCTTTGTTAACGATGTTACCAATGTTTATGTGTTGCTTTGGTTACCTGCTACCATTGTTGTCATGGTTAGTAACGTTACCATTGATTAGGCTTACCAGTGTTTTTTAGCTTCTGTGGTTGCGCGAAGCTCCAGAAATGTTTCGCCCAGTGGACGTTTACTATTTTGTTTACGTATACAAAGGCAGGCCTCTGTGGTTTGAATTGTAAGGTATAACCCCAGTTGTGGTTTTCCGTATGTCTGGTGCCGTATGTTAGCATTCGAGCGGCGTACCGTTCGTATTCCCGTAACGATTTTATAACGACTTTAGTTTAAAAGGAAACGAATTTTGAACGATTTACTGCGGAGAATATGGATATAAGAGAGATTAAGTCACACGTGTTTGGAGGAAACATTTGATGTGTGACATTATTCATGTATTGTTGCGATTACTATAGCTACCAAAAGACTGTGAGCTGCGGAAATGTAGTAAACAAGAAATCAACACAAAGTTTTGTTTTAATCATGTTAGACTGCTTGGGAGTCAAAGGCATCGATGGAAATATGATATTGTAATGGATATTACGTAGTATGAAGATGTGAAGTGGAATGACTTTACTGTGCATAGGAACAAACTGTTCGGTATTTGCTAATTGCGATGGACCTTTTGCCTTTCGTAACGGTAGAGAATTTCTTAACCAGACCAATATTAGTCTACGGGATGAAGGAAGACTGTAGCCCGATTCTCTTTAGTAGGTTTGTTAGTCACTAGTCTGTCAGTAATCTGCCGTAGTCGGTATAGTGACTAGGCTACGTGCTGGACGAGCGGAGGATCCTTGGTTCGATTCCCGGTAAGGGGCGCAGATTATCCTTGCCATCACTATGGTCAGACCGACTGTGGCGCCTATCCTGCACCATTTGCCGTGGATGCCAGAAGCAAAGTGGTCGTGGTGTGAAACAAACCACTCGCCCCATCTAATAGTGAATATGAGAAAATAAATACGCTATACTTTCGTCCCCCTATATGTACCTACGTCATACCTGATGTGGTATTGGTTACATCAGCACGCGCCACCTTTGCTCTTACCATCTACCTGAGAACCTCTGCTTACATCTTGTGATAGTCCTCTGTAGATATGATTTTAGTGTCATCGTTCAGAAACTTTTTACTGTTTGTTACAGGGTAACGAACACATTTCACAAAGTATCGTTACATGAACCAGTACTGACTCACTGACGTTACTTTACCCGTTCTTACGTCGCTTCTCGAGTACGGCAATCGCTTCAATGCCCGTCCTTTCTTTTCTTGTATTACTTGTACTGGGTTTCATAATTTGAAGAGTCTGCGTAATGTCAACATGCCAAACCCACTTGTTTCACTGCCAGTGTTTTGATCAGTATTGATTCGAGCTGCAGTTAAATCGGGATAGCATATATTCGTTTCTTTTTTGTGTTGTCAGTGTAGGCCTGTATATTGAATGTATGCCTGCAACAGTGATTCTGAAATTGTGTTTGACGTTTGTTTTCGTGGCTGCACTACTCTACGGATGAATTGGGAGAGCTGGTATTTTAGTGGAATTTATTTCTGCGCATGAATGAGAGTTTGATGGTTTAAATGCGTTCCTAGGTTTGTATTTTTGCTTTACATCCATGTCTTTTTATCTTTAATGCATTTGATCATCTGACGGAACTGCAGTAAATTACAGTCCTTTGTATATTGGCATGCCGTAGTGGAGCTATTGCGTACAAGTAAGAGTAGAGTTCAACCCCAGAACAGACCACGAAGACCCAAAGGGGAAGTAGAGGGATAGCTCTACTCTTTCTTTAACCTCGGCGGTAGATGGGTGTGGATGATTAGCACCACGCCCCGGTCGCCTTACCCCTGGGAAAGACCCGGTAGCCATTGTAAGGGAGACTGGGTGAGCCCCAGGATCGGTATCGAAGGGTGCGTAAAATCTCGGCCCTACCGGGATTCGATCCCCGGACCGTCCATCTCGTAGCTAGTCGCTATACCGACTGCGCCGTCTGGGCCCTGCATACATGTACTATTGCATATAGGATTGAATTCGGCCATTAAAATGAGCAGTATAGTTTTGTGAGAGGAGCAAATTCAGCTGCTCCTCGTAACTATGGCGGTAATGACCCGAGCTAGCAACTCATGAAACTGCCATCAACAACAATAACCACTAGCCTCTGTGCTCAAAATTCTAGCCGAAGGGTGGGTTGGGATTTCGGTGATTTATTTTGTTTGCTAAAAGTGTGGTTGCCCGCCGAATGAAAAGTGCAGGTTCGGTCTGGATTCAGAGTGTGAAAGGAAAATGGAATCACTGACTTGGTAGTGAACAACGGTACAGTGCAGCTTGCTGTTCATTCTGTCGTTTAATGTTACGAGTGTGTTAAGGAATTGGATGCTTGCTACGAAACAGGATTTTCACTGGGAAAACAGTTGTAATTCGGTCACTTAAAAGGTCAGGAAAATATAAAGAACGAACTGTAATTATTACGACTTTCAGTGCACCTCGTTTCGCTGTTTACTAACGTTACCGTGGTTACTGGACGATGTGGCGAAGAGAAAAGTTTCTTTTTCCAGAATCGAACCCCGGTCATCAAGCACTCAGCTATTCGCTTATTGGATGAGCTGTCGATAAGTATTGTCTTAAAATTGTCTATCATGTGGGGTGGTTTATTTCCCCTTAGCCTACCCAGGCATCCATTGTTAACAACGAATTTCGTAGTACAGAAACCCAAGAGGCGACACTGCTTTGGATATGATTCCGAGCCGGTTACCATCCGCCTACCATTTTCACAGTCCATTTTCCTAAGTTCCAACTTACGGTTGTAGGCCTACTGTGTATTTATTTTTTAGTTGGCAGCACCGTGTTATGTGTAGTATAATTACTTTACAAGTGTACTGTTTGTGCTTGTCCTTGTATGCGTAAACGGTTAGTGAAAGGTACTGTTGTGTTCTTCTTATTGACTTTGTACCTTGAATGTAGAGTCTGGCACTAAAAACTCACTCTAAACAAATCACGGAATTGTTTGCTTTTGCTTTCTTTTGTTGAAAAACAAGCATAGGTTCTCTCATGTTCGTGTAGGTGATAAAAAATTTGTTTCAGAATGTGTGTAACGTTTCGCTGTGAATTTATGATGTTGCGAAAAAAATGTGCCCAATTATTCTGGTTGCACTTGTAGAACGCCACGCCAACCTTAACGTCATGTAATGGTACTTGGTGGAATAAAGTAGAATTTTCTGCAGACCAGTATCTGCTAGTCCGACATTCGCTTTTCCACTGAGATGAAGTCAAAGCTTCGTCACAAAATAATAGAACCTGGATGCATCACTACCTCGTATCACATGGAAATACCAGTTCGCAAAATTCCCTCTTGGTTCACGATGTGTGTCGTGGAGTTAGTGAGCCACAGCTGTTTTGTGTGGCTGTAAGTGCAGTACTTTTGCTGAAATTCGTGCTGACGATACAGACACGCCCTTTTGCTGCGCAAATCGAACCAACGGTTTTTTTTTTTAGAGTAGCCTCCAATCTAGCACCCATTTTATCTAGGGTTTCCTCAACGCTTGAATTCTGTATATATTTCTTTTGCTTAGATTTGATCCTGTTGCTCCAAACCTTTCCACGCTTTTTAAAATTGTCATCGAGTTTGCACGTGGTCGTCAGGAAACTTCCGTCCGAATTTATGACATTTATTTTAGGATCGGTGTTCAGCGTATACACTGCAGAAGCGTATGACGTGACGATACCTACTGAGAAGGAAGAATGACTGACTTGTCTAAGACTAAACTTACGCAACAGATCGGTTAGCGGCGTCGCGCTGAGGCAGCCAATGTCGATGCGAAAGGTTGGCCGTCAGGAAGTTACCAACGATGTGGGCAAGTCAGCTACGGAAACTCTATCGCCATAACCGTGGCTGGTGTGCAGTGTATATGTGGGGCACATTTGGAATAATTTCTTGGAACTTATGGCTTATGTATGTTCTTATATTGTGTTTGATAGGGTCCCCCAGATTGTCTAATATGTTGCAGCGGTTGTTACCCATGTTATTCTTGGTCTTCGAAGTGACCGTTTTAAAACGAGTATCCGAATTAAAATTCTATATCTGCTCCTTGTCATTTCCATGCGAGCTTCATACCCAGTCCGTTGGGGACTCTAAAATTTTATTTTCCAAATTGGCCCTTTCTGTGCCGGTTAGTCGTGCAGTAAAAGTGTCTCATGCAAGATTGTAGGAATGAAAGTAGGTGTAACGTTTATTTGATATGGGAAGTCTGTTGTGAATCAGAGTATGGACGAGACTGGGAGCCGTGCAACACCGCAAAGTGGTGAGTGGGTAATTAGAGAAGCTCGGGGGATTTCTGACTAATTAACTCATGGCACTAGCCGTGATCCGCCCGGAGACACCCTCGCGGCTAAAAGCGACTCACATCTCAGCGGATGTAAGTGGACTTCCCTACCCCAGCAGTGGGAACTGTCCTTCCTTAAAGTTTAGTTACTGTAGTTCATGGTTATGGGTGTCTCACAGAAACTATAGTTCTCAACGATTGTTACTGTAAGTGGATTTTAATACTACTCAGACCTCTCAGACACGTTTTGGCTATATGATATTGAACGTAGGGCGTTAGTCCGTAATACTGTTGCTGCTTATTCGGAAGGTTATGGTTTCCGTTCTCGGCACGGAAACCGGTTATCCTGACCGAGAGTTTTCGTGGTTTATCACAGTTCTTCCATATAGTTGCCGGGACAGTGCGTCAAAATAAGGTACCGCCTCTTTTTTACATATAGGCCTGAAAAGAAGAATACTTACATGGATGTCAACCAGCAACAGAGAAATTCGCATGGAACAGAAAAACAGTTCATCATATTATTGGACACAGACGGTATATGTGCGTTTTATTTAGCGACGATGGCAGTTGAATTAAATTTTAGTGTGGAGCATTGTTGGAATTATACTGAGGGAGAAAAACAGAAATACACGGAAAGAAAACCCTGCATCATTACCACTTTGTCTACTACAAATTCCACACAGACTGGCCTGGAATCGAACTTTGGCCAGAGCGATGAGAGGCCAGCAACTAATCGCTTGGGCCATTTCAGGGCGTGGACGTTGGAAAATATCTGTATTGGGCAGTGTGCTAGGTAGGTTTTCCACTTTGCGTAATTAGCATACGTTCTTGTACGTTCTCATTATACGCGTATGTTGATATAAAGTTGTGTTGGTAAAAAGAACATGATATCAGTTATGTGAAAGTCTAAGCCTTTACCGGAACGTTGGAACACGCCAAGCTGAGGTATCCGCTCAGGTTCCGTCTGCGTTCTTATTTTTGTCAACACCAGCAAAGAAACCAAGAGTCGTTCTGCCGGAAGCAGACGAGACAAAGGACGTAAGCATTCCCGAATTATAACTACTAGTGTTACTGGGTCAGCTGAAGCTGAAGCACATGCAGTTTTATAAAGAAGAAATAACTCATAAACTTGAAATTAAGTAAGGACGATGACTGGTGAAGAAAGTTGCAGACTTAACGTGAAAATGTAAAGACATTTATGGTGTTGCAGTATCTTAAAACACCTCAACTCCTAGCTTTTAATAGTACCGTTACATTTGCTGAAACATTTTGATTCACTGGCGAAGGAGCCTGAGGGCGGAAAGGGGGCACGTACCCCTCTAAAATGTTGGATATTGCTATTAGTTCTCTCCTCATTCTACGAGTATTCCCCTTTTAAAAAGTTCCAATTGTTTGTGCGTAATAAGTTGATAGACGCCGATTCCGGTGGCCGAACGGTCTAAGGTGTAGGTCTGCGGCCGCTGGCTTGCTGGGTGGCGGGTTCGAATCCCGCCGGGGCATGAACGTCTGTCTGTTGTGAGTGTTGTGTGTTTGTCAGGTAGAGAGGTCTTTGCGTCGGGACGACCCCTCGTCCAGAGGAGTCCTAGCGAGTGTGTTGTGTCATTGTGATCTAGTGCAGTAATAACCTATGCACCGACTATGAGAAGATACATAGAGATAAGAACTACTACTACTACTACTACTACTACTACTACTACTACTACTACTAATACTCCTACAAGTGGATAGAATTTGTTTGTCTGTAGGCCTGCATATAGTAATTGATTCCTTATGAACGATACCCTACTCATACGTTAAAAGGGTTTAATGCATCAGCAAAAATGGCCATTATTTCCTGTAAGAGTTCAGAATGCTTTGAAAGTGTAAATTATAAATTTTAACAACATATCTGTAATCATTGCCCCAGTCCAGTTCGTCTATCGTGTGTTGATTGATTGATCGACTGCTTTTCTTCAGGTGCTCAGACATATTTCAGTTTTGTTTAGAATAATTCTTAGCTAATTTTCGAGCATGTAAGTAGTTAGAATGGTTACGTTGATTAAATATATTAATTTCCCCCCTCTCATGCACTGTTGCTGAGTCGCAACTCTTCTGTGTCGTCACGTACTGTGCCATTTTATTCAGTCGTCCTTCATTATCGCATTCGTTGAGCTCAGCCACAGTGTCAGTATTTTGCCACATTATGCAGCACGACACAGCAAGTGATTAGGCCTATTGAAATAACATTTTGTAGGTCCACTGTCACTGTATAACGTAACACAGGAAACCACATTTTCAGCTGAACGAAGCACCTCTCAGCAATGACACTTTCCTCAGAATGCAGACTGCTATATACTCAGTTTTCCATAGTTTGCAAATTTCTGTATGGCCAAGAGTGAAGCTGATGAAACACCTCCACCCGTTTCATGGTTCAGAATGCATGGAGCTGTACCTTCGGTATCCTTGTTGTGCGTATTCATAATGGTTTGTTGCGCAAGTTAGCTCGAGGAGTACCTTTCCTTAGGGACCAAGCATTTGATGAATTTCGAAGGGTCATTATCGCGTTCACCAGTGACAACCACTGGACTGCGCGGTATAGCAACTGAATATGTAGCGGAATACACGTATATTGATGCATTTCACGCTCCTTTTTATGGCAGAGGGTAACTAGTACCGCACGTGACAGTGCATTTTTGCTAACGAAGTGCTGTTATTGTCGCGTATTGTGTAGTCGTGCATGTACACTACCATTGTCATTTAAACAGTAATATCACAAATCTGTTAGCTGACAGTGACATTACACCGTAGGTTCTACTACTAATCAAATTACGCCTAATGTCTGTGCCTTTATTAACAGGTTTCAAAATTCACTTGTCACTCTGCGTTACGTTGGATACGTTAATACCAGTGTTCTTTACCTCAAAAATTGTGCCGCCTGTCCTCATACGCAGGAGAATTTTCAGAGTTACACTTTTCCATTCTCCAAAAACTGGTGACATCCTGAATCATGAAATATGCTGACAGTTTTGACTTTTTGATGACCGTGCATCTCAGTATAATTATCTCGGTAATTAACCAACTTGATGCCCAAAATTTTGTTTTACAATAAGTTTATTTCATGCCTCTACATGCCTCGTGCACGAGACGACCACCTATAGGTGTGATGATACCAGAGGCTGTGTAATGCAATTTTGACCTCCTGATGATGAGCAGATGTGCTCGAAACATGTAGAAGCATGAAATAAACTTATTGTAAAACAAAATTTTGTGCATCAAGTTGGTTAATTACTGAGATAAATATGCTAACAATTACTTCTACTAATGTTGCGTCACAATTCGTAGAATATTGTTTTATTCTAAAATTTTTACTTTTGCTACTACTCGTATATATACCTACTTATAGGATTTTGGACTTTTTTTGTTGTTCTTTTCTGCCACTACAGTGGTCACCAATAATAATAATAATAATAATAATAACGGGTGTCCGTAAATGGTTTTTCTAATTTCGATATTTTATTACTCAAAGGTATTCTTGGTTACCCGTTTAAAACACATACCAACAGAAAGACCATTTAAAAAGTTATGTGCCAATAGTTAGGCCTTTATAAAAAAAACTGAAGCAGCTGAACCAACATTAAACCGATATTCAGCCTCCTACCTCACGTTACGGAGAATTTCGTGATCAATTTTTACGCAGGGCTCTCTGATCCTCGTACCAAGCACGAACTGATGGTTAACTTGAGGGAATCTTCCTGTACTTTTGTATAAACTTTCCCTGCGCTGTAACAAAAGATTTCATATCATGAAACGTTAACACGCACAACGCTTTTCCGGCCCGGTCGTCATTTTACCGTACTTACGAACGTAACTATGCCTAGCGGTCACAATGCACAGCTCGCTTCAATTTCGCGTCAAATGAAAACCTTGAGTTCATCTGTCATACAGTTTGTATTTCGAAATATTACCTTAAACTAGCTCGTAGTAATGATATGAAAATTGGTTACCCTGGATTGTTCTCGTAATCTTCTTAATGTGTACGCAGTACCCAATATTATTGTGGGCCCGGTAGCTCAGGCGGTATAGCGACTGACTACGGGCTGGACGGTCCGGGATCGAATCTCGGTGGGGACGAGATTTTTCGCCCGTCCAGACTGGCCCTGGGGCCCACCCAACCTCCTGTAAAATGGGTACCGGGTCTTTCCCGGGGGTAAAGTGCAGCCGGGGCGTGCTGCTGACCACTCACCCCTTCTAGTGCCGCGGTC
>Ga0123355_10022159_pt1 | contig 10181 bp, 13 predicted proteins | sample TergutEmb28metaG_3_FD_89872 | JGI IMG/M metagenome (GOLD analysis project Ga0123355, IMG submission 89872) | Embiratermes neotenicus P1 segment gut microbial communities from Petit-Saut dam, French Guiana - Emb289 P1 | ecosystem: Host-associated > Arthropoda: Insects > Digestive system > Gut ... | reverse complement strand
CTTGGCAAGATTTAGACGAAAAACAAAATGCTATTCAAAGAGTGAACAAATGATAAATTACTCGTTAATGCTATTGATGGCGAAAAGAAATAAATTAATATCTATACAAACTTACTAACTCCTAAAATTGGTTTATGGGTTGATAGGTTTATTGGTTTATTGCTTGAAACATAAACATATAAACCAAATAAACACATCAACCATCAACCTATAAACAGAGTAAAATGAATTATTTGAAAAATTTTTATTGGAAAGACTATTTTTATATCACGTTTGGACTACTTCTTTACGCTGTCGGACTGATTGGTTTTATCCGACCTGCCGAAATTGTAACGGGCGGATTGGCAGGCTTTTCGCTTTTGATAGAATTTGCCACAGGCGGAAATATTCCGTTGCAGCTTACTTTTTTTGCCATAAACGCCGTGTTGTTGCTTATCGCGCTCAAAATTTTAGGTTTCAAATTCTTGATAAAAACCATTTACGGCGTGGTTGTGCTGACTTTGCTTTTGTGGCTTTTCCGCACCATTATGCCGAATGAGTTAATCCTTGAAAATGACCCACTTGTGTCTGCCATTATCGGCGGAATGATGTGCGGAGCAGGCATCGGTTTTGTGTTCAATTCGGGCGGAAGCACCGGTGGAACAGATATTGTGGTTGCTATTATCAACAAATACAAACACATTACTTTCGGGCGAGGGATGATGCTTTTAGACCTCACGATTATCAGTTGTTCCTACTTTGTTTTTCGCGATTATGCCACTATTATTTACGGTTTGATTGTGATGGGTGTGATGACTTATACTGTTGATTTAGTGATAAATGGCTTTCGTCAATCGGTACAATTTCTCATTTTTTCGGCAAAATACGACGAAATTGCCGATGCCATAAATAAGGAGTTAAATCGCGGTTGCACCGTACTTGACGGCACAGGCTGGTATTCGAAAAATCCTTCGAAAGTAATTGTTTTGTTGGCACGTCGGACAGAAGCTTCCCAAATTTTTCGACTGATAAAAGAAATTGACAAAGATGCGTTTATTTCGCAAAGTGCAGTGCGCGGAGTTTGGGGACAAGGATTTGATGCGATAAAGTGAGATTGTTCATAAAGCACGTAGATGACGCAGATAATTATGATTTACGCAGATTTTAAATTTGTATTGAAAATAAAATCTGCGTTTATCTGTTAAATCTGCGTCATTTACGTTCTATATTATCTCCACTAATACAGGACAGTGGTCAGAATGTACCGCATCCGAAAGTATCGAAGCCGATTTCAATCTTGTGCGGAGTGGTTCGCTAATCCAATGATAATCAATGCGCCAACCGACATTGTGCGGTCGCGCACCGGCACGATAACTCCACCAACTGTACTTTTCGGGACTTTGGTCGAAAACGCGAAACGAATCAATCATTCCCGTTGCTTCGTATTGGTCGAGCCACGCGCGTTCCTCAGGCAAAAATCCCGAAACACCGACTTGCCGTTGCGGATTATTTATGTCAATCGGTTTGTGACAAATGTTGTAATCGCCGCAAACAATCAAATTCGGGCGTTCTTTTCTCACTTCTTGAATAAAAGGCAAAAACGCTTCCAGAAAATCCATTTTGAATGCTTGTCGTTCGTTGCCCGATGAGCCTGACGGAATATACACATTCAGAATTGACAAATCACCAAAATCGACACGAATAACACGCCCTTCGCTGTCGTAGCGTGGATTATTCATTCCGACAACAACTTTGTCAGGCGTTTGTTTCGTCAAGATAGCAACACCGCTGTATCCTTTTTTTTCTGCCGAATGAATATAAGTTATGTATCCCAATTCGGCAAAAGCAAAAGTATCAATTTGGTCGGGCTGCGCTTTTGTTTCCTGTAAGCAAAGCACATCGGGATTTTCAGTTTTGAGCCAGCCTAAAAAATCTTTCCCCAAAGCTGCGCGTATTCCGTTTACGTTGTATGAGATTATTTTCATTGTATGAATATATGACTTAATGACGAAAAATGCAAAAAACAACATTTTTCGTCATTAAGCAATATTTTGTAAGTAAAATTATTGAAACAAATTTTAAGTAAGGGTACAAAGATACAAAATATACTTTTACTTGTTGGTTTTATCGGCGATTTCTTTTTTTATGATTGTTTTTAATGCATCAAATACATTATCTACTGCAACTTGGTCTTTTTTCTGTGGATAAATATCATCTAAAAAATTATGATTTAACACATCGCATAATGTAAGAAGTAATTTTACTTCTATATCATCTCGCTTGTACAAGTCGTACACATTTTGCCTTGTTTTTTTGATTTTCCTTGCAAGTTCTGCACCGTTTATATTATTCTCTTTTACATACGCTTGTATCAATTCACCTATGTGTATTTGCCTGTAACCCATAATTTGTTGTTAATTAAATGATTACTTTAAAATTACAAAAACAACGAAAAAAAAACACTTCATTTGCAAGAAATTATTTTGCATTTTAAAGAATAATGTTTACTTTTTCCGCTGTAAATATTTTTAGACGCGCGTACAAAAATTATTTGCAGAATTAAATTATTATTAGTAACTTTGTAAAATTAAACAAAAATGAAAAGAAAAAATTTTATTATGGTATTTGCCCTTGTGGCATTTGGGTTTATGGCTTGTAACGATGAAAGTGTCCAACTGAATACGAATGAGCCGGAAGCAGAAATCAACCTCTCATACGAGGAAATTTTTGCTAAAATAGCAAATGACTTGGGAGTAGATGTAACTTTTGAAACTGTGGAAGTGTTTCACGGATTCTGTTCCGAATTTACAGTTCCGGAACTTGAAGTAAACCGTATGACTACAAGAAATTTTGCGGTAGAGGAAAGTTGGGATATTGACAATTCAACAATGATAAGAGCTACAACAAGTTTGGGAGAGAGCTTTACAACAATTGCAACTCCGCATATGGACACTCCAAGCATGATGTCCTATGTAATGATGTCATCCACAGGCGAAGCATTTAATCTTGTTGCAGATGTTCGTTTTGATGAAATCAATGGAACTATGTTCCTTGAATTGATGGAAGAAATGGGACCTATTGATGTCGTTGAGATTAATGGTAGAGCAGGTTGGAGGGATTCTGTAACAGGTGCTTGCATAGTCTTGACAGGTATTGGTAGTGGTGGTGGATTAAAAGCAGGATTAGGTGCTATTGCTAGAGGGGCTCCAGTATTTAAAATACCCGGTTGGGGACAGCTTACTTTAGCAGTTGTCGGAATAGGTTGTGTAGCAAATGAAATATTTTTTGTATTACCACCGCCACCACTAATTCTATCACCAGAACTAAATTTTATAGAAAAACGGATATAAAAAATTATGAAGAAAGTCATAGAAAAATATGTGCTTATTTTTTTGACGGTAGTAGTAGCTATTTGCTTTCTTAGAATAGCATTGGTTCACGATGTGTATTCTGTAGGCATAGAAGTCATCATTTTGTCAGTTGTTACCCTGATTTTTGTAACTTATTCGTTAATCACAACCAAGATTAAAAAAGACAAAGACAAGATTAAAAAACTATGACTTGACTCTTACTTTTTAAAAAGGCTGTCAAATTAGCGCGTTGTTTGACTGCCTTTTTTTATATGTTATTATGAAACACAAATTTTACAAAACATTATTTCAGCACAAAAAATTTTCGCTAAAACGAAAAACAGACGACCGACAACGCCAAAGAGGTATTGCGGTATTTCTTTGCGCGCTTGTAGTTTCGTTTGGTTTGTTGCTTTTTCCAATGCTAATGGAACACACGGAAATTATTTCTGTTTTCGTTTTGTCGGTTTTGATAATGTTGGATTTTTTGTTTCGATTTTTTATCAAAAAAAGTTCAAGTGCGTTGATTTTTCCGTATTTGACCTTACCAATTCCGCGTAAAACATTGCTTCGCTTTATTGTAATTTCCGATTTGCGAAAGTTTGGCGTTTGGGGAATTGTGCTGATTTACTATGCCGTTTTGTTGCTTTTCGGCGTTTTTACGTTTTGGAATGTGGTTTTGTTATTTCTTTTTGTATTGCTGAGTAATTATTTGATTGCACTTCTCAAAACGCAATTTGGCGCGTACTCACTTTTGCTTTATCCGCTGTGTTTTGTGTTTGTTGGCGGAATGTTGTTCATTGCTCATTTTTTTAATCCGATATTTATGTTTTTACTTCTTGCTGTTTCGGTGTATGCCTCGCTTGCAGGATTGTATTACAGTTTGAAAGAAAAATTATACGATGAATTAAATCGTTTTGCTTTATGAAAAATTTACTATTATTTGAGTGGAAACTGTTTTTTAGAAACAAGAGGCTGAAACAGCAATTTTTCATGCTGATTGTATTGTTTCTATGGTTTTCATTCATGCTTACTACTTCGCCAACGATGCAAGAATCTCCTTTGATTATAGAAGTATTTTTGATAGGAATGATGAGTTTGTTTGCACAGTTTGTTGTTTATTCTTTGGCAACAAACGCTTCGTTTATCGAAAAACAATGGACAACGCCATTGTCAATTTTCAAGATTTTACAGACAAAATACTATTTTTTCTGTATTTTATCTCTCATTCCGTTTGTGCTGTTCTTGCCGATGTTATTTTTAGGACAGGCTCATGTTTTAAACTTATTTTCAAATTTTCTATTTGTAATTGGTTTTATGTTTTTCGGCTCATTTTTTAGTGTTATTTTCTCGTACAAACCATTCGATATTAAAGCATCGTCATTTTACAATTATCAAGGTATGGACAAAGGCAATTATCTTTATCCAACGTTTGTTGTGCTACTTGGTGTTGGCTCTGTGATATTGATTTATTGGCAGTTAGGCGAAACGATTACCGTGATTTTTAAGACAGTTGTCGGACTTGCTTTTATTACTACGCATAAGACTTGGCTTGCTTTTATTACGAAAAAGATTGAAAAGAAAAAATATTATCGTATAGAACGTTTTAGAAAAAAATAGGAAATACTATGTTGGAAATAGATAATTTATCAAAAAGTTTTGACAAAGTTGAGGTTTTGAACATTCCGCAGTTGAACGTGAGAGCAGGCGAATTAGTCGGCATTGTGGGAAATAACGGCGCAGGAAAAACCACGCTTTTTCGCCTTTGTTTGGATTTGCTCAAAGGTGAAACAGGAAATGTGAAAATTGAAAACGAGAATGTGAGCCAAACGGAAATGTGGAAAAATTTCACAGGCTCGTTTCTTGACGAGCGATTTTTGATTGATTTTCTCACGCCCGAAGAATACTTTTGTTTCATTGGCAAACTTTACGGAAAAACCAAAACGGAAATTGACGAAATTCTGCTTGATTTCAGCCAATTTATGAGTAATGAAATTCTCGGAAAAAAGAAATATATCGAAAAATACTCGAAAGGCAACAAGCAGAAAATCGGCATTGTCGGTGCAATGCTTATGCGACCGCGTTTGCTGATTTTAGACGAGCCGTTTAATTATCTCGACCCGAGTTCGCAAATTGAAATGAAAAATCTTTTGCAAAAGTACAACACCGAATTTGGTACAACTGTTTTATTATCAAGTCATAATATTCAGTATGTTGCCGACATTTGCAATCGCATTATCATTATTGAGCGCGGAAAAATAGTGCGCGATGAAATTGGCGCAACGCCTGCAATAAGGGAAGAATTGGAAAAATACTTTGAAACCGGAACTGTTTAACTGGAACTGTTTAAAATGATTTATACCCAAACAGAAACCTACTTTATCGACACATTCAATTCATCTAAAACAAATTAGCAAAACTTGCAAATTTTACAAGTTTTGCTAATTTGTATAGTTTTGAAAAAAGTTGTACCTTTGTATCTGAAAACAATTTACAAAAATATTATGGCAACTCTGACCTTGAATTACGATGGGAATAATGCTTTAGTAAAAAGTATTCTCCATTCTGCTATTTTGGCAGGTGCTACAGAAGTAGCAGCGAAAAAAATGTCTCCGCTTGATTTGGCTTTGGAAGACGTGCGGTTGGGAAGAGTAACTACCATTTGTACTCCAAATTATGCCCCAAAAGACGGAAAATAAAAAAATGACTGCAAAATCTTTTTTTTGAAAGAATAAAGGCTTTGCAGGATAATCCTAACATTGTTTTTGAACTGCAAGTAACCAATCAATTCAAAAAAAGCGTTGATTTATCTTACGCTCGAAACCTTAATTTGGAACTTTTGGCTGAAATTGTTGAATTACTGGCGCAAGACAAACCTTTACCAATAAAAAATCGTGCACATCAGTTAAAAGGGCAATACGTTGGCGTTTGGGAATGTCATATAAAACCAGATTGGTTGCTAATGTGGCAAGAAGACAGAAATAAATTAGTGCTTTTGCTTTTGAATACGGCAACACATTCTGATTTTATGGGAAAGCGCAGAAATTGAATTTTATTTGTATGACGTTCTTAAATGAGTGTTTAACAATTCGTACATTTGCTCATTACTCAGATTTTTTTCTTTCCAAACCTCTTTGCTTTCTTCGCCCACTTTTTGCCAATAGTAATTGAATAATACTTCTTTTAATTCTTGTAAACTTCTCTCGTCCTTGTTGTAGGAAAACATACGCAACAAGTGTAATTGTGATGGGTTTAATATTGTCGCTTCCATATCCTTACGTTTTTTAATTACAACTGCAAATATACAGCATTTTTCAAAATAAAAAATTGAAAATCAACTACTACTTTATCGACACATTCAATTCGTCTAAAACAAAGCGTATTTTATTGTTTTAAACATCCAATCGGAACAATCAAAACGCCGTCTTTTCGCCGATAGGCAAATTGTCCGCCTGTTAAAACCATTAGAAATGAAGGTAATCGCATTTTGTCCGCATCGATTTTTTCTTTTAATTTTAATAAATTTTTTGCTGCCTGTTCTATTTCACTATTTCCTAACTTTACTTCAATTGCACCCCAACGTCCATCGTGTAGTTGAACAATCATATCGGCTTCCAACCCGCTTTTGTCGCGGTAATGAAATACATCTCCATCATTATTTTGAGCATATACGCGAATATCGCGGGCGCATAAGGCTTCAAACAAAAAACCGAAATATTCAAAATCCTGCAAAACGCTCGCAGGATTTATTCGCATAACTGCTGTAGCAATCGAAGGGTCAACAAAATGGTGTTTGGGCGAAGTTCGTATTGCCGTTTTCGAGCGCAACGAAGGCGACCACGCCGGCATTGTTTCTATCACGAAAATTCGCCGTAAAGCGTTGTAATACACCGAAAAAGTTTTGTCTGAAATGCTTGTTTCGGTACTTTCTACATCTTTCAGAATGGTTTGTGTCGAAGCCATTGTAGCGATATTTCGGGCAAGCGAGCGCAAAAGCAATCTTACTCGATTGGGATTTTTTTCAACGCCATCAACCCGCGAAATATCCTGATTGATAACTGCTTCCACATAATCAACCGACATTCGCAATGCAGTTGTATCGGGTTTGTTGATTGTTGCGGGAAAACCGCCTCTGCATAAAACGAATGCAATTTGTTCTATGCTTAAATCAGACGTGCTTTCAATTTCGTGTTTCCCGTCAAACAAGTCGGCAAGCGAAACTGTTCCGTTAGATTCTTTCGACTCGTACAAACTCATCGGGCGCATCAAAATTCGCGCAAAACGACCTGTTCCTGTGTGCGCCGTAATATTGTCGGCTGGAACGGCAGAACCGGTAAGGATAAATTGCCCCGATTGTCCGCGCTTATCTACCTCATAACGAACAGCATCCCAAAGCACCGGCGCCATTTGCCATTCGTCAATCAGACGCGGATTTTCACCTTTCAACAATAACGAAGGCTTTGTGTCTGCCATTTGTTGATAAGAACGCGCATTATCAGGGTCTTGCATAAAAAGCGTACTTTTGGCTACATTAGCCGCAGTGCTTGTTTTTCCACACCATTTTGCACCTTCAATCAGCACCGCTCCCATTGCGGCAAGTGCCTCTTGGAGTTCCGAATCGCAAATCCTTGATATATAGTTGTTTTTGCTCATGTCCAAATTATTTTTGGTGCAAAATTAAATAAAACTTCCGAATTTAGCAAGTTTTCACTTCCGAATTTGGCAGCGTCTTGCTCCCGGATTTGGCAGTGTTTTATTCCTGAATTTGGGACCTTCCTTCAACATCTTTACTTACAATCCAGTCCAAAACTTACTTTATCGACACATTCAACTATTAAAACTTGCAATTTTTGCAAGTTTTAATAGTTTGTCGTATCTTTGCGATATGAAAAGTTTGATAGAACGAAAGGAATATCTTGATAAACTGTTGTCGTACAAAGATAAAGATATTATCAAAGTGGTAACAGGTTTACGACGGTCGGGTAAATCCACGCTGTTAGAATTGTTTAGAAATTGTTTGTTGGAAAATGGTGTAACATCTGAACAAACACAATCTTACAATTTTGAATTGCCCGAAAATTATCTAAACAAATCGTGGGAAACACTTTATTTTGAAATAAAATCGAAATTACAGACAGACAAACCGAACTACGTTTTTCTTGATGAAATTCAGAATATTTCCGATTTTGAAAAATTGGTTGATGGACTTTATGCAAGCGAAAATGTAGATGTTTATATCACAGGTTCAAACGCATATTTACTGTCGAGCGAGTTGGCTACTTTGCTGAGTGGCAGATATATAGAAATATCCATTTTGCCGTTTTCCTTTGCCGAATATTTGAAAGTCAGAGGTGTTGATACAAGCAATAAATACTTGAATTACGAAGCACTTTTTTATGATTATGTGAACGAAACTTCGTTGCCCAAAGGTGTTGAATTGCGAGAAGACGGCTTTGATAAAATTTACGAATATCTCGAAGCCTTATACGCTACGATTATCGAAAAAGACATAACCCAACGGCATAAAATTAAGGATAAACGGGCATTTGGCAATGTTGCAAAATTTATAGCCGCAAACATTGGCAGTCCAATTTCGCCGAGCAGTATTTCAAAAGCATTAAAAGCAGATAATCAGAGTATTCACAACACAACGGTAGAAAATTTTATTGACTATTTGGTTGGAAGTTTTGTGTTTTATTGCGTCAACCGTTTCGATATTAAAGGCAAAAAACAACTTGCAACATTGGAAAAATATTATCTTGTTGATGTAGGTTTGTTGAATGTATTAGTCGGGCGAGATAGAACGGCAGACAGAGGTCATATTCTTGAAAATGTGGTGTTTCTCGAACTTTTGCGGCGAGGTTACAAAGTTTGGACAGGTACGTTTCGCAACGGCGAAATAGATTTTGCTGTTAAAAATCGTAACGGCGAAGTTGAATATTATCAAGTTTCGTGGGAAATTTCAACCGCCGAAACCGCCGAGCGAGAATTTAAACCACTGGAAGCTGTAAAAGATAATTATCCGAAATTTTTACTCACGACAGAATCCTTTCCGCAAAGCAGAGCAGGAATTATTCATAGAAATGTATTTGAGTGGCTGTTGGAAAAATAACTGTAAAACTAACAAACAACTACTTTATCGAAACATTCAATTCATCCAACACAAAGCGTATTTTTTCGTAGGTTTTAATTGTGTTTGGTACTAACGGCAAGCGCAATTTATTTTCGATAAAACCCATTAGTGCGAGCATACTTTTTACACCTGCGGGATTTCCCTCGACAAAAAGCAGTTGAAACAGCTCGGTAAAATGATGGTGAATTGGGCGCGCATTATTGTAATCGCCTTGAAGTGCGAGGCGCACCATTCGGCTGAATTCGCGCGGGAAAGCATTACCGATAACCGAAATCACGCCGTTTGCACCGAGCGTAATCAGCGGAAAAGTGATGCCGTCATCGCCCGAAATAAGCAAAAAATCTTTCGGTTTGTTTTTGATAATATCGTCAATTTGGGAAAAAATTCCCGAAGCCTCTTTTATCGCGCAGATATTCGGAAATTCGTTTGCAAGGCGAATGGTTGTTTCGGCAGTCATATTCACGCCTGTGCGACTTGGAACGTTGTAAAGTATAATCGGGCGTGGCGAAACTTTCGAAATCGCCGCATAATGCTGATACATTCCTTCCTGCGAAGGTTTATTGTAATACGGAGTTACGGAAAGAATGGCATCAATGCCATCGAAATCATCGTTTTGCAACTGCTCGACAATGGCTCGCGTGTTGCTTCCGCCAACACCGAGTACAATCGGACAACGACCTGAAACACAGTTTACAACAAAACGAGCAAGTTCTCTTTTT
>Ga0123355_10022157_pt1 | contig 10182 bp, 5 predicted proteins | sample TergutEmb28metaG_3_FD_89872 | JGI IMG/M metagenome (GOLD analysis project Ga0123355, IMG submission 89872) | Embiratermes neotenicus P1 segment gut microbial communities from Petit-Saut dam, French Guiana - Emb289 P1 | ecosystem: Host-associated > Arthropoda: Insects > Digestive system > Gut ... | reverse complement strand
GGTTCATTACCGCACTCACAAGCGTCCGCCACCTGTCTCTATCCTGGGCCAGCCCAATCCAGTCCATATACCCACATCCCACCTCCTGGAGATCCATCTTAATATTATCCACCCATCTACACCCAGGTCTCCCCAGTGGTTCCTTCCCTCCGGTTTCCCCACCAAGACCCTATACACCCCCCTCTCCTCACCCATACGCGCCACATGCCCAGCCCATCTCATTCTTCTCGATTTTATCACCCACACAATATTGGGAGTACAAATCATTTAGCTCTTCGTTATGCAATCTCCTCCATTCCCCCGTTACCTCGTGTACATATATGTATATAGTAATATAAATACATAAATATAGAATATACAATACAGTCTAACACAACTTTCAATTAGGCAATATATTAAAATGTATTTTCAATTTATCACTCAGCTACATGTTTCGGCTTGTCCGTCTGGAGCCATCTTCAGGCTGAAGATGGCTCCAGACGGACAAGCCGAAACACGTAGCTGAGTGATATAATTGAAAATACATTTTAATAAACTGTCTAATTGAAAGCTGTGTTAGATTATATTTTATATTCTATTTTTATATATTTATATTACTATTGAAACAACCGGGATGTCTCGTCTGAAAATCACAGTGTATATAATTTTCAATCTTACGTTGCTTAGAAAGCACCGTAACATGCGCGTAACCGGTCCTTGAAGATCGTTAGTTCAGTTTTGCTGTGCAGCTACCAGTTGAGCTGATCTTGCAAGTTGGCACCTTCCGATGCTTTTTAAGGACAAATCAGGAATGACGAACGCAATCATACGACCTTCTGAGTATTACTATTTCACACAAACATCTGCGACTCCTGCACTTTGGTACATATTATGCTTCGCTGAGTGCTGCGCTCAGAGAATCTAACAAGTACTCACCGGGTGTGTCAAAATATCTTTTATTCTGCCAATGGAAACACGTTCGGTTTTCTGGAATTTAGGGCGTACGTCTGGTAACATTCTTTCATAAGTGCTGGTTTTCAAAGTGTGGTCTGCAGACTCATATCAGCCCGCGAGGCCTGGATAGGAAATCTGAGAGATGATTTTTGTTTTCTTATCATACGTCACGAATAAAAAAAAATACCTTAATTTGAATGCTCACAAAATCTGTTACCTGTAATAATGGTATGACACGGTATGGAGTCTGCTCAGTAGAATTTAAAAGAAACTGTTCTACCTTGAGACGTTGTCTCATCTTATTTTCAGTGTCATTACCGGTAGGGAAGTCAGTGTTTGTAACGAAATTCTAGTGACTTTATAAAGTTTTTTTACGATTAAAGTATACGTCTTGTTCGTAAATAAGTAAAACTCTGAATGTCATAGTGAGTTGTGTGTTACGGACCCGCGAGTTGAGATATTTTTGGGAAGGGGGGTCCGCAGAATTTATCTGATTTTGTAAGGGGGTCCAGGGCACCAGATAGATTACGAATCGCTAGTCTACAGCTATCTAAATACTAGATCGCTGGATTTAACTCACTGTGGGATATAAATCTTGAGCTGCACTGACAAGAGAGCAAGAGGCCTTAAGATGGATTGAAGCCCCAACTAGCGGGCCTTACGATCTGCCTCCATATGAACACCAGGAACGTGCTGAAAATTACAGGAAGCGAAGATGCACATCTGTCCGGGGGGGCAACTAAAGGTGTGTAAAATTTTTACAGCATTTATTTTGCATAATTGTGAAACCTAACAACTTTAGGTGAAACAAAGAAGCTTTATTAGTCGCTAATAAGAAGCTGCGACTAGAAATAAAGATTGAGAAACCCAAGCACGGTAAATGTTCGGGACGTGTGAACAGAATGCAGGACAAAGTCACAACAGAAAGATGTCCAATAAATTCTTTCCAAACGTAGCAGATTTCAAATAGACAGGGACGATACTAACAAATCAAAATTGGATGCATGAACAAATTAGAAGTTTAAATTTAGCAAGCGTCTATACAATTCATTTCTGGGTCTTTTGTCTTCTCGTTTACTATACTTACTTGTCTATTCCATGGAGAAGAGTCCTTCTTGAGAATCGAGTCCAGGAATTCCCCGCATTTTACGGAACCCGAAGGTTTATTACCGCGTTTACAAGTGCCTGCCACCTGTCCCTATCCTCAGCCAGATCAATCCAGTCCATGGCCTCCCATCCCACTTCCCGATGATCCATTTTAATATTATCCTCCCTTCTACGCCTGGGTCTTCCAAGTGGTCTCTTTCCCTCAGGTTCCCCTACCAAAACCCTGTATGCACCTCTCATCTCTCCCATACATTCTCATTTGCTATATAAAAATTTAATAACGAAAATATGCAGCAACTATAATCCTGTCTGTTTTATATGGGCGCCAACTTGGTCCCTCATGTTACGAGAACATAAACTGAGGGTTTTAAAGAACAGCGTGCTGAGATATACATTTGGACATAAAAGATGGTAAGTAAGAGTTAAATGAAGGAACTTCCATAATGAGGAACTTCATCAATTGTGCTCGCTACCAGATACAGGCCCAATTTGGGTGATAAAACGGAGGATGAGATGGGCGGAGCATGTAGCACGTAGAGGTGGCAACGACAAATGCATATGGGCCTTCGGCTGGGAAACCTAAGGAAACAGACCGCTTGGAAGACCTGGACACAGATGAGCAGATAATATGAAAGCAGATCTTAAAGAAATATGACGTGAAGTTGTGGAGCGCATTATTCTGGCTCGGGAGAGGGCACGTGGCGGGCCGTTGTATATGCGGTAATGAACGCTCGTGTTCCATAAAATGCGATGAATTTGAGAGGGAGGAGTAACCACTTACTGTGAGGGAATAATACAAATTACGAAAGTCTGGAACAGAATTCTAAGAAACACTTTGGTGTTGGAGGTGGTAATTAATAATATCACCTACAATTGCAATTGTAAAAAACAGTTAACGCTGACTGTTGTAAATGCAGCTCGGAAATCAGAAGTCACATACCGTGCAGGATATTAGTGGAGACAAAAACTTCTTCTTCATTATCATCATAAACATCAAGGATTGGACCCTTTGATCCGTTCCGTCTCCAGAGTTACTGCTGCTCGCGCCAACGCTTCTTCGGTCTTCCAACTGCTCTCCTTCCTTGCGGTCTGTAGTGGTATGATTTCAAAAGGATTCGGTTTTGTGGCATTCTTTGCAAGTGTCAAAGTCAGTTCATCTATCTTGTCTAGTATGCCTGTAATCCGTAGTTCGCGGCGTATGTAGTCATTTGTTTTGTGGTCATAAAGGGTGTAGCCTGCCAGAGGTCTCAATAACTTCATTTCTGCTGCTTCAATTCTTCGTCTTTGCAAGGCTGTTAGAGTCCAATTTTCTGACCCATATAAAAATGTAGGTAAAACTAGTGTGTTATATATTTTCAAAATTGTTTCCGTTCTCACTTTCTTAAAAATAGTTCTCTTAATAGTACCTATTAATTGTAAAAATTTTGCTAATTTAAATTCTACATCATTTGAAAATTGGTAAAATATACTGCAACCTAGATAAGTAAATTGGCTAACTCGTTCTAGTGTTTCGTCATTTATAATAATATTTGTTCTTATGTGATCCGTTCCAACGAAAGCAAATACTTTCGTCTTCTTTGTAGCAATTTCCAAATTATATTCTTTAGATATGTTATATAATAAATAGACTGCCTTTGTAAGTTGTCTTCTGTGTCAGAAATAATAAACTAGTCATCTGCAAATAAGTGTGTTGAAAATTAACTCTTTAAAATATTTACTAGTTTTTAGTTTCTGTAACCAAATCCTAATAAATTCGTCCAAATATAAATTGAATAAAACAGGTGACAGTGGGCATCCTTGTCTCACTCCTTGGGTAATAGCTGTAGAATCTTCAGATATTCCATTACCTGCATTAACTCTTATAATGTTTTCCACATATATTTTCTGAATTATTGTAATTAGATGAGTTGGAATTCCTTTACTTAACATAATAGTCCATAATTTGTCTCTGTCCACAGAGTCAAAGGCTTTTTTTCAAATCAATGAACGCAATATATATGGGGATGTTAAATTCTCTATGTTTTTCAATTATTTGTGACGCTGAGAATATGCAGTCCATTCAGGATCTGCCGTTCCTAAATCCGTTCTGCTCTTCTAATAGTAGGACCTCTGCAATTGCTGTGAATCTCTTTGCAATAATTTTTTAATAGATTTCATATCCAGTATTTAATAAACTAATACCTCTATAGTTACCTGGGTTATTTCTGTCTCATTTTTTGTGTATTGGTATAACAATGGCTGTAATTAATATTATCACCTATAACTGCAGTTGTAAAAAACAGTTAACGCTGACTATTGTAAATGCAGCTCGGAAACCAGAAGTCACATACCGTGTAGGTTATTAGTGGAGACAAAAACTTTGTAAATGGAAACTGGTAAATGCAACATCGCGACACAAAGTGGCTCGTGAAATGCGTATTAAAAAGCACACAGTAGCAGAGTATAAGCATTCAGTCACTCTAGCTTACCTACTTTACCGACGAACTGTAAAGGTTAGGCAAGACAGGGTACATACGATTGGGCGTGGGTTCTGAGGTCGGCAGAAGCTACCTGGCCGCCCACACGCGCGGTGACGTACCGACGAGAAGTGACAAACGACAGTTGCCAGATAAAATAAGGATACTGTACTTTCCATCATAAATTTCGTTTACAGGCACATGAATGTTCGAAATTCTGATTAGCCTGTATCAAAGTACATTTGTACCCATTATAGGGAAATAACCATGTGTTTCAGAGCGAACACAACAAACCACCTCAACGGCATTCTTCCTTGATGCGTTCGAAACAGTGGTTGCTATTGTAAATTTCATGTGGTGTGGCAATATGTTCTCATCCGGCGGACGGAATTGAGGCTGATGACCGCTCTTAAGAGGGTTGGGCGTATTCTGAGAAAAATGAAGACTCTCAGTGAAGAATATTAACATTGTAAGGAAGAGTGTGAAGCTAACTGAATAATGTGAGGCAGACAAGCGACGCTACAATCGTACCTGGAATACAGATTTAGTGGGATATTTTAGCTGTCAGACGCTTGCTATTCCAACTGTTACGCTCATTCTTCTGTTCATCCCCTAAGCATGTAAAGCAGACTATTCACTGATTCAATGGAACAGTCTTTCTTCAGTAGCTAACAGTTCATCAACTAGACAAGAAATTCCTTTCATTTTATTGAACCCGAAGGCTCGATGCCGCATTATACAGCAGGCCGCCACGTGTCCCTACCCTGAGCCATATCAATCCAGTCCAAGCCCTTTAACATGAAGACCCATTTTAATAGTATTCTCCCATCTACGCCTAGGTTTTGCAAATGCTCTTCTTCCTTCACGTTTCCCTATCCAAATTCTGCATATGTTCCACCACATGTGTTACATGCCCCGCCCATCTCATCCTCCATGATTTGACCACCCGAATAATATCAAGTGAAGCGTACAAATCACGAAGTCCTTATTACGCAATTTTCTCCAGTCTCCTGTTAATTCATCCCCTTAGGCTCAAATATTTTTGTACGGTCTAAATTTACGAAGAACGCCATCTTTTATACTGAGTTCTGTTATTGCCAAGTTAAGAATTGTCCACAGAGCGAAAAACTTATGCCACTTTCCCATAACGATAACAAACAAGGAAAACGGGTAACCAAAGTAAACATGGAGGCAAAAGTAATCATTGTAAGTCACTGGTAAATATGGTAACCATGGTAATAAAGGGAACCATAGGAACACTGGTAACTTTAGCAACCAGCAAGTCAATGGGAGCGTTAGTAACCAAAGCAACCATAGTGACGTCAGCAATAGTAACATCAACATCATTGCCACTACGTCAGGCCCGGACCCAGCCTCCCTGCTAAGACTGCGTTATTGTCCCTTAACAGGATATAATCCAGGGTGGTTACCGGCCTTCTACCTGGACAGAACACCCTGCCAAGACATCTCTACATAATGGTGCTAACGGACAGTCCTTTGTATAGGAAGTGTAGGGCAGAGAACAGAACTTCAGCTCCTGTTTTGTGGACGAGTGAAGCTCTGGCCACACTTAATAGACGTTTTGGGACCCCAAGAATGTTAGAAATCTAAGCCCGGGGGCAATCTGGAACTTTATTAAAAGGGCAGGGCCTCCCATGACTCAGAATCTGGTTTAATGGTCACAAAGGGCCTGTTAAAAAGGCCTAAGTGCATCGGGACCCACGAGGGTTCAAACCCACTTTTCATTCATTCATTACACCCCATCGCTGCTCATCGCGTTGACGATTGGGCCGGTCAACTATATTATACGATAAACGAGCCGACAGGAAATGGCAACCCTAAAATTGTCAGATAAAATAATAACCCGATATAAGCACACACATCATACAGCTACGGTTTAATTCTGTGCTTGTAGCCCGCTAATTATCGAAATAATGAAGAGGAATAACGACTTTTAATAACACTCGTATTTAATAACTACCATCCAGATACTTCAGCACCATAAATGTCCAGAGAGAAACGTTACAATACTCCTGACGTAGCAGGATGCTCTTGGCTCCTGGCCGTGTGTACAGAATGACTGGGAGATGGTCATTTTCGAAAGAGTATTTCGAGCATAAATCGCTGACTGTTTTCACTACATCACCACTGTGCAAGCCATCAGCAAACGACACTGTTATTCAAAGCCCACACAGCAACGTCCATTCACAACGCACTCACTCTCCATTCATTGATCTCTTCTTGCAGTCAGCTTCAAATCACGTTATTTCAACGAAAAGACACGGAAGTGCCCGCATCAGCAGTCTGCTCCTCTAATACAGTTACGTGCATAAAATTTGCTTCACCTTAGCTTCTGTCTGGCGGCATTAGAGCACGCATTCAAAGCATAGCTCTAGAATGGGACTAGTATGTTCTGCGTACAGCAAATATTATCTCCTGCAATGTCTGAAAATGTCTGCCTCTACCAGGCATTTATATGCAATCCACGATTGGGCTCATTCCCACACAAGGGCAAGGTTCATCTGTTCGCCATCACATCCAAACCGATTATGATAAACCGTTCTTCTGTATACAAAGTATTCGAGATTATTTTCCTAGATTTTATCCTTTCAAGTCCCAACCTGAATTATACTTAAAGATCCAGTCCGTACCGCACAGCAAACATTCCTTCTCGGTTATAAAAACTGACCAGTTCATGCTGTATAGCGAAATAATCGCTGTTTGTTCTGAGATCCTTACAAAACACATAAATACACTAGTGTCTGGGCAGCATGCAGAATTGTTTAACGTTAAAATCTGTGGTAGAAAAAGCGAATTCAGACGGATAATTACCGTTTTGTAAATAAATCGTTCATATTCCTTCCGACCCTATCATACCAACCACAAACGAGCTTGGACATCGCCGCGAATTGATCCGGTCTTTCTTCCATCCTCTTTTATTTCCATTCGTTATTGTCCAATGGAAGACGGTGATTAGCAACACGATCTTTGTTAATGTACATTACGAGAAAGGTGAATTATAGACAGCTAAAATAATGATGGGGACACAGCACACCCAGTCAGCGGCCATCTACGGGCGTAGAGCTGTGGCTGTATCCCTGTTTTCATTGTCCACCCCCTGAAGGCCAACAGGGAAGAAACAGAGGTGAGGTGGTCAACTTCATGCCCCGGCCACTTGGCTCCCAGTAGGCTGGGTAGGCCCCCAAGCCTGTCAGGATGTTTTTAAGAAGAGAAAAATCTTTCATCGCGTAGTCTGAAACGAAACATCTGGGCTTTAAAACTGAGCTGTCAAAATTCTGCGCCCCACATTACATCTTACCCTTGCTGGTTTCGGTATGTTCGGGTTCTAATTGTGAAAGAGACATAAAGTAAACTACTGATATTAGAAGAGCAATGAAATGAGAATCGATTTGTATGAGAAGTGTGTCTGGTAAAGAAAATAACGACATTTAACCTTGAAAGACCTGGCCAACGTCACAACTCGTAGGCCTTCAATTCCAGCGAGAGAAGCCAAGAGCCCCCCTTGCTTAGCCACACCGCCTGATGGAAAACATGTGAGTGCGGAAGTTCTACATGGCAGAGGAACACCCTTAAGAGATCCACGGTGTCACGGTGAAGCTCCCCAGCCTTCCAAGTCTTGTGGGTGAGTGGTTCCTGACATTTCGACGGATCGTAGTGCCTTCGTCTTTTTTCAGGGTCAAGTTTGACGCTGAAGAAAGCGGCATTACGATACTTCGAAACGTCCGGAGCTATTCGCCCCGATAACACAGCGCCATATCCCACAGGATTTGAATGTTCGGATCCCCCTTTACTGTCCTCAACAAGAAAAATAATCTTGGATCGTTTGAAATAGTCAATATTAAGAAAAATCTGACGATCTCCTTGTTATCTAAACCCGTAACGGAAACAGCTACAAAATCCAGCTAGCCCGTTTAAACCACCCACCTATATCATCATAACCTTGTACGGGGGGGAAGGGGGGCAGAAGAAATGGGTGATCATGCAGTGCCGGCCTTCGGAAAAACTGGAGATTAAGTAGTGAAGGATTTACTAAAATTTGGTACGATGCTAGGCCGACAGTGGGAAAGACTGGGCAGTAAGGAGGATCGCTCTTGGGAAAATTCGGTAGCATAGAACGCCGGCATTAGGGAAAAAACTAGAGTAGGAAGAGTCGCCTTTTGGAAAATTGTGTACTAAGCAGCATGCTGAGGCTGACGTAGGAAAAATGACGTCTCGGACAAAAAACAAAATTTATGGCCTCCCCCTTCCACTGACCACATCGCAACAGAGAATCAACAACTTGTACGTTAAGTGACCATTCGTCGAAATCACTGTGTGAGAAAAGTTTTACTTGACGTCCATTTTTAAAGCTCTCGAAGGATATTTTTGTTCTCTTAGGCGACGGTAGAAGGTAAGGCAACGTCGCAACCTACTGATTATCTGGTTTAATGAAAACTATTGCAGCGACAATTACAAAAACTCCGACATAGCCATATTTTTTTAATCAGTGAGCGAGAGCCAAAGTATTACACGGGGACGGACAGACAGATGGACAGTAATGAAGCTGGCAGACCGTCTTATGCAACCTGTCAACCAGACACACTGGTTTCTGATACACGTGGAGATAAAAAAGGACATTATGTACAAATTTGCTATTTGGGTTATTCAATGACAATTTGGAAATAATTACACTAGTACACTAGTAACTTAATATGTTTTCAAAGCATGGAAACCCACACTCAAGGCCGCGAGGGCTAGAACACAGCGCTGTAGGTTGGCAGTTACGTTGGTGGTTAAGTACTGCTGTCAAATCACGAGAACAGGTTTGACCTTGGCAGTTGTTGGCCCCGGGGGGGGGGGAGGTGGGAAAATTAGGCTGATAGACAATCACGGCCAGAAACCGATGGGCTTGAGTTAAGAACACATTCGGCTGAAGTGCAGTTGTGTATTGTGCGTGTGAGGTACTGCCATCATTATTTGTTATCTTGTATTTGATTAAAGCTGCGCGTGAATTTAATTTAAACTTGTTATGAAGGGAAACCTAACAAACGGTGATCACGTGAAACTGAAAGATGCAGCGGCAGAGATTTGGGTGTTTTACAAGACCTGTACGTTTTCTCCGCAAGGTTGGCTCGGATAAGGGACCACACTCACGCCGTCAAGGCCAGTGCTATTTTCGTGAGTCCCGGACAGTGCCTGCTTACCGCTCGAGTTTCAATAAAAATTTAGTAAATGTTCATAGTGTTATTTCTTTTCGTTTATAACTGCCAAATGTTCGTAAATTACAAGACAGCAGCATGTGAAATACACCGACTGTCGCTTAGCGATTTAAAGCGCTGTAGTTCGTTACATGCCACGAAGTTTGACGTTACAAAAGTAATAAGTTCTGTTCACAGCGTGTATTCGCGTTCAGTATTCATCTCAGATTAAACTATGATTATTTATCTATACATCACTAACTACCCGGCTTTAAAACAAAGCAAAGTGTGTTTACAGCGTAGTACCAGCTAAATCCTTAAATATAATTCAGGTAAATTATTTTTAGGCGCGTTCACAAAACTGAGACAAGCGACTACTGTCATCTCTCTCCGTCCGCATGGAACTCGGTTCCCACTGGAATGATTTACATGAAATTTGACATTTGATTATTTTTCGGGGGGGGGGGGGGGTTTTTTTTAAAAAAATT
>Ga0123355_10022156_pt1 | contig 10183 bp, 5 predicted proteins | sample TergutEmb28metaG_3_FD_89872 | JGI IMG/M metagenome (GOLD analysis project Ga0123355, IMG submission 89872) | Embiratermes neotenicus P1 segment gut microbial communities from Petit-Saut dam, French Guiana - Emb289 P1 | ecosystem: Host-associated > Arthropoda: Insects > Digestive system > Gut ... | reverse complement strand
AGGAGTGGGAGTGGGGTGAGTGGGGGGGGGGGGAGGGTGATGTGTTTGGGTGGGGGGGAGGGGGGGGGGAGTGGGGGAGCCCGCTCCTCTAATTACGAAGCGTAATCAGTAATGACCTGAACTTCATTACGTCAAAAACGTAGTTTACGTCAGAAGAAAAACAGTTTGTGTTATCCAGAGTTATGTAATTTGCGTTAAAATGTTGGAAAAATTCTAATTGGTCATTTTAGTGTTGAATAATTATACTAAGAAAATCAGTGCTTAAGACGTCCTGTTGTTTGTGTACTATAATAGAGAAAATGATGCGACAGTCTAGCATCTGTTTTTGTTTATGCCAGATGAGGGATAATTTGACTTTTTTTTCTTTTAAAGTTTTGCTGACCGTGCATCTCAGTATAATCTTAGTAATTAACCAACATAATGTACAAAATCTTGTTTTACAATAAGTTTATTATGTGCCTCTACATGTTTCGAGCACTAAGTGCTCATCATCAGGAGGTCAGAATTGTATTATACAGCAACTGGTATCGTCACACATGTAGGTGGCCGTCCGGTGCACAGGTTGAGAGAGTCCTCTATCAACCTGTGCACCGGACGGCCACCTACAGTGTGTGACGATACCAGATGCTGTATAACACAATTTTGACCTCCTGATGTTGAGCACATAGTGCTCGAAACATGTAGATGCATATAATAAACGTATTGTAAAACAAGATTTTGTGCATTAAGTTGGTTAATTACTAAGAAAATTGGCAACGGTTTTCGGCTTACGTTACATTCCATCGTCAGGTCAGTTATATAGGAAGTGGTCGTAACTATGTATTTTATCGAGGAGGATTTTGACGTCGTTATCCTGTCCAATTATATATGTTCTTATAGAGCATAGAATATGTTAACGATAAATTTGTTTTAAATATAAAAGCATAAAATATCTTTCGTATCTCTACTCTCTTTGTGGATTTCAAGATGACTTGCGTTATTTGATATATATATATATATATATATATATACACACACTCACAGACACATATGTATGTGTGTGTGGGCCGGGTAGCTCAGTCGATATAGCGATTGACTACAGGCTGGACGGTCCGGGATCGAATCCCGGTGGGGACGAGATTTTCCGCCCGTCCAGACCGGCCCTGGGGCCCACCCAGCCTCCTGTACAATGGGTACCGGGTCTTTCCCGGGGGTAAAGTGTGGCCGGGACTTGCTGCTGACCACTCACCCCTTCTAGGGCCGCGGTCATGGAAGAGTAGAGCTATACCTCTACCCACCCTCTGGGCCACACCGGGCCTGTAACGGGAAAACGTTACCTTTATGTATGTGTGTGTGTGTGTGTATATATATATATATATATATGGTGTTACTGTTGAAAGTTTATGTAATAAGTCATCTTCATATACACACAAGAAGAATTAAGTCATGAAAGACATTGTAGGGGAATATCGCCTATTGTGGGAAGTTTTTTTTAAACTGCTGTTAAACTTAGGAAAAAGTCGTAAAACTTTTCAAAACACAGGCATAACTTTATGTGATTAATGAAGAGACAGTTGTTACATAAACGTCGTAAATTAGTAGAAGAAAAACGTGTGTAACATTCGTTTCCATAAAAGCTTCACACGTGTTCCTAATTTGGGGAGGTGAATAATTTACACAGAAAGCATAAAGAATAGTTACAGCATTTAAACAGATACAAAGGATACACCGAACAAAACAGTGTTTATCCCGGACATGGCTCCCAAATAAAATCTTCCTCCATACCAACACAAGGTGTGTACGCCCATCTGAAATATTTCGCATATCATATCCATTCTTCTCCTTTTTGGTCTTCAGGGAAACGACCAGTACAGTACACACAATCAGCTTCTTATTCTTCTTCCTTCGAATCGTGATCGAAAGGAAGAGCTAGGTCAGTGCCCGAATCTGATGGAGTGTCAGACGGAGTTGGATTCCGGCAAACCGTCCTCTTCGTCTTTTTGAAGGACCAAGAAGAGCATTAGACGCAAGCCGGTTGGTTTTGGATTTAGTGGCCTGTTTGATTTTCATTTTCTGAGTTGCCCCAACAAATTTTCTGTAAAGTGAACTCGTAATTTTATTTGCTGTTGCACCACGAGTATTTGGCTTTAGGTTAAGGCTTGGCACAGGGCTGATATCTGATGATCGGAGAGTCTCAGCAAAAATAAAGGGCGAAAACTAACAAATGAATAATGTCTGATCGCTGGTCTTCACCAAAGCAGGACGGTTCACAGGAACAGCTTCTGTGTCTTCTGAGGCTAGAGGGAAATCGTGTGGTCTGAAGATGTTCTTGTCACAAGGAAAACGGCCTGTAAGATTATTTTTATGTACATACTATACATTTTTGTGTATTATTTATTATTTGTGCCAACAAATGCTCATATAATATATATTATTTATGTAATATATATAATTTAATATTTAATGTATATATACAGAATGGGCCAAAAGTAGGTATACAGTAATGAACTATATACTGTATACTTACTTTTGGTCCAACCTGTATATTAAAATACTAAATTACGTTACGCTCGCTCCTACATGTTTAGGTGCCTCTGCGCCATCTTCAGGTAGCTGTGATATTGCGTTTGCTAAAGTTATGAAATATTAAAATTATTGAAGTTACACAAAACAGCAGATCGTTGTATGATAAAATATGTGCTGTTGATGAATTGCGGTAGTGGCTGCATATGGAAGTCACAAGTCCTGCTTTGGTGTGTCTGGTGTGCTGGTGTGTCTGGTATGCTGGTGTGCTGGTGTGTCTGGTGTGCTGGTCGGAAGAGTTCACTTCCGAGTTATGAATCTCACATAAATAGTAGGAGATGTTTTATCGTAACATACTATTTATCTGTATTATTTTAACACAGTAATGCTATTCTACGGAGTTCTGACGACGGGGTATGACATTTTAACTCAGATTTTTGGCATTTTTCCATCGTAAGTATTGAAATATAATACACTAACTATAGGGGAGAGATTCCATCCACATCTTCGGTTATCACTTCTCCAAAAGCATAAACTTAACATTTACCATCCAGATGTGTTTGAAGTATAAACTAAAGGAAAGGATCACAACACTCAAACACAACAGTACTTTTATAGTATTCTTGTAATATATTACAGCATTATGGGCTACATGTTTCGACTCGTATCGGGTCATCTTCAGGACCTCCGGATGTAGATCCAGACATACAAATGTTTACTGCATTGTGGGATCCCCAACCCTTACGGAATAAGATGTTTACATTATAAAAATACATAGAACTTCAGTGCTTAAGCACTGAAGTTTTATATATTTTTATAAACTTTAAGCACTGAAGTTTTACGTATTTTTATAATGTACACATCTTGAACGGCTTCGGTGGTCTAGGGATAGCGTGTTGGACTTTAGTACCCAAGTTTGCGGGTTCAAATCCGGCCGAAGCCGTCGGATTTTTAGGGCGAAAAAATCCTCAACACGCCTTCCTTCGGAGGGGAAGTAAAGCCGTCGGTCAAATGTCGTAGATTTGCGGCATGTAAAAGATTCCTAAATTTACGTGGAAGCTAGGCAAAATTACTATCGGACATCTTTCTCGCCCACAGTTCCACCTTTCGCTGCTAGGATCTCTCGCGTCTTTGCGAACGGAGGCACCTGGCGGCTAAAGTGGGAATGTCTAAAGGCGGGGGAAAACAATGGCAAACTACCCCCAAGAGCTTGCCCAGGATGCAGTGTGCCAGAGCCATACCGGTGACATGACTGGGCTCTGGCTCCAGCCAAGCCCGGCCTTCAAGGCTGAATACTAATGAATGAATGAACACATCTTATTCTGTAAGCGTTAGGGATCCCACAATGCAGTAAACGTTTGTATGTCTGGATCTACATCTTGAGGGTCTGAAGATGACTCGATAGGAGTCGAAACATGTAGCCCATAATCCTATAATATATTATAAGAATACTATAAAAATACTGGAGACCGCGGTGGCACAGTGGTTAAGGTGCTGTGCTACAAATCGGAAGGTCGTTCGTTCGATTGCAGATGTCATTGGAACTTTTCAGTGGCATAATACTTCCGATCGCACTATGGCCCTGGGGTAAAGGCGGCCGGTGCGTAAGGCTGACAACCTAACCACCATCCTGTGCCGTTGTCACGTAATTTGGGAACCTTAACTTCCGGGAACCCTCTGGGCACCTCTGGCCTGCAATGGGACTGTTTTACCTTTTAATACAAAAATAGTGTTGTGTTTGTTGTAGTCTTTTACTTTAATTTATTATCCAAAAGCAGCTGTCACTACATGATGGTCTACACTTTAATGTAACCCGAGCGTACAGTCCTTTGTATTGTCTCATTACCAGAATGGGGAAAATCCAAATAGTCTTGAGTTTAAATAACATACCAGTAGTAATGCTGTGCGTTTGTCATTCTTGAGGTACTGAGACTGCGCTCATATAAACTGTAGTCCTTCGGTGACATCTGTTACGAATTTGTACACCGCAGTGTCACTGCAGAGTTTATTTCTTTTAGCGGGCTGCTGACAAGCAGCAAGTGTTGTTACAGAGTATGTGATCGGCGTTCCTCGACGAGCTATCTCGCTCACAGCGTGTGAGTTTATTTAGCCCTTATACAGGGTGATCAAAAAGTATCTGTGCACCTGCACTCAGTGTATTCCAACAGTCACCACACAATTGATGATTTGAAGATGGTCATCACATAATACATTCGGAATATGAACCGAGCTATACTGAACACGGTCTTCGAAAACACAGTTTGGCGTGTGAATAAATGTCTGGAGACTGGCGGGGGACACTTTGAACATTACTTGTAACTTTCTGTATTGTAATCATCAGGTGCATAGAGACTTTTTGATCATCCTGGACAATGAACATTGCTCACGAATGTTGTGGAGCACCGTGTTTAATCTTGTCCGAAATAAATTGGGTTGGAGTGTGTGTATACTGTCTGACACAACTGTAAGGTGGTAAATGTATGATTTATTACATTAAGATCAACTACATGTTTCGGTCCTTTTCATTGGCCATCTTCAGGTTGATAATTGAAAACTGAAAACACTTATTAACCCTTTGACGCCTAACGACACCTATAGTGGTCGTACCGCACCGCTAACCTCTAAACGTTGCATTTTATATATTTATTCAACAAATACATGTACTGAATATTTTAGACATGGTATATACTCTCCCTTATTTTCTCTTCAAAATACAGTTTGTTTCATAATTCTAACTTATTTGATTCCTGTTTTATTTACATTTTATACACAGGATGTGCTAAAATTTAAAAAATAATTCCGGCGCCAAAAGGTTAAACAGTTATACTAGGCTTGTGTGAGTTTTGTACAGTGTGGAAGTGATGCGTGGGGGGGTGGGAACGAGATCTCGCATGTTGTGTCGGATGGGTGGTATGGGTACATGAAGTGTGTTAATATACTGTTCTAAGTTAACATAGTTGGATCCATTGCATCGTCTTATGAAGATGGCCAATGAAAAGGGCCGAAACATGTTGTTGATCTTAATACAATAAATCATACATTTACCACCTTACAGTTGTGTCAGACAGTATACACACACTCCAACCCAATTTATTGTTAACACAACGGGGATGATAAACCTTATGATTGTCCGAAATATGTACACAAAATTTGCTGCCTTTCACCTGTCACCTGTCACCTTTCCTTCCAACAGGAATTAGGTTCTGAATAAAGCATCCCACCATTGCAAGGGAATTCAGTGTAATTCGAGAAACCACTTTAGTAAAATGGTGCCCTTTGCACGTCTGTCGAATGTTTGCCTCGCTTTGGGAAAGGAAGCCATTTCATCGAATTCCTCTAACCTCCTCTTTCAGTACGACAGACATAATGGTTCTTTTATTTTGCTAATGTAATGTTTGAAAATGGGTCTGGGACACGGAAGTTGAGATTCCTGCCTGATTCGAATGCAGGTGATATCAGGTTTTAAAACTGTGGTCGATGTCGAGTGGATATCACTTCTGATTCGTGTGTCGTAGGTTCTGGGTTAAGATCTCGAACTGGAGACAAGATGTCCTGATTGCGGGGTTTTCATGGTTGAGATACGAAACTGACATCTGTCGAACAGAAGTTTAGAAGCCGTACCGTTCGGTTCATTGCTTGCAGTTTTATGAGGTCCGTTAAATGTACGTGTAGAATATTAACCTAACATAGATATTAACCTTTTAAAGACTACTGGTTACGTGATCCACCAACAGGTTTAACATTCAACAACTGTAGGTTCTGTCCACACTGTGTTTATGTGTTTTGTATTTATCTGAGAACAAACGGCGACTTGTGCCACTTACAGCATAAACTGATGGGTTTTTATAACCGCGATGAGAAGTGTTTACAGCGCGGTACGAACTGGGCCTTTAAATAAAGCGGTCTGTCATTCGTCTTTAAAGGGTTAAAGTAATGAGCAGCATTACATGTGAATTAATTGAAGAATAATAATGTAAGAAATTAGTAATTTTATTCTTGTAATGTTGCACACAGCATACGGCGTGGGTCTGCTGCCGCTGTCTTGCTGGGATTGCGGGTTCGAATCCCACCGGGGACATGGATGTCTGTCTGTCGTGAGTGTTGTGTGTTGTAAGGTAGAGGTCTCTGCGTCCGGCCGATCACTCATCCAGAGTAGTCCGAGTGTGATATCGTGAAGCCTCAACAGTGAGGAGGCCCTGGCTCACGTGGGGCTGTTGCGCCATGGTGAAAGAAAGGAAGAAAGAAAGAACGTTGCACGTAGCAGGTGCACGACTAAAAGTTGATTGCTCATATTAATGCCCCCACCCCTCTACGTGCATGTATATATGTATAGGCCTTTATATATATATATATTTATTTATTTATGTATGTGTGTGTGTGTGTGCCGGGTAGCTCAGTCGGTATAGCGACTGAGCTACGGGCTGGACGGTCAGGGATCGAATCCCGGTGGGGACGACATTTTACGCCCGTCCAGACCGGCCCTGGGGGTAAAGCGATGCCGGGGCGTCCTGCTGACCACTCACCCCCTTCTAGTGCCGCGGTCATGGAAGAGTAGAGCTATACCTCTACCCACCCTCTGGGCCACACGGGGCCTGTAAGGGGAAAACGTTAACTTTACCTTTTATGTGTGTTTGTGTGTGTGTACAGGGTTACACAAATTGAGGGCGCCAGGTTGCCGTGGTGACTACATTTTGTTCAGTGGCGCCTCACGTTTGTGGGGCGTCTGTATGGAATTTGCTTCATTTCAATCTTCTGCCATCGAGAATTTTGAAGTAGCTGCTTGGTTTTTGGGAAAATTAGCGAACCGCAACATCCATATCTATACCTATATGTTCACGGATTTTGATCTATTGTCAAGGCAGTAGTCAGTGTAGCAATACGATATTAACCTTTCAAAGCCTAGCGGTTTCTTTACGTACCACCAGGCTTAACTTTGAAAATGTCTACATGGTGCTCGCTTTGCGTCGAGTGTTTTATACGGATCTCAGAACAGACAGCGACTTTTGCTTTATACAGCATTAACTGATTGGTTTTTATAGCCGTTGTGGAAAGTGTTTACAGCGCGGTACGGATTAATTCCTTATATAAAGAGGAACACGTTTCGTCTTTAAAAATTTAAGAATGTAATTTATTTTGACTGTATAATCGTGATTTCTATACTGATGTTTTGAAAGTTATATTAACGAACTCACCAATTTGTGTATAATAATATATGTAATTCTTCGGCACTTTCATTGCTATTTGAACTGCTTGTTAATGACGGATATGGGCGGGAAAATGTTTAAGGTATTTTAAAGTTAGACTGGTACTGGCCATTCTTGTGAATGTATTTGTTTCTGAGTAATTTAATTATCTATTCGCGGTTTATGTTCGAAACGTCCGTCCATACAACGATTGCTTCATCAGGTGGAATTACTGATCTGTTCTACGTGAGCGGGTAGAGCAACTGTCAGTTTATTCGGATCTAGACACGCGCGCACGTATGTTTCTCCCCCCCCCCCCACGTTTATTGCTGCTTGCTTCATATTTTACGGTATTACCATGTATGGAACCGCGGTAGCACAGTGGTTAAGGTACTGTACTACAAGTCGGAAGGTCGCTGGTTCGATCCCAGCTGGTGTCAGTGGAATTTTTCATTGACATAAAATCCTTCCGATCGCACTATGGCCCTGGGGTCGACTCAGCCTCTGACAGAAATGAGTACCAGGAGTATTTCCTGGGGGTTAAGGCGGTCGGTGCGTAAGGCTGACAAACTTACCACCATCCTGTGCCGTTGTCACGAAATCTGGGAACCTTAACTTCCTGGAACCCTCTGGGCCACTCAGGCCTGTAACGGGACTGATTTTGCTTTTTTTTGTGACCATATATGGCCATAGTTCTAAACATATCTACGACAGCACTGCACGTCTTTAATCCAGTTTAATTAAACCCGTGATTGATTGTGGGAACTATTTTTGCTCAATGCATTCAGCACATATATTTGGGGCCGTGTTTAAGTACACAGTTACAGGTTTCCGTGTTAATTGGCGCCTAATTTCACGCCGTTAAAAAAAAAAAACTTTTAGTAGTTGGAACAAATCTACTGGTTTTGCGTGTCGTGATTGGGTGTTGGCGAAAGGAAAGGTCGAAGACGCGATCGGTCACTGTCAGATGTATTAGTCTCTAGCTGTCCCGAGCTCATAGACAGTAAATTGTAGTTGTATCTGGCTTGCTGATTATGGGATGAAGCAGTATTGGACTCGGCTGACATGTCATTGAGATTCGCGGTGTACAAGGCCCGATGTTTTTATGAAAAGCAGTATTTGACTCGGCTTATGTGTCATTGAGATTGGCGGTGTGCCTGGCTCGATGTTTTTATGAAAAGCAGTATTTAACTACGCCGACATGTCATTGAGATACGCAATGTACCCGGCTCGTTGTTTTTATGAAAAGCAGCATTTAACTCGGCTGATGTGTTATTGAGATTGGCGGTGTGCCTGGCTCGATGTTTTTATGAAAAGCAATATTTAACCACGCCGACATGTCATTGAGATACGCGGTGTACCTGGCCTGATGTTTTTATGAAAAACAGTATTTAACTCGCCTGACGTCATTGAAATTCACAGTGTATCTGGCTCGATGTTTTTATGAAAAGCATTATTTAACCACGCCGACATGTCATTGAGATACGCAGTGTACCTGGCCTGATGTTTTTATGAAAAAAATTATTTAACTCGCCTGACGTCATTGAAATTCACAGTGTATCTGGCTCGATGTTTTTATGAAAAGCAGTATTTAATTCGACTGAAATTGCTTGCCGCATCACGCTGGCTCTTGTATCATACGCGTAGGGTACAACACCCAAAGTAACACCGGGTACGAGACAAAAGACGCGCCGGTCCGCTGTTCTGCTGAAGAATGGCACCAGAGACTGTAGGAATGGTCACACCTGAATCGTTCTTCCCCGCTATGGATGCGGCCACCAGAAGATAGGACGAAGGCTGACATGAACGGGCGACCAACACAGTAGTGCGAAACCCACACGTGTCGCTGACCTTGTCTTTCTTTTTCCACCTTGAAGCTTAAAAAAAAAAAAAAAATGTCGTAGTACTTGTCCTACATATTAAATATTTTATTTCACATCTTAACCTTCATGTTCAAACACATTTACATTACACAGTGATAGGTAGGGTATTACAGAAACTTAGCCTAATGATTTTCCCAGCCTGACTTATTTCTACCCCGAAGATGGTGGCTGTGTTATTTTCCGAAACTTTCGTAACTACCTGCCAATGTGAGTTGTATGTAAGAGCGTAAATAGTGTCCATGAAATACATTCCGTATGTTAACAATTTCTAAATAGTCTAAATTCATTCCGTACGTTAACAGTTTCTTAATATTCTAATTTCATTCAGTATGTTAACAGTTTTTAATACTCTAAATTCATTCCGTATGTTAACAGTTTTTTAATACTCTAAATTCATTCCGTATGTTAAAAGTTTCTTAATACTCTAAATTCATTCCGTATGTTAACAGTTTTTTAATACTCTAAATTCATTCCGTACGTTAACAGTTTTTGAATACTCTAAATTCATTCCGTATGTTAACAGTTTTTTAATACTCTAAATTCATTCCGTACGTTAACAGTTTTTTAATACTCTAAATTCATTCCGTATGTTAACGGTTTTTAATACTCTAAATT
>Ga0123355_10022155_pt1 | contig 10183 bp, 9 predicted proteins | sample TergutEmb28metaG_3_FD_89872 | JGI IMG/M metagenome (GOLD analysis project Ga0123355, IMG submission 89872) | Embiratermes neotenicus P1 segment gut microbial communities from Petit-Saut dam, French Guiana - Emb289 P1 | ecosystem: Host-associated > Arthropoda: Insects > Digestive system > Gut ... | reverse complement strand
ATCACTCTTGTTGTTAATAACAAAATCAAATGCTTTGTTTGCCTCGTCAAAAGAAAACTCATGTGTAACAACACTTGAGACATCCACAATTCCGTTTGAAATCGCAGCAATCGCCTGCGGATAAATATTTCTGTAACGGAATACAGATCTGATTTGCGCTTCTTTTGCTAAAATTTTACCAACATTAAACGGAATTACATCTTCAGGAGACATTCCGACCAGAACAATTGTACCGCCGCGCTTAACAAGATAAGCCGTTTGTTCAATAGTCTGAACTGTTCCGGCTGTTTCAAAAACAACATCCACACCTGCATCGGCTGTAATATCAGATATTATTTTTTTGACATCCTGTGACTTTGCATTGATAACACGGGTCGCACCAAGTTTCATCGCGCACTCAAGCCTATTGTCCATAATGTCCACAACGGTAACATCACCTGCGCCAAAAGACTTACAAGCAGCGAGCGTCATCAAGCCGATACAGCCCGCCCCAAGTATGACCACGCTGCTCCCAAGTGTTACCTCACCCTGTTTTGCAGAGTGAATCCCAACCGCGAAAGGCTCAACCAACGCGCCGTCTTTTGTTCCCATATTTTCAGGAAGTTTAAACGCCATATTTTCAGGATATGCAATATAGTTCATCAAACATCCCTGATAAGGCGGTGTCGCCAAAAATTCAACATCAGGACAAAGATTATATTTTCCGCCTTTGCAAAACTCACATTGCCCGCAAGTTTGTCCGGGCTCAAGAGCTACTTTGTCACCAACTTTTAAGTTTTTAACTTTCGGGCCGATTTCGGTAACAACTCCGGCACATTCGTGACCGAGAATAAAATCTCCGTCAACTATAAAGTCGCCGATTTTGCCATGTTCCAAGTAATGGACATCCGAACCGCAAATCCCCATATACTCAAGCTTTATCAGCACTTCATTGTCCTTGATTACGGGCATTGGAATTTCTCTTGTTTCCAGTTTATTGAGTCCCGTCATATATACAGCCTTGTTTTTCATACATACCCCTCCTAAATGTAAAAGTGTCGGAGGCTGCCCTAAAATATCAGGGCAGCCCCATAGCTTCAATGCCGATTTTTAAGTGCTGCTTTCTTAGTTAATCGCTCCGGCTCTTCTGTGCATGTCTAAAAATTCTTCAACATTGTCTGAATCCACTACAGGATTTCCAACATCAACGTGAATTTCTGTAGATGCGCCTGTGAGCAATCTGTATGATGTGTCAAGCAGAAGCTCAGCAAGATCAAATGCTGATTGCAGTGTTGTAGAAGTCAGTTCGCCTGCTTCGATAGACAGACAAGCTTCCGCTGTACCGTCAACACCGTATGCGAGAAGTCCGGCAAAAGCAGTTCCTCTTACAGCTTCAAGAGCACCCAGAGCCATGTTGTCGTTCATTGAGATAATTGCATCAATTCTGTCGTGTGCGATCATCCAGTCTTCCATGAATGCCATAGCTTCATCGTTATTCCAGTTTGCTATATTTTCAGCAACGATTGTTACGTCAGTACGCTCATCAAAGAAAACTTCTTGCCATGCTACACGGCGCTCATCAGCGTGGAAGTTACCCGGAGGGCCGTTAAGTACTACTACATTTGCACCGTCAGGTACTTCATTAAGCGCTCTGCGGGCTTGTACAGCAGCTTGCTCAAACGGATCAGCGTCAACTGAAGATGCTCCGGCAATGCCGTCAATACGGGCATTGGTTGTGATTGCAAAGATGCCTGCTTCTACGATTTGCTCAACAAAAGGTCTTTGAGCTTCACCGTTGTTCGGCTGTACGATAATCAAGTCAAACTGATTTACTATAGCATTTTCGATGTGATTGTTTACGATACTGTCATCTGCTTGTCCGTCAAAAATTGTAACTTCGATATTCGGGAAGTTCTCAGCTTCTGCCAGAACTGCATTAGCAAGCCAAGCTGCAAATGCGTCTGCTTGCGCTCTTGCAACATAAGCTACTCTGAAAACTTGGCCGTCGCCGGTGTCAGCTGCTTGGTTTCCGGTATCCGCAGGTGGTGTTACAGGGTCTGCTTCTTGGTTGTCACAAGCTACCAGTGCAACTGCAAGTGCAGCAGCAAGTACCAGTATCATTATTAGTTTTAAACTCTTTTTCATTTTATTTTTGTACCTTTCATTTTAAAAATTCATAATAATTTGTCCGTGCGAAGTTTCGCATAACTTCGCTTGCAGGTTACTCGTCTGTCTTTTTATCGTCCGATTCACCACCTCCTGTTACGACCGCAACGCTTTGCGCTCTGTTATCTATATTACCCATGACACGCCTTGTTTTCCGGTTTTTCATAGCGATGTCATAAATAACCGCAAGTGCTATAATAGCTCCGCGCACAATTTGCTGTACAAATGCGCTTACACCGGTTAAGTTCATAATGTTATCTAAAAAGCCTACAATAAACGCCCCGGCAAGTGTACCGGCTGCAGTACCTATACCGCCCGAAAAGCTCGTTCCTCCGATGACCGCCGCCGTCAGAGCGTGAAACTCAAATCCAATCGCTCCGTTTGGCAGTCCCGCATTGTTGCGCGACATGAAAAGCACACCCGCAAGGCCGACTAAAGCTCCGTTTATCAGATATGCCGTATATTTGGCGCGGGTTATATTTATGCCGGACGCTCTGGCTGCCTCTTCATTACCGCCTATTGCGTAAACAGACCTTCCGAATCTGGTATGTCTGAGGACATACCATGTAATAATAAACATAGCGAGTAAAAATAATATGGGATATGGGATATCTACATCAATCCTGAATATGCTAAACTGAAGAGAACCTTGTCCGAATGTAGTAAATCTGCCGAGTTGCAGAACATTTTGCCCATTTGTATAGAGCAGTGCCGCGCCCCTTGCCATTGTCATCATTGCAAGTGTCGCAATAAACGGCGGAGCATTAAATGTTGCTACCATTACTGCATTTAGCAGGTTACATGCCATACCGATAAGTATACCGGCCAAAAGTGCCAACAAAAGATTCTCTGTGTTTACAAATGTCTGTGCTGCAATGACTCCGGACAACGCAAGCACCGACCCTGCGGATAAGTCAAGCATACCGCCGATAATAAGTATCGTCGCTCCGAAAGCAAGAATCGTCGTCACGGATAACTGCCTTGCTACATTGGTCATATTGTCCGCGGACAGAAACCGCGGATTAAGCAGCGTCGCAATTCCCATGAGGATAATCAACACAAGAAAAATATTATATTTCTTTAATAAGTTACTCAGTATAGCTTTCGCTTTCATAAACTTGCCTCCAAGTGTATCACATTTGAAAGAAATAATCGCTTAAGATACGGCGCTCTCGCCAACACCTGTCGCGTAGTACATAATACGTTCCTGAGAAAATTCGCTTCCGGGCAGCTCGCCTGCTATAGTTCCCTTATGCATTACATAAATCCTGTCACACATGCCAATGAGTTCCGGAAGCTCAGACGAAACCATGATTATACCCTTGCCGTCCCTTGCCATTTCGCTCATAAGTTTATATATTTCGTATTTTGCGCCGACATCAATACCGCGTGTCGGCTCATCGAGAATCAAAATATCAGGATCGCGCATCATCCACTTAGACAAGATAACTTTTTGCTGATTTCCGCCTGAAAGTGCTTGAATAGTCGTTTCAAGGGTAGGTGTTTTTACCCTCATTTTATCAAAATACCGTTTCACAAGCTCCGTCTCTTTTTTTGAGCGGTTAAAGCCCTTGTAAATTACTTTCTCCAGACTGGATAGTGTCGCATTTTCTTTGACACTACGTACAGGGATTATCCCATATCTGCGCCTATCCTCAGAGAGCATAACGAGACCGTTTTTGATGCTGTCACGGACATTTTTGATTTTCACTTCTTTTCCGTGGCGGATAATCTTGCCGGAGTCATAACTATCAAGCCCGAAAACCGCCCGCATAACTTCTGTACGCCCTGCGCCCATAAGCCCTGCAAAGCCTATTATTTCACCTCTTCGCAGGTTGAAATTTATATCTCTGAATACGCCTTTTTGTGTAAAATCTTTAACTTCTAAAAGCGTCTCGCCGATGCCGATGTCCTCTTTAGGAAAATCCCCCGACAACTCGCGCCCGACCATATCCGCGATGACTTTATTTATATCTGTCTCGCTTGCGGGACATGATGACACAACCGAGCCGTCCCTGATTACTGTTATATCATCTGCAATTCTGAATATCTCGTCAAGCTTGTGCGAAATATATATGATGCACACGCCCTGGGCTTTAAGCTCTGCGATTTTTTCAAATAGTTTTTCAACTTCATTCTGCGTTATCGCCGATGTCGGTTCATCCATGATTATGATATCAGATTTATATGAAATTGCCTTAATTATTTCGAGCATCTGGATATCAGAAACGGTGAGCATTTTTAGCTTAAGATCAGGCGGATAATCCAGATGCTCGTCTTGAAGCAACTTAAGGGCATGTGTTCTTACATGCTTCCAGTCAACTTTTCCGAATTTGTTTACAGGAAGTCTGCCAAGAAAAATATTCTCTTCAACACTCATCTCGGGAACGAAGTTCATTTCCTGAAAAATCATTGAAATTCCCAGATTCCGCGCTTGAATCGGATTGCCTATCTTTACGGGTTTTTCGTCAATATATATCTGACCTTTATCGGGTTGATAAATCCCGTCAATTATCTTCATAAGTGTACTTTTGCCCGCTCCGTTTTCACCGCACAATACGTGGACAGTGCCTTTACGTACAGTAAAATCAATGTTTTGCAAAGCTTTTACACCGGGGAAAGATTTTTCGATATTACTTACACGCAGCTTAATATTCTGCTCTATGATGTCCACCCTCCTTTTGCATAATTTGTGCGGATATTCAGTGGTATAAATCTACGAAACAATTCATTTATAGTACATTGAGGTAAAAATGTCAACATCCCATCGGGTAAAAATACCAAAGTCAATATGATTATAGACTTTTTGAAGATAAGCTGATATCATATTCCAAAAAAGGAGTTTTTGTTGATGATTGCTTTGGCTTGTGATCATGGTGGATTTGAGCTTATGGGCCTTGTTAAACAGCTTTTTGATGAGCAGGGTTATAAATATAAGGATTTCGGAACATTCTCCGATGAAAGTGTGGATTATCCCGTATTTGCCGCTTTGGCAGGGCGGGCGGTCGCTGACGGACTTTGTGATAAAGGAATCCTGATTTGCGGCACAGGAATAGGTATGTCAATCGCTGCAAATAAGATTTCCGGCATCAGAGCTGCGCTTTGCACGAGTACTTTCATGGCTGAGATGACCCGCCGCCACAATGATGCTAATATACTTTGTCTGGGAGAACGCATTTTAGAGCCGGAAACAGCTATTGAAATTGTCAAAGTATTTTTAAGCACTGATTTTGACGGCGGCAGACATAGCCGCAGAGTCGAAATGTTGGATAATAATTTAACCACTTAGCAGGTGTCGCAGAATAGACACCAATCTGTAATTTGTGAGGAATCCATGGGCAAAAGGTATGTAGCAAAGACATATAAAAACCGGCGTTTGTTGCGAATAATTTTAGGTTCGATAATCGCTCTTTTGATTGCTTTAATAATTTTATTTTTGATGTTGTTTTTCTTGCTTGAGGGACAGCCTCTTGATGAGTATGAGTATGAGTATGAGTATGAGTATGAGTATTATCAATCGGACACCCCATACGGTGCAGACACATATGATTACGAGTAAAATCATGCTTGCAGTTTATATATTAACCGAGAACTGTAAATAAAATGTATCATAATATATTATAGGCGCAAACCTAAGACTCACAACATGCACAAACCATCTGCGCCGAAATGATATATGCATTAAAATCTTTTATGATGATTGCATAGCAATCATCATCTTATAAACTAAAGTGCTGTGGATCATTTACGCTTACGTAAGTGAGATCACAGCACTTTTGTTTTTGCTTTTCAGCCTCTTCTCCGAGGGAGCTGTCAGCTGCGCTGACTGAGGGAGTGACGTCAATTGACAATTGACAATTGGCAATTGATAATTGACAATTATAATGAACGCCCTTGTTTAACTAAGATATTTGCTAAAATCAATCAGTGTCTCATTGCGCCCCTCAGCTCTAAAATCTCTGCCGTAGAGAATTGACGCCCAACTGATTACGGCATCGAGCACATCTGTTTGTATGCCTGCTGCCTTGCCCGCACAACTGGTCGGAACACAGCCTGTTATAACATCTTCGAAGATATATCTTGTGTCAATATCAGTCGGTGCAAGGACTGTTTTGTATGCATCCGTGTTTTGAATCTGCTCAAAAAGCGAATCTCCGCGCGAACCATATGCTTCCGCAAGCCACTGTCTCGCAGTGGGAACTGATACTCCATATGCCTTTGCAACAGCAACCCGCTCAACATCCATTTTTTCTAAAATTCCCGCAACAAGCTGAGATATACCCTGCATGTAGAACTTAAAGTCCTCTTTTGCTTCGACTCTTGTTATATTCATGAGAATCGGCATCGGATGGAAAATCATTCCAATGTTTGAAAACCCTGTATACAGAATGCTTTCCGCCAAACTAAACATAGGGAATATTTCACGGAGTATCTCTAAGAGCTGATTGGCATATTTGTTATCATGCGCTGCAATTCTTACACTATCTTTAATCTTGTATATCTCCGGTTTGCGGAGCTCCGGGCATCTGCATGTAAAGGCAAATGTGTCTGTTTCACCAAGCATTATCTCTGCTTTACATCCGCATTCAGACAGAACCTTTGCAAATGCAGTTGTGCCGAAAGTACGTCCGGGATTTAGGACAACCGCTTGTCCGCCTACAAGATATGGTGCCATGGCTCTTGCTACAATGGGGTGATACTGCGCCGGAGTTGTAACCATAATCAAATATGCATTTTCTATGACTTTGCCCATATCTGCGCTAATAAGGTCAACATCAACTTCTGCTTCTACTTCGCCTTTGATTACAAAGCGAGTATCGGGAAACATGTCTACACGCTCAGCTTCCCTTGCGTAGAGAGCGGATTCATATCCCAGATATTTGAAATAAGCTACCATCGACTGCCCGCCGTTGCCGGAGCTGATTACTGCTATTTTTTTGTTTTTCATATCCCGCTTCCTCCTACAATGCAATTTTAATTTTCTTGCCGGTAAGTTGTTCTAATCTGGTACGTTCATCCATTGTGCGCCCGGCTTTGCCATCCCATGCTAAACATTTTCCGTCTTTTACGCGTGTTTGGAGCGTACCTTTAAATTCGCCCTGCTTTACAATATGGGGGGCATCCAGAATGCCGCGTTTTATGCAATCTGAGAGAACCGCCGCGTCACCGATTGGGTCGCTGCTCACGCCTGAATATTCATCTTTGATGAAATTTATCAGATATTTTGCCTCGCTGAGAAGTTCTTCGCGCCTCTCCTTGACTCTCGGATCGCTCATGCCCTCGACATTGCCCGAAAGTGTCGAACGAACCACACCGCGGACTATCTTACAGCTTTCAATAATTACTTCCGGAGTTGCTGCGTGGAGCGCCTCGCTATAGCCGACAACATGGATAATATGCGGGCGGATATTCATCTGAAGCGCAGTGGACGCTGCCAATTGGCCTTTGGCTATCGCATCATCTCCGCTCAAGAAAGGAAGCCCTGCGCGAGCTTGTCTGTATACTCTGAAGTCTTTATCGGCAAGCGATTCTGACATTTCAATTTGCGCAAGCGTCTTTGCAAGATCCATCGAAAAGCTGAGAGAATTAGGGATATTGAACATATATTGAGCTATGTAGTCTTGCACTCCGTATTTTTTTGCATTATATGCACTTATATATGATGCGACGACAGAAATCGTGTCATGCGCATCTCTGAGTCCCCAGTGGTGGGGTTCGTTAAGCTCAACCGGGATGCCTAACTTGCCGTGAAAGGCCATAAGTTGCTGTGCTTCTTCCATTGATGCCTTGATCGGCCTGTCACCCCTGCCGTCAAGTTCATTGTACCAACAGAGCGGAACTGCGCACCAAGCATTAGCTATGGTTTCGTTTAGCACCTCTGCAAGCGGAATAACATCCGCAGTGCCGCTGTAGCAGCGCATTAGTGGGAAATTCCCTCTTTGTGAAGCTTCTTTTAACTTTCTGAATCCCTCGTCATCATAAACAGGCACTCCGCCCGCTCCGTCCATTTCCGGTATGCGGTCTTTGGGCTTGAAGTAATACTGTTGTGTGTTCTGGTCGATTCCGAGCGAAATTATATCAAGCACTCTTGACTCTGCAATTTCTTCAATACCTTTTCGGGTTTCTTCGAATGACGGCAAACCAAAATGATGTCTGAGAAGCGGATACGGACGCTTCTGCGCAAGTCTGCCGACCAGGTCAGCCGCGAACAGTTCCGCTCCGCCCTTGTCGGGCAGCTTTCCTGTCCGCAGGAATGTGATGCTGTCATCTATGTCGTCTGTTCCGTCAAAAATTACATCGAAGAAATTCAGCTCACGAATTTTTTCTGCGACCGGAGCTGTTCCGCCAAATATCCAAATCGGCTTGTGTGTAAGCTTTACACTTTTTTCGATTAGCTCACGCACGATAGTCACTCCGTTTTCCGGAGTTAATCTATATCCTAATGTTATCATCACCGGTTTATATTTTTCGATACTTTCCAGTACAGTGTCTATACTTACTGCCGGTCCGAGAAATACGGTTTCATATCCTTCGTCCTCAGCGAAACTGAGAAAGTGCGCTGCACCTGCAACGTGAACGCAATTGCCTATTGCTGCGCCTATTACTATTCCTTTTGACATGAATATTCGCCCCTTTCCGTTTTTAACTGCTTGGGTATTTTGGTGTTAACGTTCAGTATACAATATTTTTTTTGGTTTGTATATACACGGATAGTGCATCTTTTCAACGGGTAATAATAATAAGTTCATGCCTTTAGAGCTATGCTATGGGCTCACTTTCTTCATATAGCGTATGCGGGCAAAAGTCCTGTCCTGTTATCCATTCAATTTCACCGTCATTGACTGAAACAGCTTTGAACAATCGCGTATCAGTTAAACTTTTATAAAACTTATGACCTAAATTCGGCTTAAAGTTGTATAACCGCTTTTCATTTTCTCCAAAGGTAAGCATAAGCAGGTAATCTTCAAGGGGAGTAACAGATTTCAGTTTAGGATATGAGTTCATTTATTCCAGCCCCCTTATTTTGTAGTATTCTTCGTCGGTCTGCATGATATCCCAAAGGGCAGCAAGTTCATCATGGTGGATATCAGCCCATGCGACAACATACTTTGTTTGCTTTGGCGGAAATTCACCGGCTATGATATTACCGTCTAAGTCAAACACAGCTTTAGAACCACCGTATGATGCGTGAAAGTGTGGTGTGTGATGTTGTTCTGTGTCCTTAAAGTACATTCTTATTATAATTCCGTAAAATGATGAGATTATAGGCATGGTTTTTCACCTCCGTCAGATCCTGATTTTATTATACATAAAAAACTTGAAAAGTACAATGTTAACAGCTTTATAGTTGTTAACAGCTTTATAGTTTGAAGTTCCAATATTGCCGCTTTCCTTTGGTATCAACTTTATTCCGTGGGTCAACATATTGGATTGCATTTTTCGGACAGCAATTATAACAGGCAAGACACATTTGACAATTTATGTGTTTCCACTCAACTTTTGAACCCACCTCAATGTTATCAGTCGGGCAAGAACGTTCGCATTTTTTACACCTGTCACAAAGACTTTCATCAACTTCAAAACACGTATCTTGGTTGTACACTTGCAGAAAATGCTTGTAGCCGTAAGTCGGAATTTTATATGTGATTGTTGGAAAAGGTGGGTAGTCTAAAATAGAAAATATGCGTGATTGTTTTTTCGCCTTTATATCAGCTAGGAAAGTTAAAACTTTTTCATCTGCTTTTTTATTCCGTTGTACTCTCACTTTTTCCTTTGAGCCATTGAAAACATGAAAAGGATAGTTATTACCCATTGTTACATAGCGAAAAAAGTGATATGTTCTACCACTTGCATGAAACGCTGTGCCAAGTTGTCTTTTTGCACCGCCGGCCATTGGTTCACCCCTTGTTACTATAACGAAAACATAGGCATTTTCGGGGACTTTTAATTGTAGCAAAAATTCTTCTACAATAATTGGAATACCAAAATAATAAACAGGAAACACAATCCCTATTGTATCGCTTGCATTATCATGGTT
>Ga0123355_10022154_pt1 | contig 10183 bp, 11 predicted proteins | sample TergutEmb28metaG_3_FD_89872 | JGI IMG/M metagenome (GOLD analysis project Ga0123355, IMG submission 89872) | Embiratermes neotenicus P1 segment gut microbial communities from Petit-Saut dam, French Guiana - Emb289 P1 | ecosystem: Host-associated > Arthropoda: Insects > Digestive system > Gut ... | reverse complement strand
TGATTCGGTGGCAACAGTGACCTCCATCGGACTGCTCTAACCCCGACCTTGAGCCACCGTTAGGGCCGTCAAATTTATAACATCGGCGACCCATATTGAGCCACATCCTGGGCGCGTGCGGAGGTCGCTTTTTGGCTGTATTCTGCACAGTGATTTCTCGCCAAAATGTGACCCAAGCCGCCCCCAATTTGGGGTGTAAATTGGCTCATCATCAGCGCTTATTTGGGCACCTATTTTAGCGCGCAAATAACACCCAAAATCGGCGCAAAAAGAGAAGCCCCTCACTACCCCGGGACAGGGTAGTGAGGGGCTAGATGTCATATGAAAATCCATATGGGCAAATGGCTATTTGCGTGGTACTATAACGCATCCACCTTGTCGGCCAAGGCTCGGATAATGCTGCTGATCGTTTTTGGCTCAAGCCGATCTTGTTCATTTAACGCTGTGGCAATACTGGATTGCAATACATATTCAGCACTAAGATCGCCCAACACCAGATGATCTAGGCTCACGTGTAAAGTGGATGAAATCTTGAATAGCGTGTCAATCGACGGGATTCGACTGCCTCTTTCTATATGACCCACATGAGAGACAGAGAGCGCAATGGCTTCCGCTAGATACTCCTGTGTCAGCTTTGCCTGACGCCTAGCTTGGCGTATGCGTTCCCCTAATGCGGTATAGTCAATCTCTTTATTCATCATCTCACCTGCTTTCTCTTAATTATAAAGAAAAGCAAGTTCAAGCTGAACCGACAACAAGCGTCTGCAAATATTGACTATAAGCCGCATTGCGAGTATACTAACAGACAAAGAGAAATCTAAAAATATAAAAAGAGAAAAGGAAGGAATGAAAAAAATGAAGAAAAGACTAATTACTCTCGCATTGGCAATGCTAATGCTAATCACTCTGGTCACACCGGTGGCCGCAGCTCGTACGCACAATTTTACCGATGTACGTCCCGAGGCATGGTACAATGCAGCCGTGCAGTTCGTCTTCGAGAATAGCATCATGAGCGGTATCGGCGGAAATCGCTTCGACCCGCAGGGGACTTTCACACGCGGAGCTGCTGTAACGACTCTAGCTAGAATCCAATGGGGCCGTCCGGCTATCCCAAGTGACTCTCGTGTAAACCCGTTTACTGACGTAGCCAGCACTGCCTGGTATGCCCCGTATGTAACGTGGGCACGCAACATGGGTATCGTATCCGGTACATCTGCAACTACGTTCGCTCCAGGTCGGAGCGTTACGCGACAGGAAATTGTCGAAATGCTGTTTAACTTCGCAATGTTCCGCGGCGACCACAGAGAAACACCCGCCGGTGCGATTAACGGATTCAGCGACGCATACTTAGTCGCCGGATGGGCACGCGACTCAATGAACTGGGCCGTAGGCTACGGAATCATGTCCGGTCGCGGTAACAACACACTTGCACCGACTGGTACGCTAACTCGTGCGGAAGCCGCTCAATTGCTCATGAACTTTATCGCCCAAGAGGGTGGTGGTAATAACAATTCCGGTGGAAACAACCCGAACCCCGGAACAACACTTGAAGAAGAAGTGCGTGCCGGTGCCGCATACTGGCAGCTACAAGGCCGCTTCTCAAGCGCTGACATCCGACATGCATTCGAACAAGAAGTGCTACGTCTTGTCAACGTAGAGCGCGCCGCGCATGGATTAAGCACAGTACAATGGAGCACAGCATTAGGAAATGCAGCCCGCGAACACAGCATTGACATGGTTACAAATAACTTCTTCGGCCATCTGGGAAGTGATGGTAGAGGTAGCATTTGGAGAGCTATGGACGCCGGGTGGGACGGTCAGGTCAGAGAGAATATCAGCAGCTTTGATAACCCTGCCCGCATGATGGAAGGCGTCATGGCGTCACCTGGTCATCGAGCAAACGTATTAGACCCTAGTCGGACTCATCTCGGCGTAGGCTTCGCAAGAAGCGCATCTGGAGAGTATCGCTGGTCTCAGAAGTTTGGCGCACCCTGGTAAACCATTAAGCAACAGCACCCCAGTTTCCCCAACACGGGAAGCTGGGGTTTTTTTATTTACAACGCACCGCCAAGCGGCGCGGGTGGAGATATTTAATCTAAACCATCCGGGGAAATAGAACCATGTAGATGGAGTGAGCCAGCGGGCTTGATGGAAACAAGATTATAGAGCGAGTCAGGAGAGCCGATAGTCGCGCAAAAAATGAACGAATCACGATTACTGATAGCACCATGCCACCGGAGTGAGTCAAGGATTGGGATAGAACCATTTGGAATGAGCGAATCAATAGCACCGATAGAATCAAATTCGCGGAATGAGCCACTTACAAGAAAAGAACCAAGGTTGTTGGATGAATCAACAAAAAGGATAGTACCAGGCTTGGAGAATGAATCAACAGGAAAGATAGCACCAGTATGCTTGAATGTGTACCACCCCGGGTTCTCAACCCTGAGAGACTGGGGTATTTCTTTTGAACCTGCGCACCCCCAAGCGGTACAGATAACGGTACTCACTCTAAATGATATATGGAGACTACCGCAATACCAAAACAATTTCTCAAAAACATTCTTCGTAGACAGATTGTCAGCTTATATCATAAATGGTATAATGATGGAACAGCTTTATTTTACTACATGGCTTCATTAAGAAAACAAATCGAACCCCATCGGGGGAATTGGAGATTGCACTCAAACGAATGGGCGACCATAAAAGGAGGTTTGGTGACAATGAGTAGAAAAGGAAAACCCTTCGCAGAAGTAAAAGAAGGCTTTTTGCAAGATGAAGCAATCAGAACCGAATATGAGAATCTACGACCTAAATATGAACTTGTCGCTCAAATTATCGATACCAGAAAAGCTAGAGGGCTTCTCTCATACCAAAAACGAACCACCAAACAACGCACGTAAAGTGTTAGTTTGGTTGCCACCTATATTCGCTCACAGCTCAGACAGCGGGAACATACTTCATTCCCAGGCAACAAGTGTGTTGACTTCCAAACCGAAAAGAAAAAGGGGCTCCAACAAAACAAAAAGTTTTGTTGGAGCCCCTTTTGGCGGTAGGGTATAGAGAATGTGTTACTCGGTCCTTTCTATTTCCCACGGCTCATTTTCCGTTTTAAAGCGCACATTACACGCAATCAGCTCACGAAAGCTAACCGGTGCATATCCAACGATTTCTGCCCCGGCATTTAACATGCGCTCTTCATTTCGGATGATCGCATATTCTGCGCTCAGCCGATTGTGTATATGACCGAAGATGTGCCAGGCACCGCGAAATTTCTTGTCCCAATCTAGGATTGGATAGTGGCACAGGTGCGCCCATTCCCCGTCAATCGTGATTGCTTTCATATCGGCAATCTCATCGAATAACGCACGATAACGCTCGTCTTTGAGGTATCGCCTATCATGGTTGCCTGTAATCAGAATCTTGTGGCCGTTTAGCTTTGAGACGATTCTGATTGCTTCTTCCGTTTTGATCTTGAAGCAAACATCCCCGAGAATATATACCGTGTCGTCGGGTCTGACTCTTGCGTTCCAATTAAGGATCATCGCCTCGTTCATTTCCTCAACATTAGCAAACGGGCGGGCACTGTGCTTGATGACATTGTCGTGTCCAAAATGAGTATCTGAGATGAAATAGGTTGCCATGAGGCTGTCTCCCTTTAATAGTTTGTACTGAGCGCCACATAAAAAACAGCGTGGTCATCCAACCGCAGCGCATTTAGCCGACCACCAAACACACAGCCGCCATCAATTCCAATCTTATCCTTATTCCTCGGATCGAACCAGACATCGAAGTTGCTGCGATCATTATGCAAATATGGTGTCGGCGTATGACCAAAGATGCAAGTATGCGTTTTGAGAGACAGCTCCTCGTAAAACTCTGCTCGGCTCCATAGGAGATCTCCGGGGCATTGGCGGCTGAATGGTATGGTGGGCGATAACCCGGCGTGGGACAGGAAATATCGTGTCTCTCCGACTTTGAGTGTTTTGAAATAAGGGCGTGATCTGACGTAGCTCAAAAGCGCATCTGCCTCGGTCTCGTAACCTGAGAGCCGGAAGTTATTGAGGAGTGCGCGCATTCTGCCTCCACCATTAGACCGCCAATTCCAAGTTTCCGTTTGGTCGTAGTAATCCAACATCATCTGTTCATGATTTCCCGTGATGAGATGGATTTTGTTTGTTTTCTTGACAAACTGCAAACATTTCAATGGGTCTGGACCACGATCAATCACATCGCCTAGTATATAGATTGCGTCTACAGTCGGGTCAAAGTTGATTTTCTCCAGTAGTGCCATGAATTCATCATAGCAACCGTGGATATCAGATATACAGTATGTAGCCATTGTGGCCGTCTCCTTCCATGTGGATTATCTTAGCTCGATGATGTCATCGTGTAGGAATCGTACTTTGCCGTCACTTTTGTTAATGTGGAAATGTCCGCAATACCAACGATCATAGTTCAGCCTGCTCTCAATGTCATCAAGCCATTCTTCAGTGCTATTGTCTACGGTGCTCTGGTCAATGCCGGGCAGAAAGGCCTCTATTGGGACATTTTTCATGGGGCAAGTGTGAGCCAGAACTGCATCCACGCGCCAGTCTACCATATCAAGCCGCACCTCGACACGGCACTTGGTTCTTTCTGAGGGCTGTTCGTCCGGCCACCATTTATGACCGAGCTGTAAGCGGTAGTGTTTATCTACGCTATATGCGCCGCCGATGGCGATACAGCGTTTGCCATCCAACTCGTAGATATCTCCGTCTTTTGCAAACAAGAGATTCGGGAACTCCGGCTCTTGATACACAACACCGCCATGCCACTCGATTTCTTCGTAAGTGTCGATGGTCTCCGTTCTCTGTTCATGATTGCCATGAATACAGAGTAGCGTGATTGGCAGCTCGGCGAGCTGCTGTTTCAGATATCGATCTGTGGCGGCACCGTGATAGTTAATACCGGCGTCACCGAGAATTACAAGCACGTCATCTGAGGTCGTCTGAAACCCTTTGGAGAAGTGTTGGATTCGTGCAAAGTTTCTATGTGTATCGCCTGTCAGATAGACCATGTAACTACCTTCCCTCCTTGACATTCCGAATACTGTGCAGTAGTATAAGTATACTACAAACTGCGTCATGCGTGAATATCCATTTTCGTATGACGAAATAGGGAGGGTGTCCGCTTTGATTATGGAATCCGGGTTCAGCTTCAAGAACCTAAGAGGAGAATACTATATCGAAGACGATCTCATTAAGTACCACAATGAGATTGACTTTATCGATGTCTATGAGGGCATTAGCAATCCAATGGTGCAATCTCTGTTCCTCACATTCATTTCAGTTGACGCAAACAATGATGAGGATGTCCTTGGCTTCTGCTCAAAGTATGGACGGCTAGGGCTCTATGACAAGAGGAAAGGCGAAGAATGCCTTGGAGACGCTTCCTGGGCCGGCGTGGGGAATGAGTATGGGTATTATAACGCAGATGCATACGCCGGTTATGAGATGGTATCAGACTATCGAAATGCGATCCGAGTCATGCAGACACTCATCGAGATAAAAGGCTTTGTGGAAGCAGGTGCATATGTCAATGCGCTGAGGGCCTACATCAAGTTGAGTTGTATGGGAATTTTCATCAATCCAGATACCTACGGCGAATTCTCTCCTTTTTTAATGATGCACCCGACGGAGGACTGGATTTACCATGACCTCTTTGAAGAGTTCTCGGGCATCTTTGCTGATTTGAATTTTTATGACAAGGGCGGAAACCTCATCGTCCATTTTCGAGACTTTTGCGAGTATGACCCAGTAAAGAATGACCTCGTGTTCAAAGGTGATTGCGATTTGACCGCTATTGTCGAACAGTTCTCAGCAGAGTCTCTTGAGATACTCTTGTGGGGTGAGGCGTTGGATATCATCAATTACTACATTGGAAAAGTGACCCCTGCTATGCATTTTATCAATCAAACAGTTCAGGGGTTTTGGAAGGCTCCCACGCTGCTGTCTGCCATGTACATGGAGCTATTCTTATACTTCTCCTTGAATGAGAAAGTAAGGCTATGTAAAAATAGAACCTGCGACAAGTATTTCAAGATCATCGGAAACGATACCCGGAAAATCTATTGTTCTGAGGCTTGTGCAAAACTAGAGGCAAAACGGATGCAACGGGCGCGGGAGAAAGCACGAAAACAGGCGGATAATAAGAGGGGTGCCTCTAAAAAAAGAGACACCCGAAAAAATTGATATAAGCGTAAAATGACCGACGCTAGAAACAACTCAATAATAATATAGACTTTCGATCAAAGAAATTGCCCTCAAACGCAAATAACTCCGTGTTTTTTGCAGGCGCTGGTTAAAAAATTCCGTAGAAGAAAGCCTATTTCAAATTTCCAAAGAAATCGAAGCCATTTGATGTCCGATACCAGTCTGCTTGTCTATATGAATACGCAATAAAGTTCCAGGCATGGTCATTGTCCGAGGTCGCAGAATATGTAACTTGCTTGGCTTGAAAACTTCGATTGCTACGTTCTTTCAAATCCTCTAAAAACTTGTATGCAGACTGGCCGTCAGTCCCCATCACTCCGACATGTACATGCTTCGGCTCTTTTTTCCCTTCGACCACAACTTTGGGGCGGCCAGCAGATGGAATACGCTTTTTCTTTGCAGTGTCCGCATCCGTAGTGCTTACGACGATAAAATACTCGACATGCGGATACTTGACCCGTAATCGCTGCATGCGTGCATCCAACGCATGAATCTCGCTGTCAGTGATTCCCTGCTTGTATACATCTACTCTATAGAGCTTCCCCGGTAGCTCTGGTCTGGTCGTATCTGACATTACGATTCCACCTTGTTTGGAGAATTTATCTTTTTACTATACACTCTTTGTGCCGGGAAATCAATGTTTCACCCTAGTCGCTGTGACGGTTTATTCCGTCATCGCGACTTTTTCGGTATTTCGACTTGCATTTCATGAAATTTTCGGCTATACTAATGATATAATTAACTCTAAATAGAGTGATTTGCTAACTTCAAAGGAGTGTGTTCAATGGAATCTAAATGTACAAAAAGACCAAGCCGCTTAAACCTCCGGCTTCATCCGGACGAGCGTAATCAGATTGATTACTTTTTGAGTCAGTACCCTCACAAGTGGGCATCAGCCAATGAATTTATGCGTGCGGCTGTTGGTAATTACATCGCTTTTCTCAACGGCAATTATAAGCTACCAGATTTAGAACAACAGCGGTTGAATCAACTGATTGAGGGCTTTCACGGTTTATCAAGTACGATTGGTTCGCTTGAGAGCGTTTTGATTAGTGGTTTCGAATCATTGATGCATGTAACTCGCGGTAGTAATTATTTACTAGACCACAGCATGAACGAGGACGGCGAACTATAAGGAGGATTCAATAAATGGTAGATGCAAATCACAACAGTTATAACCTAAAATATGACCCCGAAGCGCAGCGGATGTTGGAGCGTCGGCGTCAGCAAGAGTTGGCAGCGAGTGGGCAGGTAAGTGCTCAAAAGGAGTCCGTCGCACCCCTGCCTACTGCACCTGCACCGTTGACACAGCCTCAGGCCGATATACCCGCAACGGTTATCCCACCAACCAAACCACCTGCCAGAAAGCGCGGCCGCCCGCCAAGAGGTAAATCGGCGTCCTGTGTGTATATCCGTGATTTTCCGCATGAAATTTGGGAGGTCATGAAACGAACGCTCCCATTTCCGGAGTTAGGTAATCAAACCGATTTTTTGATTGCATTTACGCTGTTTCAATTAGACCCGGGCATTAAGTTTCCAACATACGAGCCGCCGCCGCATATCAAACAAGCGGTAGACCGCATGCGTGAGGTTCTGTCTGGAAGCGATATTCAAGCACTGGGCGCTACTATGGGTCAAATTCGTAGCAAAATGAACAAGTTCGATGATGAAATGCTACAGCAACGTATGTTGCTTGCATACGCCCTGACAGTGATAAGTGGTTTACACGCTCCCGGTAAAGTGAGTACTGGGAAAGATTTGAAATTATCTCATGAGAATGTAATTTCAACAGCCATTTCTGCGTTGGAAACTTTTCCAGAGTTCAAACAGGTCATTCGGGGCTATGAGGGGCGTCCGCGCCAGAGTACCCCGAAAGATTGAGGTAGGCTCATCGTGGCAACAATATCAACACAGAGAGGAGGGGTTCAGGCTGAGGAGTCAAGAACAGCTAGTTGCCGAAGAAATATGGCTGAAATATTTTAACGAATACTTGTTCCAGAAGCAGCTCATATCCGAAACACAACGAAACAAAATGATTACGCTGATCAATAGGCGAACATATGAGTCGCAAAAGGGAATGAAATAGCCATATCATGCAAAAATCCTTGCCCTTACGGCAAGGTCTACATAGATGAACATTAATATAGAGTGTATTCAATATATTAAAAAATCTACAGATTTATAAAATTTGAGTAAATTCAAAATATGCACTCGACTTGCAAATTTGCTCATTTTACGCTATAATTTAACAAAATGAAACAACGAACTTTTGGAGGTTTTATATGGATACTTACGACATCCGACAACTTATGCGAACGAAGCCTATTTTCGATATCCCATTACGTGTTACTTTCTATGCCCGTGTGTCCACAGAAAAAGACGAACAGTTGAACTCTTTGGAAAACCAAGTCTCGTACTATCCAAACTTTATAAAAAGCCATTCTAACTGGACCTTTGTACAGGGATATGTGGACGAGGGGTTGACTGGTGCAACTACAACCAAGCGGGAAGATTTTCATAATATGGTGGCAGATGCTAAGGCAGGAAAATTCGATCTTATAATCACGAAAGAAATCCCTCGCTTTGCTCGTAACACACTAGACAGCATTCAATATACCCGAGAACTATTGTCTTATGGTGTGGGGGTGTTTTTCCAAAGTGATAATATCAACACATTTGAAGAAGATGGTGAATTACGCCTTACAATCATGTCTGGTATTGCCCAGGATGAATTGCGTCGTTTATCTAGCAGGGTAAAATTTGGTCATCAGCAGGCCATCAAAAATGGTGTTGTCCTCGGCAACGGTCGCATGTTTGGCTATGATAAGGAAAACAAACGGCTCGTTATCAATGAAGCAGAGGCACAGATGGTGCGTGAACTCTTCGAGCTTTACGCTACAAATAACTACAGCATGAAACAAATTGAAGATTTATTTTGGGAACGTGGCTATCGTAATCATAACGGCAACAAAATCAGCCACTCTACTATGTCGAACACCATTTCCAATCCGAAATATAAGGGGTACTATGTCGGCAATAAGGTCAAGATCATAGACATGTTCACCAAGAAGCAAAAATTTCTCCCGCCGGAGGAGTGGGTCATGTTCAAAGATGAAACCGGTGACATCGTTCCAGCGATTGTAGATGAGGATTTATGGGAACGGGCGAATGAAGTCTTGCAGCGACGGAGTAAGGACGTGAAGCGGCGGCAGAATCTGGTCAATCACCCGAATCTGATGACAGGGAAGATACTTTGCACGCATTGCGGGAATACGTATTACAGGCGCGATAACAAAGATCGGATGGGCAACATCAACAGTCGGTGGGTATGTAGCGGCAAGATTAACAATGGGGCCAATTTCTGCCCGTCCTTTGGCATCTACGAAAATGAGATCAAGCCGATTTTGTTCGAAGTGTTTAGCGAAACATCTGGCGTTGCGGGGGAACAACTTACTAAAACATATATGGAACTGCTTGCACAACTTGAGGGCGAAAATAGTTTGCAGGACGACATCAATCGGGTCAAGCAACAGATTGATGCGGAGCAAAAGAAGAAGAGCAAATTATTAGGCTATAACGCTTCGGGCGAGATTACGGATAAAGACTTCATTTCCTTAAATAGAGAGTGCACGAAAGCGATCGAAGATGCCGAGGTGCGCCTGTTCGAGCTGGAACAGCAATGGAGCTCCAAGCAAGAACACAAAGAACATTTAGAGCACATCCGCCGTGTCCTAGATCAAGCCAAAGAGGACGCCAAAAAGGGCATCATCAACAAAGAATTTGTGGAGCAGTATATCGACAAGATTTACGCCACACCCATAGATGATGATACAACTGACTCACATTCGCTCAAAATGCGTTTAGAAATCAATATTTTTACTGGAAAAACCACAGAAAAATACCTGCAAAAGTTCAAAGGTCGTACGGGA
>Ga0123355_10022153_pt1 | contig 10183 bp, 10 predicted proteins | sample TergutEmb28metaG_3_FD_89872 | JGI IMG/M metagenome (GOLD analysis project Ga0123355, IMG submission 89872) | Embiratermes neotenicus P1 segment gut microbial communities from Petit-Saut dam, French Guiana - Emb289 P1 | ecosystem: Host-associated > Arthropoda: Insects > Digestive system > Gut ... | reverse complement strand
GGGTTCTGCTCAGGACAAGCCGTAAAACTCCTTGCCGATGAACTTGGCATAAACTTGAGCGAAGTAACAAAATCTGGTGGAAATTCGAGGATTCTCTATGATAGATAGAATAGAAGTTGATATTGCCATAATCGGCGGAGGGCCTGCAGGCATAGCCGCCGCAATTGCCGCACACGATGCCGGAGTTACTAACATCTTAATTATCGACCGCGCATACAAACTTGGCGGAGTGCTTAACCAGTGTCCGCACAAGGGTTTTGGCGAACTCACATTCGGCGAAATGCTCGATGGGCCAACATACGCCGCACACTACGCCAAAATGGCAAACGAGCGCAACATTCCCATAATGTTCGAAACAACCGTAATCGCCCTAACGCCCGAACGCATGATAACCGCAGTAAATCCACAAGGTTTGCATAAAATCAATGCGCGCAGTGTAATCCTCGCCACAGGCTGCCGTGAACGTACACGCGGCTGGGCGGGAATCGCAGGCGACAGACCCGCAGGGGTTCTCGCGGCAGGCGCGGCGAAGAAGTTCATAAATGCGTATGACCGCTTACCCGGGCGCGAAGTTGTTATCTTAGGTTCTGGCGATATCGGGTTGATTGCCGCACAGTTGCTTACCGTCAACGGCGCAAATGTGAAAATGGTTGTCGAGCGACTACCGAAAAGTCCAGGACTGCAGCACAATATTGAGCAATGCCTCAACGCTTACGGCACAGAACTTAGACTTTCAACCACCGTCACAAAAATCGAGGGGCGTGAACGCGTCAGCGGCGTGTATATCGCAAAAGTCGATGCCGACTACAAACCAATTGCCGGCACAGAAGAATATGTACCATGCGACACATTGCTCCTTTCGGTTGGGCTTACCCCCGAAAACGAGCTTGCAAAACACGCGGGCGTAAAGCTAGACCCAAGAACAGGCGGAGCAATCGTAGACGACTGTTTCCAGACAAATCTCAGTGGTGTTTTCGCCTGCGGCAATGCCCTGCACGTCCACCAATTGGTCGATAATGTATCACAAGAAGGCACAATTGTAGGCAAATTTGCCGCTAAATACATGTTGGAGGGTAAATCCCATGCTTAATCTCATTGCAACAACAACATTCGGGCTTGAGGCTGTCGTAAAGCGCGAGCTTGAACAGCTGGGCTGCACCAATCTCAAAGCATCCGATGGTCGTGTAGATTTCACCGGCGATGCCACAACCATCGCGCGGACAAATCTATGGCTCAGGTCATCCGACAGGGTGCTGCTTAACATGGGCGAATTCACAGCTATGTCGTTCGACGAGTTGTTCGAAAAAACGAAAGCCCTCCCTTGGGGCGACTGGATAACCAAGGACGGCAAATTCACCGTAACAGGAAAATCCGTAAAGTCGGCACTGTACAGCGTTCCTGACTGTCAGGCAATCGTTAAAAAAGCAGTTGTCGAGAAGCTCAAACTGCGCCACAAGGTCGACTGGTTCGACGAAACCGGCCCTGAATACAAGATACAAGTAGCTATTCTCAAAGATGTTGTAACACTTACCATCGACACCACAGGTCCAAGCCTGCACAAGCGCGGATACCGCGAAATCTCCGGCAATGCCCCGCTTAAAGAAACGCTTGCGGCCGCACTTATCGACCTTAGCTTCTGGCGGCGCGACCGTCTCCTGCTCGATGGAACATGCGGCTCAGGCACAATCCCAATCGAGGCGGCACTCATGGCACGCAACATCGCGCCTGGGCTTAACCGCAGCTTTTCGTGCCAATCATGGCCGCAACTCGACGAAAGTATCTGGAAAAACGAGCGCAAACGCGCCTATGAAGCAATTGATTATGATATCGAGCCGCAAATCTACGGCTACGACATAGACCCAAGCGCGATAGAAATCGCAAAGGCTAACGCCGCAAAAGCAGGCGTCGATGACTGCATCCACTTCGAGGCTATGCCACTAAGCAAAATTACTCTGCCTGGTACAAATGGCGTAGCCATAATGAACCCGCCTTACGGCGACAGAATGGCAACCGCCAAGGAAGCTGCCACGCTCTACCGCGAGATGGGCAATCTCTTTGCCGCTGACAACACATGGTCGGTATACGTCATCACCTCCGATGAAGACTTCGAGAAACACTACGGCAAAAAAGCCGACAAAAAGCGCAAGCTCTTCAACGGCATGATTAAGACAGATTATTACCAATTCCACGGTGCGCGTCCAGCACTCTAAAATTAAAATATAACCTTTATGGTTTGTTTAGGTTGAAAATAGACTTCAAGGTTTCGCCTTGGTCTATTTTCAATTTAACTCCCTATATGTCAAAATATTGCATTTTCAGAATGCCTATGTTATAATAGTTACGGTGCTAGTACATAAGGGCGGTTGGGCTTCTTTCCTCGTGAGAGGAGGTGAAGCCATGTCGATGTATGAAATATTATCATTATTAGTAGCTGTTGCTACTTTGATATATCTCATTACTATGGACAACAAAGAAAAATAACCGTCCCATCTGTCAAGGTTTGACGGTTATCTTTAATCAACATTACCAAAAGCCTGCCCGCCTAAAAGCGGTAGCACTAAGAGAGGTGTTAGCGCACCTCTCTTTTGTTTATACTTTATACTACCATATCTATTAACAAAAGTCAATCTCATTCTCACAAAACAGTTGGTTGAGTTTGCCCCTATCTGAACATGTTTAGCGGCGGTTCGATGGAGTCCGCCACTTCCATTGTGCAATAAGCCGACCCAAAATACGCGCACTCCCTGCAGCCCATATTGTTCGTGCGCCTATACGACATCGGTATATCGTGCGCCATCGGGCGAAACGACGGGCAATTTCCAACTCTTCTTGATTGGTGCATGGCAAAACCTCCTTAACATCAAACCAGCCTAATATCTATAGTATCGGCAATTGCACAAATGCTATACATTCACACAAAATTTCAAATTAACCCTTGCGATTCTCGTCAATGTGTGATATATTGTTAATTACTATAATGCGATTTTCTTAAGGAGTGGGTGCAAACCCACTCTTTCTACGTAATATAGCCAATTGGCAACAACCCATCCAAGTATCAAAAGTCTGCGTTTTGAAAGGTGTGATAATACTCACCCGCAATTAAAGCCTTGCAAAAAAATCGCAGGATTTTTGTTGCAAGACAAGGAAGTTGCAACGCCGCGTGCCTAAAAGGCACGCTAGGAGAAACTGAGGCAGGATTGTAACGAAAATATAAGATTTTTGCAAGGAGTTTAATTAAGGGGGAGTATCATTTGTCCAAGGAAATTGAAAGCAAGGTCGAAGCCTTAGCCTTGCCTATTTGCAACGAGTTCGGCCTAAACCTATGGGCTGTCGAGTTTGTAAAGGAAGGCAGCAACTGGTTCTTACGCATACTTATCGACCGCGACGGCGGCGTAACCATCGATGATTGTGAAAACGTAAGCCGCAAGCTTGATAAGCAGCTAGACAAGTACGACTTTATCGAGCAGGCATACATGCTCGAAGTCGGTTCGGCTGGTATCGACCGCCCACTGAAACGCCCCGAAGATTTCGAGAAATATACCGGGGAGTATGTCGACATAAAGCTGTACAAAGCAATTAACAAAGTCAAGCAATTTCAAGGTAAGCTGCGCGGGCTTGAAAACGGTATCATTTCAATAGAAACCGATGGCGGCGAAACTCTTGAGTTTGAACTCATGTCAGTAGCATCATGCAGGCTGTCGGTCATTTTCTAACTTAGTCAACAAAACGTCAAAAGCGCGTACGCGCCGACGCATTTTCACGAAATACATGGAGGAAGCAACAATAATGGACAACGCAAGCGAATTAATCAACGCGCTGGAACAGGTTTCCAAGGAAAAAGGCATCGACAAAGAGATTATCTTTGAAGCTATCGAAGCTTCACTTGTACTTGCGTGCAAGAAAAACTTCGGCAACTCGGCAAACATACACGTAAGTGTCGACCGAAAAACAGGCGAAGTTAAAGTTTTCGCCGCAAAAGAAGTCGTGGACGAAGTCACCGATGAAAGCACGCAAATGTCTCTCGCTGAAGCAAAAGATATTCGCCCCGACTACGCAGTCGGCGATGTTGTAGACATCGTAGTAACCCCACGCGACTTTGGGCGCATATCCGCACAAACCGCAAAACAGGTTATCGTGCAAAAGTTCCGCGAAATCGAACGCGAACAGCTCCACAATGAGTACATCGGCAAAGAGAAAGAAATCATCACGGGAATTGTACAACGCAAGGAACGCCGCAATGTTCTCGTATCTATCGGCAAGCTCGAGGCAATAATGCCTCCAACCGAACAAATCCAAGACGAAGCCCTCAGCTTCGGCGACCGTCTCAAGGTCTACGTAACAGAAGTTAAACAGACAACTAAAGGCCCATCAGTAACAGTTTCCCGCACACATCCCGAGCTTGTAAGAAAATTGTTCGAGCAGGAAGTGCCGGAAGTTAACGAAGGCATTGTCGAAATACGCTCCATCGCGCGTGAGGCAGGCAGCCGCACAAAAATCGCGGTAACATCAACCCTGCCGGAAGTCGACGCTCTCGGCGCGTGTGTTGGGCAAAACGGTTCACGCGTTAATGTTATCGTCGCTGAGCTGCGCGGCGAAAAAATCGACATCGTAAACTGGGATGAAGACTACGCAAAGTACATCTCATCCGCATTAAGCCCAAGTAAGGTTACCGATGTAATCGTCGACAGCAAGAACATGAGCGCGAAAGTTATCGTGCCAAACAACCAGCTTTCACTCGCTATCGGCAAGGACGGACAAAACGCCCGCCTTTGCGCAAAACTCACCGGCTTCAAAATCGACATTAAGAGCGAAAGTCAAGCCAAAGCAAGCGAACAAGCTTACGATGAAGAAGAATACGATGACGCATACGACGACGAGTATGATGACGAATACGATGATGAGTACGATGACGAGTATGACGACGAATACGACGACGAGTACGATGACGAGTATGACGACGAATACGACGATGAGTACGATGATGAGTATGACGACGAATACGACGATGAGTACGATGATGAGTATGATGAAGAAGATAACAATGACAATGCCGAAGGGAGCAGCGATAAAGCATGAGTAAAGGCAAATCCCCACTCCGCAAATGCGTTGGCTGCAGCCAAATGAAGCCTAAGCCCGAACTTGTGCGGGTTGTCAGACTCCCTGATGACAGTGGTTACGCCATAGACTCAACCGGCAAGCAGCCCGGGCGCGGCGCGTATGTCTGCGCAACTCCCGACTGCATCGCAAAAGCTCAGAAGCAAAAAGGCTTTGAACGTTCGTACAAATCCGGTTCGCCAAAAGAAATTTACTCGCAGCTTGCTGAAGTATCTGAAGGAGTGACCCCCGAATGACACTTAACAAACGTGCGGCATCGCTCCTTAGCCTCGCAAGCCGCGCCGGCAAGGTTGCCTCAGGCGGAGACAGCGTCGAAAAGGCCTTGCAGTCAGGCGAATGCGAACTTATAATCATAGCAAGCGAAGCTTCGGAAAATACGAAGAAAAAATTTATCAACAAATGCCATTACTACGAAGTGGAAACAATTCTGTGCGGCACTGCCGAAGAAATTGGCAAAGCTATCGGCAGACACACACGAATGGTAGTAGCAATAAACGATACAGGTTTTGCCAAACTGCTTAAAGAATGTTTGCAGGAAACAGGACTGGTGAATTAGATGATGTAGATAGTGTAGAGAAGTAAACGGAGGTGGCTTAATGCCAAAATCGCGAATACATGAAGTTGCCAAAAAACTAAATGTAAGCAATAAAGATTTAATCAAAAAGCTGGAAGATTTCGGAGTAACAGCAACAAACCACATGCAAAGCATTGAAGATGACGTAACAAAGCGTGTGACCGAATTTTACAGCAAGAAAACTGAATCAAAGAGCGAGCATACTGGCGCAGTGCAGGCTGAAACAAAGGCAGCCCCTGACTCAGAAAGCAGCGCAAGCGAAGACGAAAGACGTAGACGTAAGCGTAATCGCAAACCCAGACCCGACCAAGACGGCAGTGAAGCAGCACATACCGATGGCAGTGCTGAAGAACGCTCTGATTTAGCTCGCCCTGATGGCGACAGACCTAGACCACCTAGACCTGACGGTGACAGACCTAGACCGCCTCGACCCGACGGCGACAGACCTAGACCACCGCGTCCTGACGGCGATAGACCTAGACACGATGGCACACGCCCAAGACCTGATGGCGATCGTCCAAGAACTCCACGCCCTGACGGCGGCGGAGCTAGACCAGGCGGCAACCGCCCACCAAGACCTGCTTCGGGAACACAGTTAAATTCTGAATCCAGAGCAGACCGCCCACGCCCTAACAAAGGCAAACCTGGCGAACAAGGTGCGCAAAGGTCCGGTGGAAAAACGCCACAAAACAAAGACCGTGACTTCAAGGGGCGCGATAGCGCACCGAAGCCATTCCACAAACCTGAGCAGCCAACGGTGTCACAACTTATCACATCAAGCACAAAGAAAAAGAAAAAGCGTATTGCAGCAAAGGTTGATGAAAGCTTGGAAGTAGCAACAATACCAGACCCTAACGAAATTTTGGTAGTCCGCATACCAAAATCGGTTTCGATAAAAGATTTAGCGCAAATGCTCGACAAACCAAGTGCCGATATTATCAAAAGGCTAATGAAAGTCGGCATAATGGCAACTATTAACCAAGAGATTGACTTCTACACGGCATCAAAAATAGCGGAAGAGTATGATGTTATCGTTGAAAAGCTCGATGAGGAAGACATCCTCGAAGCGGCATTCGCTAATGACGTAGACAATCCTGATGACCTCAAAGAGCGTCCGCCTGTAGTTGTAGTTATGGGACACGTTGACCACGGTAAAACGTCCCTGCTCGACCGCATAAGAAACGCTTCTGTCGTAAAAGGCGAGGCCGGCGGCATAACTCAGCATATCGGCGCATACACCGTCTCGATAAACGGTAAGCCAATCAGCTTCCTGGACACTCCAGGACATGAAGCATTCACAGCAATGAGAATGCGCGGCGCGCAAGTAACTGATATCGCCATCCTTGTCGTAGCGGCAGATGACGGCGTAATGCCGCAAACAATCGAGGCTATCAACCATGCGAAAGCCGCAGGCGTTGATATAATCGTTGCTATCAACAAGATTGATAAAGTAAGCGCGAACCCAGACCGCGTGAAGCAGGAGCTTACAGAATATGGGCTGGTTTCTGAGGACTGGGGCGGGCAAACTATCTTCGTGCCAGTATCTGCGATAAACGGCACAGGCATCGACACTCTTCTTGAGATGATTGCCCTCACCGCCGAGATGAAAGAACTCCGCGCAAACCCAAAAGGACGCGCACGCGGTGCGGTTATCGAAGCCCTGCTCGACAAAGGACGCGGCCCTGTTGCCACTGTTCTTGTACAAAACGGTACGCTTAACGTTGGCGACCCTATAGTTGTCGGCTCTACGTTCGGTAAAGTCCGCGCGATGATGGACGACAAGGGCAAGCGCGTTAAAACCGCAGGCCCAAGTATGCCGGTTGAAATCCTTGGTCTCTCGGAAGTACCATCCGCCGGAGACGCGTTCTACGTGGCAGACGGTGAAAAACAGGCTAGGCAGTACGCCGAATCTGTTATGGCTAAGAGCCGCGAGGGAATGATTAAGCAAACGCCTAACAAGGTCTCTTTGGACGACCTTTTCACGCAAATCAAAGAGGGTTCTGTAAAAGACCTGAACCTTGTAATCAAGGCAGACGTGCAGGGTTCTGTCGAGGCAGTCAAGAACAGCCTTGAACGTCTCTCTAACGATGAAGTCCGCATCCGTACAATACACGGCGGCGTAGGCGCGATAACCGAAACCGATGTCATGCTCGCATCTACTTCGAACGCGATTATAATTGGCTTCAACGTTCGCCCTGACGCACCAGCGAGAGCTGTTGCCGATACCGAAAAGGTCGACATCAGGCTGTACAGCGTAATATACAAGGCCATTGAGGATATCAACCTAGCAATGAAAGGTATGCTCGAGCCAATCTATGTCGAGAAAGTTATCGGTAATGCGGAAATACGCCAAATCTTCAAGGCTTCTGCCATCGGCAATATCGCTGGCTGTTATATAACCAGCGGTAAAATCACGCGTAACGCGCAAGTGCGCATCATACGCGAAAGCATCATAGTATACGATGGCACATTAAGCTCGTTCAAACGCTTCACAGATGACGTTCGCGAAGTTGCCGCAGGCTACGAATGCGCAATGACATTCACAAAGTTCGGCGACATCCGCATTGGCGACAAGGTAGAAGCATTCATTATGGAAGAAGTTCCTAGATAAGAGGTGTAGTATGCGTTCTTCTTCTCCTAGATTACAACGAATTAACGACGAAATACGCAAAGAGGCCGCCGAGGTTATCCGCTCGGAGCTCAAAGACCCTCGCATCGGCACGATGACGACCGTCACAAGTGCGCAAACCACAAGCGACCTCAAGCAGTGCAAGATATTCGTCAGCATCTTGGGCGATGACAACGCCAAGAAAGAAGCTCTAACCGGCCTTAAAAACGCCGCTCCGTTTCTTCGCAAGATGCTTGCAAGCAGAATAAACCTGCGCCACACCCCCGAAATAATATTCGTACTCGATGAATCTCTCGACTACGGCATGAAGATGGACAAAATCTTCAAAGACCTAAACGCAGGGACACAGGAGTAAATCTACAACGATTAGGGGCACTGTCTCTCATCCTATGAGTGATGGAGCAGTGCCCTTTTGTGACAAAATCGGCGGCGGGGGCAAGCCCCCACCCTACAACTACAATATAACAGTGCGCAGGCTCCTTTTCCACAAGCTCCTTTTCCAAAGGAGCTGGCAGGCGAAGCCTGACTGAGGATTAGAGCTGGCGGCGAAGCCGACTGAGGATTATAACGCCATACATTGCGTCCGCATGATAAAAACAATCAACAACGATAGGTACGGATACTATGCTCGACAACACTATAAAAATCACAATCAGCCGCCCGATGAGGAAGAGCAGCACTCCTCCTAAATTGTCGGGCAGAAAAATCGATATAAAGGGCATTGCCCACTTCCAATTCGAAACCCACCGCGATAACAAGGTCTTCCACGAGAATATCGCGTTAACTGACCTGCCATCTTTCTTTAGCGGCAAAATGGCAGAATACAAACAAGCCGACATCTGGTACGAAAACGGCGAGCATACCGTTGTTTACAACAACAAAGGCATGCTGAAACCGCACAAGCTAAAAGATAAAATTCAACCTCAAACAGCCGTCTCTTCGCACAACAACGAAAAAAACTACATCCTAAAAGAGGGCGACAACATACCAATCCTCTGCGAACTTGGCATCTTCAGCAAAGACTTCCAAGTAACCAAGGGCATGTACTCGAAATTCAAGCAAATCAACAACTTTCTCGAAATCATCGACACCGCTGTTGCAGATACCGACCTAGACAGCGGGCTGCGCATAGTCGACTTTGGCTGTGGAAGCTCGTACCTTACATTCGTAGTCTATCACTACTTCACCAAAATCAAGAAAGTGCCGGTTCACATCACAGGGATTGACCTAAAACCCGACCTCATAGCCCGCTGTGCAGAACTTGCCAACAAATACGGCTACACCGACATGCACTTTGCATGCGCTGATATACAAGAATACACTCCCGAAACTGCTCCCGACATGGTGATTTCCCTGCACGGGTGCAACACTGCGACCGATTACGCAATCTACAACGGTTTGAAATGGGGCGCGAAATTCATGTTTGTAGCACCGTGCTGCCAACACGAAATTAACTCGCAAATGAAGCGCGACACTCTTGGCGAACTATACGCACCGCTAAAGTACGGCATCCTAAAAGACCGCTTCGCCGCACTCTTAACAGACGGCCTGCGCGCCAACATCCTCGAAACGTTCGACTACAAGACCGACATGGTCGAATTCGTTGGGTTCAATCACTCACCCAAGAACATACTCATCCGAGCGCGTAAATCCGCACACGATGCACAATACAAACAATCCTTGCGCGAACAAACAGCCAAGCTGATTACCGAATTCAACATAAATCCAACGTTGTATAAATTAGCGTACTCGATAGATTATCATATCAAGTGCAACGAAAATAAGAAATAGCTCAGTGAGCAAATCTCTGATAAGATGTAAGTGACCAAACCGACATCGCGAAGGAGATAACCCAATGAGCTATC
>Ga0123355_10022150_pt1 | contig 10183 bp, 10 predicted proteins | sample TergutEmb28metaG_3_FD_89872 | JGI IMG/M metagenome (GOLD analysis project Ga0123355, IMG submission 89872) | Embiratermes neotenicus P1 segment gut microbial communities from Petit-Saut dam, French Guiana - Emb289 P1 | ecosystem: Host-associated > Arthropoda: Insects > Digestive system > Gut ... | reverse complement strand
AAGCGAACGTTATTACATTATCCTATTCGTCACTTAATTCTCCCCACATTACCCCTGAAACTTAGGTTTCATACTACCGACTGAGACACTTAAATACGTGTGACAATTAGTACGGGTATACTGTTTTATTGCCCTTATTATAGATAGGTACAACGATCGACTCATTCAACTCCTCAGGCAGTTCCTTCTTATTCCAAATAGAATTAATAAGTTTATGGATCTCTGAGCACTAATATTCTACCCTCTGCTTTAATCAATTCTGCTAGCACCTGATCAATGCCTGGTGATGTGCATCTTTTTTGCTTTTCAGTAGCCATCTCAACCTCACTAGCACTCGGCTCAGGAGATAGTGGCTCTGGTGAATGAGTATCTAACATCACTGAACAGCTGAGAGAAATATTTCCTCTGCCTAGCCAAAATAATGTGGGAGTGAGTGACCGAATCACCCTTCTCATCCTTTACTACATCAGTGCTAGGCTGGTAACCCTTCTCAAAATCACTGGTTCCCTTATACAAGTCTCGATACTTCTGATCTTACTATTAGTTTCAAGTTCATCAATTTTAGCTTTCTGATATTCTTTCCTTTTGTTCCTGAAATGTCTACTAGCTTCACACTTTACATTGTTTAGATTATCTACATGGCTTTGGTTTGGATCCTGTAACCACTGCATTTTAGCCTGCTTCCTTTGATCTAATAAATGTAAACATTATTCATTAAACCATGGTTTATGCTGCTTCAATTCACACAGACCTAGCCTCTTTTTAGCTGAGGTTGTGACATTCTCTTTAATGCTCTCCCAAGCATGTCCTCCCTATCACTTCAGTTCTCCATTGCTACCAAACCTGTTTGAGATCTCAATCTGGTACTGTTTTTTAACCTCCAGCTCATTTAGCTTCCTGAGATTATATCTTCCCACATCAAATTTCTGTGCTGCTTGTTTACTTACTGCCAATCTTTCCTATTTCCCTAACTTCTGCAACCACCAGATAGTGATGAGCATCACACCCAGCTATCCAGAAAAATAGTATATCAAGTATATTCGAATGCCATCTCCTATCAATCAATATTTGATCAATCTGGTTGCGAGTCTGCCCATCATGAGAGGTACATGTGTACTTATGAATGTTTCGGTGCGCGAACACTGTACTCTTAACAACTAGATTTTTTGACGTGGGAAAATTTACTAACATCATCATCATTACTATCCTGTTGTATACTCTCATGCCCCACTGTTGGTTTGAAAATATTCTCTCTCTCTCTCTCTCTCTCTCTCTCTCCACTTTTGCCTTTAAGTCTCCTAACAGAATTATCATATGGTACATAGGAAAATGATTGAAACCTGCTCTACTTTCTCATAAAAACTTTCTTTTGAATCACCACTTTTCTCCTCATTTGGAACATGCAAATCCAAAATGATATCACTAACAAACTCTCTTAACTGCTGATACTATTCCGTGGTGTACAAAAAATCCTGTTCTCAATTGATGAGTTTTGTTTCCTTTTCCATAAAAAAAATTAAAATCCCCCATTCCTACCATACCCCCTTTATCCCAACTAACTTCCTGTACACCCACTAAATCTAACTTGTATCTTCCTAATTCCCTGGATGTTGTTGTAAGGGAACCTGACCTATACAGGCCCCTAACATTACATGTACTGAATCTCATGTCCCTTTTCCATTGCTGAGGTCATACCACAGGTTCAGTCCAGGTACAAGGACTTTTCGAATAGTCTGTAACATGATGCATTTTTACACTGAGGAGTTGTTAGCAACTCATTCAACCCCTAAGCTGGACAACACCTTGTTGGCTGTCCGTGACTGCTTATTCAATATGACAGCTACCCTCCATATTGGAGGTCACTCCTCCATCTGCAACCTGAGCATAGGCCATGCTGTTGTGAGAAGGGCCCACTTATGGGATGTGGGCCAATACCAGAACATTATCATGAGAAGGACCCAACAGTCAACACTGCCATTATTGTATGACACAATGTGAGAAGATAAGGTCGGATGTACTATAGAATTTTGGCCCCATGATAGCTGCCAGCACAACAGTCGTACATGACAGCATTGTTTCTATGACGTGAGCAGGATGATGTCCATATGAGGACTTGGGCACGAATGGCATCCCCTGCAGGTGTTTCTTGTACTCCATTATTACTTCACTGATATTTTGCACCACTGTAATGTTCCAGACAGACGCACACTACTTTCAACCCTTCAAATACCGCACCAGCAAAGGCTGTAAGACCGTTACAGGCAGTATGTTGCACTCTGGACGTTACATAGAAAACGTGGAGAACAAGGTGAACGGAAATCATGTGTGTTGTTGGTAAAAATGAAAACCTGAAGAAACGGAAAGGAAGTGAACGATACATTGTAATTACAGAAATAAAAATGAAAACCTGAAGAAACATACAGGAAGTGAATGAAACATTGTAATTATACAAATAACGTAAAACCCATCTAACCTTTCTCCGTCTTCATAAATTGAACAATGAAGTGTCCAAAACAACAAGCTTTGCTTTGCTCAGCTGGATAGTTGGACTGCTGTGGTTGGGTGCCATGACTGCAGTGACATGTGTTGGTGTGCAGCTGATTGGGGCCATGATTCTATAGTGTACCCCATTCAAACAGCTCACACCCTCAGACACCACTCTGAGGTGTTGGTATGCCCTCCACATAACCCTGACCTAACCCCTTCAGACTAGCACCTCTTGGTTTTACCAAGCCACTTTGAGACACCACCAATTTGCCAGTGACTAAAAAGTGAAGGTACCAATGCACATATGACTTGTCAGCCAAATACATTTTTCTTCCTCTGGCCATACATAAATTTGTTCACTGCTGGATTAAGTGTATTCAAAAGCTGGGTAACTAAATGGAAAATGGGGCACTTACACATTTTCCATAGCTGCTGCATTACTTATACAGAGATCAATACCAATACTGACACACATTTTTAATGTAATGCACATACAACAGTATAAAACCCCAGAGTCAATCAAATGCTAGATGTCACTGCTTCTAGTTTGTTAATGCTTATGGTCAGTTTCTGGAATTCTGTGCCACTTAATGACAATTCTGATACTAGGTTCTCCAGTTCAAGGCATCTGAAGTGCGTGAGAGCTTCTGGGTTTATGGAGCAGTGTAGGTAACACATCTGTTCTTCTGAAATATATATCACATTCCAGGTGGTGTCAGATACTTCATCTCAGGCACATGCTGTAATTTCGGCTGCCATAACTTCAAACGAATTCTGAATAAAGGCTGCAGCACATACAGTTAAATGAAATGTACAGGAAAATGGGGTATCACAATGGCCTTTTAATTCACGAGCGCTAGACTACAAATTCTGGTACATAATTTCACCACTCCAACAGCATACACACTACTATGCCGTCGCAGGCTGTTTTGCAGGGCTGCACATACATGTTTGCAAGTGCAGCAGGACACGAACACGGAGTTGTCTAGTTCCGGTGTCATTTTTAATGGCATACTGTCCACAGCCTCCCCACAAGACATGCAAACCTGGGAAAGGCGTATTATTCGCCAACTTTCATGTAATAACCTTTGTCTGTTCATTATAACCGGGATTATAATTGACGCCCCAACATCTCAAACGTCACTTCCGAAACTATCCACATTTCGCATATCACCATCTTAACACCACAGCCACGTTCAATTTGTACTTGCGCAGGCGCACATATACGTGCCGAAGGACGCAACAACAATGTTCCATATAATTCAGTCAACTTAACTTCTTAAATAACGCATATGTATCACGCATACTCTAGCAAATACATACCCTTACGCTGAAATGATTTTATTCCTCAATACATCACACCCGTCTTTACCTACCAGACATCTGACGCAAAAAGGACGCCGCCTCCGCCATTAGACACCGAAACTATAAACTTAATCTCACATCTACATAAAATGTATTTCCCCTTACCTGTCCCTCGCCCTGCTTTCTGGTGAATTGTTTACTTCAGATTTTATCATCTCAGTGTTCGAAATATAATAGCCAAATATCTTTCCCTGTAGCACCCAAAACTCAGTACACCAACTTCTTACTAAAGCACAAACGCTTCTTCGCGAACAGTATGACCAACACCACCAGATGTAATGAATTTTCCCGCCCGCCAAATCGACCTTGTTACCAATAGGCTAGGTAAATCCCCATAAATTTAACATGTAATGAGAATTGAGTGTGAAGAATCGAAAACGTGTGAACACAAATATACCGAATGCCTTTATTCTTCTCCGTGCCTCCGTTTTATATTTCAGTTGCCTAAAAGCGTTCACCTTCCTTCATCAATTTCAGACGCCATTTTAGGTCGAACAAGAAATAACATCATTGTATTTAATTAAAAATTTAACATTCACATACGTTATGCTAGGAAATGTACAAAACCTCTTGTGCATTTATTTACACGATATATGTATACAGAGTTAAGAAATTCTTGTACACTCTATCCCACAAAACTGAAAGATTTTACAAGAATGATTATTGGTGGTTGAAGCCAATGAAATGCATTTCATGGTATGGGTAGTAACATAATGTACAGTCATTCAAAAGAAATACAACATAATATATTACAAACGTACATACATGCACACATAACATTCTTAACCATTCAAATTCCCAATGTGGGATGGCATTTACATCAACATAAATATGGATCTAAAATAAGGAGAACTGGAATACCAGTTAATATTATCCCAAAATCCATATTCTTTCAGTGTATGAAACAGTCCCTCATAAAATATGGCTGCTATACAATATTTTCTTAATAATGAACAATTATTACTCAAAAACCAAGTTCCTATCAAAGTAACAGAATATGATACGATATCTTGACCACGCTGCATGCACAACTTGCTTGATTTGAAATTAATTTCAAAGCCTTCATCTGACTTTCAAAGTACATCAATAATTTCATTACTGTCCATGCATTGTGTTTCAAAGACAAATTTATAAAAACCTCACAGTATAAAATGGTGGCAAAGATACCCCCCATTGTCTCCCCAACATACATTGCCACAATTCACACCGGTAGTGGGTCAATCACTGTCAGAACCAACAGGATTTACCTTTTTCCTCTTTTTTGAATGTCTGGGTTTCACTATTTCTTCCTCCTGCAACAAAAGAGAAATGTCTGTATATTCTTTACACGAAACATTCCCATTAGTGTATCAATCACAAGTATATATTAATATTTTCTATCATACATGACACATTGCTTTATAATCATATTTTACTTGGTCCCAAATGTGGGCCATCATCAGGCAATTACACAAGAAGATGAAAATGTATACAGAAACTCTATATACCATAAGGTTAGAGATCTCCCCCTTTTAAATTAGAAATACATATAAATGTATATAAAGTGTATAAGGGTGCTATCTAATTACAAGAGGCCTAAGGATATTTAAAAACTATGTAACTGTTTGTAAAATTTAAAAAATACCAACGAATAACAAAGAACTCAACAACACATCTTTTCAAATGTCTCAAGAAATGGGGAGAAATTTTAATGTAAATTGCACATTTCTATTGCAGTACAGTCAAAATTCGTCAATGGTATTTCCTGCTTACGGTCACATAATATAACCCTGATATAATGTGTACTCAGCCAGTTGAAAGTTACAAGAGAAAATATTTCCTAACATTGTACTGAACTGGCCTAAGACATTTCTCCTCTCCTCACAGATTTATGAACTCTAAGGTAAAGGGGAAGACACAGACGGAATGCCTCACAATATAAAAATAATGATATCAGAAAAGAAATATGAATACATATGAGAAAGAAAAAAATATATGTGGCCTTCAAAAGTTTATAATTATGTTTCTCTAAGATTAGAATAAATAAGAAGAATTTAATACGTTTCATATTCGTGGACTAAATTAATAATTCAATCTACACAATAAGACCAACAAATGAACATATGTGAAATGTGTTTATCACATGTTACTCAGTACCAACACGTTCCAACTGCTATCACACTCACCATCAGGGTAATTTACAAAATTACAAGAAATCCAAACAAACTGTTTCAATGCAAAAGTGAATGACTCACTGCTACAAAGCATGTCTCAAAAATGTCTCATAAAATGTCAGCTTATTAGCTACTAAAATCTGAAGAATTCCTTCAAGGACAAGATGTACTAAAACACATTCCAAACACACTTCATTTAAGACATAGGTGATGGGTACCTTATAATTTACACAGGTCACCTGGGATTGTTAGGAGTGAAATCCAGCAAAACAAAATGGGTTGTGCACATGGCTAGGAAGGAGAACAGGGAAATGCAAAATTTTGCTTTGGACACCTCTTGGATTTACTGGGAAGACCGAGGATATGGGAGGTTCACATTAAGGACATAGGTTGGAAAGATGGCAAGCATATGAAGATGATTCTGAATTGTCTGCAATTGCAGACTATGCTGTGAACCTGTGAGTCCTACAATTACAACATTACTTAATCAATTTCATTACTAATATTGCTTACTTCACTGCTTTCTTCAGAACTCTCCGATACTTCTTTTGTGACTGCTCTACTTTTGCTGGCAGCAGCTCCTTTGCTTCCACCACCACTGCTACTATTGCTGGAAACCCCTTTCCTTCCCCTCCCACTTGCTGTCACTTTACTACCACTGGAAGGCTTTGGTGTGGCAGTTTCCACTTCATCCACCTCAGCTAGAGCAAACAAATCACTGAACTTCTTCCGCTGAATGTCTGTGCACAAACTCTGAGCCTGTTGTAGTGCCCTTTGCATGGAGTCCAAGTTATAAAGGTGGAAATTGTTCTGCCGACAACACTGTCTTAACTGGTCTAGATGTCCAAGCACTTGCTCAGCACTTGGAGGGCCAGCTCCTGCTCCAAAACCAGCTCTGTTCACTCCGCCACTACCACCACCACTACCAACACCACCACCACCACCACCACCGCGTTTTCGTTTATTTGGAGAGATATTAGGATACCGGCTGCTTAAAAGACTGGCCATTAACTCTCCCAACTTTTCTTCATGTTCCTGACACCAGTACTTAAGTGTAGAAACCACGAACACATCTTGTGGAGGTCGTACTTCCCGAGACAGCAGATGTTTCAGCAACTCAGCTGTAGGTCTGTGTTAAAACATGCAATGGAGAAACATATGCGAATGTAATGTGCAAATTTTAAGTACATGCAAATCATATTACTACATTTAATTGAGAACTAACACATGAACTGACACATGAAGGTGCATGCATGCACACGTGTGCATACACACACACACATACACAAACACACAAACAGAGCAGTTGCATTTATTTTAATCATTTCTGGCCTCATACAACCTAATACAACAGCCATCCAAACATCACTAGTTCACGAAGCTATTATGCAATACACCCTCAATGAAAAAGACAGCATGTGAGAAAATTAATTTTAAGATAACATTATATTAATGAAATGCACAAAAAATACTCTGTATTTCAAAGAAAGAGGAGTTAAGGAAAATCAAAAACAGATGTACAGCAGTCTGTTTTGGCAACAGTATCCTGCATGAAATTACAAAAACATGTACAACAGTCTGTCTTGATAACAGTATCCCGCATCAAATCATGAAAATATGTTATAACAGTCTGCCTTGGCAACAGAATCCTGCACCAAATTACCAAAATATTTACAACAGTCTGTCTTAGCAACAGCATCCTGTGTCAGATCATAAGAACATGCACAACAGTATGTCTTGGCAACAATATCCTGCATCAAATTATGAAAACATGTAGCAACACTCTGCCTTGGCAGCAGTCCTGTGTCCATTCATGATAACATGTATGAGAATCTGTCGTGTTAACAGTACCCTGCATTGAATTTTACAGTGACAATTACAGAGAGGGTTCATGAATAAATGCACAAAAATTTATACATCTGTTCCTTTCACAACAACTATGGAGTATTATAAGCACAGCTTAAGCAATAAGATAAAATTATACATTACACACAAAAAAGGTAAAATTATCTCAGAACTTCCTGCTATATTTTGTACGATACCACCATCCACTGTTCTCTTTAATTAACAAGAGTGCTAAGGATTTTAAAGGAGTAAATAAATGTAGAAAATATGACAGTAACACAACTCTGTAATGGAAATTAACATGCAGAACACAACGATCTGCCATATTTCAGTATAGATACTCTAGAGCAATAAATTTCAAAACAGACAAAAAGTACTTAGTAATTTCACAAGAAGTCATAGATCAGAACTCTCTTAACCTGAAACCTGCCAGTTCATTTTATAAGGTCCTCTCATTGATCTTATTCCAGCTGTAGAATGTAGACCAGCTAAGTGTCAAAGAATTTTTGTATTTAATATATTTTTAATCATTGGCCTAGAGGCTCAAAGGGGTTTGCTATCCCTTGTTGGTAATATAAAACATATAATAGGTGAGATAACAAAGCAATAAAATATTAAATTCAATAATTATAACATGCTTTGATTTTGTTATTGCAAGTAAAAGATATTCTTAACACTCCAATGACCTGTAACTGCATATTAAAATGCATGTAAAAAAAAACACCCCAAGAAATTCAATTTATATTTTTATACAAGGAAATTTATTGCATTTTTAAGACATGCTGCATAATCTCTATTGTATTTTCCACAGAAAGCCGTTTATTTCATAATCTTACCTTTCCCTTTCAATCTTTCAAACAAACCGTACATGCACTGAAATGTGAACACAATAGACACAGTCTCTTACATGTTCCAGCACTTCTTCAGAGCTATCATCAAGGAGTCCTCATAGCAGTTAAAGTTGTGTGCTTCCAATTTGTCCATAATGAGAGGCACAATCACTCATTAACACACTGTCAAAACATGTAGGAGATTGTGTGTCTATTGTGTTCAACTTTCAGTACAAGTAAGGTTACATTAATAAATTCAAGTTAACTTATTCTGTCCAAAAAATACATTTTTCATAAAACATGTGCTAAAATTTAAATACCAACCTAGATGTTTAAGAGTTAGTAATGTATTTAATTTCAATAAAAATACTTATCCACTTCATCGCTTACAACGATGTGTGACCCACCCTAAATTTAAAAATTATCTGGTTGGCCTATACACGAAGTTTAAGATTGCTGTTACAAATATTAAAAAATTCTGGTAGTTCCAAAAAATAAAGTAGTGCTAATGGTAGGTACATACCTTTCCTGTTTCAGCATCAGCAAGATTGATGTCAGAGCTTCTGCATGACTTGAAAATTCTAACCTTGGCAAAATAGGTAAAACATAGTCTATAGGAATTCCATGTGCTGTGACTAACTGCCAAAGGCAATACTGTTCAAATGTTTCCCATGACAGACTGGCTGACAAAAGTGCTCGAAAAGAGTCTGAACGGAACATAACGAGACGTCCTTGTAGAATGTGACACACCAAGTCCTGTAACTGGGCTGCATCTACTGTTGACACTACCAAGTGGAGGAGCTGGGCATGACCAATTGCAACCGATGGAAACTGAATGTATACTTCAGGCACAAGCCAGCAAAACAGGTTCACATCATCTTCCTGGCACAGCTGAACAATTAAGAAATATAAACATTAGTAGAATGTCCAACAGGCAGAATCACTGAAAATGTACAGCTATTGACATGGTACAGTTACGACTGCTCCCTCCATAAACAATCAAACTGCTGCAACATTTTTGGTATATGAACGACCAGAAATACTTTTATAAAATTTGATTTAAAGGTTACTTTAAAATTTTATTCTTAAAAACCTAACTATACATTTTAATTACACACTGCAAAAGTTAAAATGGGACATGATGGATCCCAAAGTATGATATGACACAGTAATACATGTTATGAACCACTGACATATCCTGAAGAGACATACACAAATGATATTTTTGTCAAAATGGTATTAGTTAAAGTGAGACACTGTTAAATAAAGATATACAGTAGAACCTCGATCTATCGTTTTTCAAGGGGATGGAGAAAACAAACGATGAATGCGGGAAAACGATTAATCCGGGAAACCACTTTTTTTAACAAAAAAAAAGTAGTACATTGTCTTTTGCTTCTTGGCAGAATTTTGCCTCAATTGAAAATATGACTTTTCGAGACTTAAGATGTTTTCACGGTCCGCGTCGCTTACACTTTGCGCATAGAAAAACGCTTTAACTTT